>Ga0302193_10000432_pt1 | contig 38138 bp, 36 predicted proteins | sample II_Bog_E3_3_FD_200228 | JGI IMG/M metagenome (GOLD analysis project Ga0302193, IMG submission 200228) | Peat permafrost microbial communities from Stordalen Mire near Abisko, Sweden - II_Bog_E3_3 | ecosystem: Environmental > Terrestrial > Soil > Wetlands > Peat | place: Sweden: Abisko...
TGGCGTTGTACAAGCAAGCTAACGGGTTAACACAAAGTCTCTGGAGTCTGCTGGCTGAGTTTCGGCCAACATTGTTTCAACGGCCCGAGACAGATGCTGCAGTATTGGGGCGACGGCGACGGCGACGGCGACGACAACGCGAGGCTGACCTGGCACAGCAACCCGAGTTTTGTCTATGAATTTATCCCGGACAGTAGTGCGCGAACGCGGGGACCCAGCGCCTTTGCTGTGTTCACTGCAGGCCCCACCCCGCTCCACAAATAAAAAACGGTGCCCGAAGGCACCGTTTTTTATTGCGCAATAACCACATTTATCAGACCGCCAGCCAGAAGCCGGCGAGCCTCCACCCCCAGTGGTTAGCAAGGGTGGTACCGGCTCACTGGCGGATTGCCATTGAGTCGATGATTCCTACCAATTCGGTTTCCGAGGTTGGCTTGCAGATATAGGCCTTGGCGCCCTGGCGCAGGCCCCATACCCGGTCGCTTTCCTGGGTTTTGCTGCTGATCATGACCACGGGAATATGCGCCGTGTCCTTGTCCTGGCTCAGGCGGCGGGTGGCCTGATAACCATTCAGCGAGGGCATGACCACATCCATGAGGATGATGTCAGGCTTTTGTTCCTTGGCCGCCGCGATGGCGCCATTGCCGTCGGTCGCGAAGATCACGCTGTGGCCGTGGCGCGTCAGCATCTCCTTGAATGCTGCGGTATCCGTGGGGGAATCGTCCACTACCAGTACACACGCCATGATTGTCTCCTGCCTGCTAGAAAGCTGAGGCCAAGCTTAACGGCCAGGAAGTGACCGACAAGGCTTGGGTCGGCCAAGTGTGCGCTGGTTCACAGTTTCAGGCCAGGAAGGCGATAATAGCGCCCCTGCCGGATTCTGGCCAGCGAGGCTATCTGCCGGGCAGCCCCGTTGGTCTAAGAGACTGTTTACTGTCTTTATCGCCTTGCCTGACTTTGCCTGAAGGGGAAACCCTCCGGGCCGGCTCCCATTTTTCGCATGGCGGCGTTGGCAGCCGCCTGTCTGGAATAACCAAACCGCACGACTCCTGCCTTGCCCTGCGCCAGACGGGATCCCGGCGCAGGGCGGGAAAGGCAGCAAACAGGCTCTTATATCTTGACCGACTCAAGGGTATCCAGATGCTTCTGGGTAAGGGCCAGAAAGGTCGGTGTCGGCCCTACATCCTCGTAAATCGGGTTGCCAAGCTCGTCTTCGGCGACCTGGGTGCTGCCGTTGACGTAGGGCAGGGCTTCCTGCAGCTCGTCAAGGGCCGCGTGAATGATGTCGCCCAGTATCTCTTCCACGCCGAGGCCGGGGTGCATCTCGGCCAGCGCGTAGACGCGGGCGGCGTCATGCTGGCGCAAGGCCAGCTCCAGGGTGACGCGCGGCTCCGGAGAGCGGCTTACAGACTGCCAGCGTTCCAGAAGTTTGCGCATTTTCATGTTGACCTCGTCATGCCTCCCCATCGGGAATGCGCTCAAAATGCCTTGTACGTCAGTATCAATAATGCCGCGCCGGCGCTGTTAACGAAAGTGCTGGCGACCACAGCCTGGAAATTTTTCGCCGTCATCCGTGTTGCATTATTGTTAATCTTAGCAGCATAAGCGGCCTGCACCACGGACAGCCGCAGAAGCTTCGGCGACAATCGGGCTACGTGCGAATGACTCGCAAACGGACTTCAGGAGATGAATATCATGGCAACATGGATTAAAGGAGCCTCGGCAGCCCTGCTGCTGGTCATGGCAACGGTGAGCCTGCCGCTGCGGGCAGAAATGGTTTCCACGCAGGCCGCCCTGGCCGACGAGGAAGGCCAGGCCACGCTGGGCACACTGGCAAGGCAGCGGGCTGATCTGGTGACCTTCATGGCGCGCGCGGACATCAAGGCGCAACTCAGCCAGATGGGCGTAGACCCTACCGAAGCCAGCCTGCGTGTGGCCGCCCTGACCGACGCCCAGGTGCAATCCCTGCATGGCCGCTTGCAGCAGCTGCCGGCCGGGGGCGACATTATCGGCGCTGTCGTCTTTGTCTTCCTGGTGCTGCTGGTTACCGATATTCTTGGTCTGACTCATATTTTCCCTTTCACCCACCCCATACGTTGACCTGATAGATGCCTACGCTGTTGCAGCGCGCTCCGGCGCGCATTGCTGCTTGCTGCCTGAGGCTGGCAGCGCTCCTGCTGTTGCTGAGCCTTGTGGCCTGCGTGGCGCCACAAACCCGCGCGCTGCGCCTGCAGGCACATGGGCAGCCAGCGCCAGCGCCGGTGGACGTGAGCAATGTGCCTTTCTTTCCTCAGGAAGATCACCAGTGTGGCCCCGCCGCGCTGGCCACCATGCTCAAGGCCAGCGGTGTCGATATCAGCCCCGCTGCGCTGGTGCCCGAGGTCTATGTGCCGGGGCGCAAGGGTAGTTTCACGGCGGAAATGGAGGCGGCAGCGCGCCGGCACGGGCGGGTGGTCTACACGCTCAACGGCAGCCTCGACACCATTGTCTCGGCCCTGCGCGAAGGGCTGCCGGTGCTGGTGCTGCAAAATGACGGCCTCTCTTTCTACCCGGTCTGGCATTACACCGTGGTGGTGGGGGCAGACCCGGTACATGAAGTCTTTTACCTGCGCTCGGGGCGTAATTTCCGCGAGACCATGAGCTTTTCCACCTTCGAGTATACCTGGGCGCGCTCCGGCTACTGGGCAAGGCTGATTCTCGATCCGGGCAGTCTCAGCGACGGGCTGGATGTATCGGAAATCCTGCATCAGCTGGCCAATCTGGAGGATGTCGGTCAAGTGGCGGCGGCACAGGCAGGTTATTTGCGCGCAGCGCTCAACTGGCCGAATGAAAAGATAGCCTGGCTGGGTTTGGCCAATACCTCGGTGGCATTGGGCGACACCGTTCAGGCTGATGTCGCTTTTCGGCAAATGCTCAGGCGGCACCCGCAGTACCCGCTGGGCCTTAACAATTACGCTGACTTCCTGCTCAGGCAAGGGCGCCCGCGTGATGCGCTGCCGCTCGCGGAGCAGGCCGTGAAACTGCATGACCTGCCGGCCTATGAAGCAACGCTGACGGCCATCTGGAAGGCCATTGATGCCCTGTCAGCCGCTGGAAAGCCAGCCGCTACCAGCGCCAGCGGGGCAGCAGGGATATAGCGGTGTGATGTAGCGGGATTAACGATTAAAACAGCTTCTTGTGCTTGTGGGGTGGCCGTGCCGGCCGGGGCTTGGCCGGCACACGCTTGATGACCATGCCGTGGGCGTCCAGCGGCTCGTAGCTGACCCAGGCAAAGGGCCAGGCAGGCAGCACCACCAATACCGTGCAGAAGGCGATGGCGGTGAGCATGGCAAAGCTGGTTTCCCAGGCAGACACCCGCAGGCCGGCATCGCGATACCAGCCCCAGCGCAGCAGCCCCAACGTAAATATCCCCAGCAGGACCCCGCCGGCAATGTCGCTGAGCCAGTGCACCCCGAGATAAATGCGGGAGGCCGAAGTCAGGATTATCACGGCCAGCGACAGGGCCAGCAGCCAGGGGCGCAGCTCCTTGTCTACCTGACGCGCCACCACCGTGTAGAGAAAACCCCAGGCCACGACGGCGCTGAAGGCATGGCCGCTGGGAAAGGCGTAGGCTGGTGGGCTGGCCATCAGAAAATGCGGGCGGGGCGTATTGAAAAGCTGGTGCATGCCCATGGGAACCAGGAAGGCCGCAGCCATTGCCAGCACCACATAAGCCATGGTGTGCCATTCGCGCCGCAGCAGCAGCCAAACCAGTATGATGGTCCCTATCATCTCCAGCTCCGGGCGGTCGCCCAGCAGGCTGAAGGCCAGGAACAGGTGGTCCAGCGAGGGCTGGCGCAAGCCGAACAGGGTATTGCTTACCACATGGTCGATGTGGCTGAGGCAGGGCAGTGTCAGCGCCAGCACTGCAAAACCAAGCAGGGCGCTGGCGCTGACCAGCAGGGCCAGCAGTTGGTTCTCGGGGTGGCCGTCGGCGCTCTGGTAGCGCCCGCTGTTGGCAGGTGCATGGCGTTGACGGTAGCCGGCCGTGCTCTCCACCACCCAGGGCAGGAGCCAGGTCAGCACCGCCACGGCAATCAGCAAAGCGCCCAGAAAGAGCAGCTGGTTTTCGTCGGGCAGCGCCGGGGTGGTCACGGCAGAGCCGATGAAATAGCCGGGCAGGATATGCACCGGCGCCCAGGCGGCAGCGGCCAGCACGCTGAAGGTCAGGTAGCGCCGTACCGGCATTTCAAAAATGCCCGTCGCCAGCGGCACAAAGGCGCGCAAGGGGCCGATAAAGCGCCCGAGGATCAGGCTCTTGCCGCCATTGCGCTCGACAAAGGCTTCGCTGGCGGCCAGCCACTGCGGGTGGGTGCGAAAGGGCCAGACCTGCTCGATCCGGTGTTTGAAATGATGGCCCATGGCATAGCTCAGGCCGTCACCGCAAAAGGCGCCGAGGCTGCCCGCAATGACTACCGGCACCGCGCTCAGGTCGGCGGAGCCCGCGAGGATGGACAGGCCGAACATCAGGGCCACGCCGGGTATGACCGCACCCAGCACGGCAATACCCTCCAGCGCCGCCAGAAAGAAGGTCAGCAGAATGATCCAGCCGGGGTGATCCGTCAGATAAAGACGCAGCTGAATATAGGTTTCGCCAGGATTCAAATGCATGGCGGAGGGGTTACGCCTGCTCGGGGTGGTGCAGCTTCACGCTGGCCTGTTGCAGGGCGACGACATCAACCCCCGCAAATTGCAGGTCAGCATGATAGCTGGAGCGCACCATGGGGCCGCTGGCGATATTGCGAAAGCCAAGCTGCCGGCCGTAAGCGGCGTATTCGGCAAACTCGTCGGGACTGACGAAGCGCTCCACCCTGGCATGGTTGCGCGAGGGCTGCAGGTACTGGCCGATGGTGACCAGCTCCACGTCATGGGCCTTCAGGTCGTCGAGCACCGCCAGCACTTCCTCGCGGGTCTCACCCAGGCCGACCATGATGCCGCACTTGGTCGCTACGTCGGGGCACTCCTGCTTGAAGCGTTGCAACAGTTCCAGGGAGTGCTGATAGTCGGAGCCGGGGCGTATGGCCTTGTACAGGCGCGGCACCGTTTCAATATTGTGGTTGAACACATCGGGCGGGGTTTCCCGCATGATGCGCAGGGCGATATCCATGCGGCCCCGGAAGTCGGGCACCAGCACTTCGATGCGGGTTGTCGGGTTCAGCGCGCGGGTGGCGCTGATGCAATCCACAAAATGCTGGGCGCCGCCGTCTTTCAGGTCGTCGCGGTCAACCGAGGTCACCACCACGTACTTGAGCTTGAGATTGGCCACGGTTTCCGCGAGGTGCCGGGGCTCGTCGGCATCAAGGGCATTGGGGCGGCCATGGGCAACGTCGCAAAAGGGGCAGCGCCGGGTGCAAATGTCGCCCATGATCATGAAGGTGGCGGTGCCGCCGCCAAAGCACTCGGGCAGGTTGGGGCAGGCCGCTTCTTCGCAGACCGTGTGCAGCTTCTGCTCGCGCAGCAGGCTCTTGATGCGGGCAACCTCACCGGGGTTCTTTATGCGCACGCGAATCCAGTCCGGCTTGCGCGGCAACTCCTCGGTGGGAATGATTTTTACCGGAATCCGCGCCACCTTCTCGGCGCCGCGCAGCTTCACGCCGGCTTCCGGCGAGGCGGGGCGGGCAGGACTGCTGGTGCTGTCGGACATCAAAGGCCACTCCTTCAGGCAAAATGCGCTTGGCAGTGTACACCATAGGCCGGCGTCTGCCGACAGGCGAAAGCAAGCTTGCTCCAGCGTGGTGCGTAGCAAGCTGTCGGCTGAAAAGTGCATTGAGCATGGCTAGATGCTTGCTCTGCCTCCATAAATCAATAACATGGCCCTATATCGGGCAGCGTAGGGTGCGCTGTGCGCACGCGGATGCACATCTTTTTTTCGCGTGTGCACAGCGTACCCTACTACCAGCAGTAGCGCGCAATAACCGAAGGGTATTGCGCCGTATTCAGCCATCCTGGTGCAATGCCCTTCGGTTATTGCACCCTACGATTGGGCAGGAGTAGTTTGCATGTCAACGCATTATGATGCCGTGGTGATCGGAGCCGGGCCGGCAGGCGAAGGCGCCGCCATGAAGCTGGTCAAGGAAGGCCGGCGGGTGGCGGTGGTCGATTCCCGTGGCCAGGTCGGCGGCAACTGCGTGCACCTTGGGACCATTCCCTCCAAGGCCCTGCGCCAGACCGTGCGCAATATCATGCGCTACCAGCGCGATCCCCTGTTCCAGCGCGTGGGCGAGTTGCGCAATGTGCCGCTGTCGCAGGTGCTGGCCCGCGCCCACGGTGTCATCGAGCATCAGGTCGCCGTGCACACCCGTTTTTACGAGCGCAACAATGTCCACCTGTATTACGGTACCGCACAGTTCGAGGGCCCCAATACCATCTGCGTCGCCAACCGCGACGGCGGCAGGGAAAGGCTGGAATATGACTATGCCATCATCGCCACCGGCTCGCGCCCTTACCAGCCCAGGGATATCGATTTTACCCACCGGCGCGTGTTCGACTCCGACAAGGTGCTGACCCTCGACTACGCCGTGCAAAAGCTCATCATTTACGGCGCTGGCGTCATTGGCTGCGAATACGCTTCCATCTTCGTGGGGCTTGGCTACAAGGTGGATTTGATCAATACCCAGAGCCAGCTGCTCTCGTATCTTGATGATGAAATTGCCGATGCGCTGTCGTATTACCTGCGCGAGCTGGGCGTGCTGATCCGCCATCAGGAAGAATACGAGCGTCTGGAAACCTTTGATGACTGCGTGATCCTGCATCTGAAATCAGGCAAGAAGATCAAGGCCGACGGCATTCTGTGGTGCAATGGCCGTACCGGCAACACCGACAATCTTGCGCTCGACAAGGTGGGTATCAAGCCCAATAGCCGTGGCCAGCTGACGGTGGATGAACAATACCGCACCAGCGTGCCCCATATATTTGCTGCTGGCGATGTCATCGGTCCCCCGGCGCTGGCCTCCGCTGCCTACGATCAGGGCCGCTGCGCTGCCGCGCATATCACCGGCTCCAGTGACGTGCCCCGTGTCTCCGATGTACCCACCGGCATTTACACCATCCCGGAAATATCCTGCCTTGGCAAAACCGAAAAGCAGCTGACCGAAGAAAAAGTGCCCTATGAGGTCGGCCAGGCGTTTTTCCGGCATCTGGCGCGGGCGCAGATTTCCGGCGACACCGCCGGCATGCTGAAAATTCTTTTTCACCGTGAAACACGCGAAATTCTCGGCATCCACTGCTTTGGCGAGAATGCGGCGGAAATCGTCCACATTGGCCAGGCTGCCATGCAGAGCCACAGCCCGCTGGATTATTTTGCCAATACGACGTTCAACTATCCGACCATGGCGGAAGCCTACCGGGTGGCGGCGTTGAATGGGTTGAATCGCTTGTTTTGAGGCGGATTGTCGACAAGGCGACAAACAGCAGGCAAGGCGGGTTTGTCAAAGCCGGCGGGAATTTATACACTCTGTAACACAAAGATCGCCTCACGAGGCAGTGAGGGTGCCGGTCGGTATCTGGCAGGTGCACATGGCGCACAGGCTGGCCCATAACAATAATTTCTGGCGGCACTACGGCAAGGAGACTGGCTGATGCAACACTGGAGGAAAATGACGCTGTTGGCTGCCTTGTCAGCCGTATCGGGGATGGCTTCTGCGCTGCAGGTGCTGCCGGATGATGACTTGGCGGCTGCTACCGGGCAGGCCGGTATCACGGTTTCCGTGGACAACTATGATATTGAAACCTCCGCCATACGCTATTACGACAGTGACGGCTTTTCGTCCGCCGGCGTGACGGCCTACGATCTGGGCGCAGGCAGCCCGCTCACCACGAGCTTTGGCAGCGTGCCGGGCCCCTGTAACAACCAGACCAACGTGCAGTGCGCCGCCAGCTTTTCCAGCGGCGGCAGTCTGAACATGAACGGTTTTTCGTTAAGCAACTATTTTGCTGCTCCGGTCACCACCACGCTCGATGTCGGTTCGCGCGGCAGTGGCGCAACAGCGCAGAGTGGTTTGCTGATCGGTACGGACGCGCTGAATAACCTGAACCTGAACACCGGCGGGATTTCTCTGGACAACGGTGACGAGTTGAAGGGCTTGGTAAACCCCTCGCGGGCGCCTACCAATGCGCCCACCTATGACAGCAATGGCGTGCTGACCAGCGGCAATGACATGGGGGGCATCAATCTTGTTGTCTATAGTTCAAGCAACCTGATGGCATTGGTCACGGGTGGCGCGCCCGACCTCGGCCTGAACTCGGGGCTGACCATTACGTCGTTGCTGCCCCTCAACATGATCGTGTACCTGAACTACTACAACACGACCATGCAGGAGTGGCAGGGTGGCGAACTGGGCGACACCGACCCGCTGAACCCCAATGGCTCCGACGGCCTCATCAGCGTGCCGGTCTATGTGTACAACCTTGGTCTCGGCGTACTGGAAATTGGTGCCGGCCCTGTTGCCAACGGCTACGGAACTACCACGACCCAGGGGCTGGAGATCTATACCTCGGGCATTACCGCCGACGCCATTGACCTGGGCGGCGAGGACTCTGGCGACACCGGCATCCAGATCGCGGGTACAGACGTTGGGAGTATCGGTATTCTTGGCCTCAAGGTCGCCGCCATGCATATCGCCATCAGTGGTCATTGAGGCACCGGCCGTGTCTCAGCCCTGCATCAACAACCACGCATAAGCCCCGGTATTCACCAGCAGCAGCACCCCGCCCATGCCGATCTGGGCGGTGCGTGGCAAGCCCTTGGGAAAGAGCTGCGCGGCCAGATAGTGGTCAATGAATCCCACGGAATAGGTCGGCTTGCCCGCCCGGCGCAGCAGGGCATTTTCCAGCGTGGTCAGCGGGCAGCTCCAGCTCATGACCGACACCAGTACCCCCCAGCACACCAGCGGCAGGTGCAGCCAGAGCAGGTCCGGCCAGCGCGGGAACAGCAGGGCGCCAAGCAGCACAAAGGCCAGAAAGCCAAAATGCAGCAGCATGGCCAGGCGTGCCGCCAGCAGACTCAGTATTTTCATGGGGAATAACCAAATTGCTGGCGCAGGCTGGTGGCAAGCCGCTCACCGATGGCGTCCAGCGTGGGAGTGTCCCTGCCGAGAAAATCCTGCACCCGGGTCATTTCCAGACCGGCATGGCCGCAGGGGTTGATACGCCCGAAGGGCTCCAGATCCATGCTCACGTTCAGGGCAAAGCCGTGATAGGAGCAGCCCCGGCGCACGCGCAGGCCGATAGAGGCGATCTTGCGACCATTGATGTAAACGCCGTGGGCCTCGCGGTTGGGCAGGGCGGGAATATCCAGCGCCTGCAGCACGCTGACCAGCGCGTCTTCCACGCCCTCCACGAGCACGCGCGGGCCAATGCCCATACGCTTCAGGTCAAACAGGCAGTAGCCGACGATCTGGCCGGGTCCGTGATAGGTCACCTGACCGCCCCGGTCCGCCTGCACCACGGGAATGTCACCCGGCAGCAGCAGATGCTCGGGCTTGCCGGCCTGGCCCTGGGTAAAGACTGGCGGGTGTTCCAGCAGCCAGAGCTCGTCCGGGGTGTCGGGGCCACGGCTGTCGGTGAAGGCACGCATGGCGGCCCAGGTCGGGGCGTAGTCAACCCGACCCAGGGCGCGCGCCAGCAGCTTCACCTACAGCACTCGCACAATGGCTTTGTGGGCGGCAAAGTCGGCATACATGCCGTTGATCTGGCCCTTGTGCGTCACATGCACGGTGGCGGTGATGGAAATATACTTGCCGCCGCTGGAGAGGCGCATGGTGATGGTGGCCGGGTCAAACTCCGGCACGTGCTGCAGCAGGATGTCGGCCACGATCTGCGCCAGCGGGTGGTGGGCTTCGCCCAGCACCTTTAGCGGGTAGTCCATGGGAAAGTCCCACAGGGCCTCGTTGGTGATGTCGGTTGGCTTGCGTTCTTCGGTCATGATGGTGTGCTCGGGCTAATACCCGGCAATATGGGGATACCGCCCGGTTTTCGCAAGCGGCGGCTGGCAGAGGGCGCCAGCCGCCGCCGAGCGTCTTAAATGAAATGCTTGAAGAATGCGCAGATACGCTGCCACAGGCGCTCGAAGAAGTTGGCTTCCTCCACCGCTTCCATGGCGACGATGGGCTGCTGCGCCACCGTCTGACCGTTCAGGGTCACGTTCAGCTGGCCCACGGCCTGGCCCACGGCCAAGGGCGCGTGCAGGTCGGGCTGGTACTGGATACTGGTTTGCAGGTGATCTTTCTCACCACGCGGCAGTGTCATCGCCACGGCGCTGGCCACGCCGACCTTCACGGTATCGGCCTTGCCGTACAGCACCGGGTTGGTTGCCAGCACGGTGCCGGCGGCATAGAGCTTGTCGGTTTCAAAGTTGGCAAAGCCCCAGTTGAACAGGGCGCGGTCCTGGTCGGCGCGGGCCTGCATGGAGGGCGTGCCCATGACCACGGCGATCAGGCGCATGTCGCCGCGCTTGGACGAGGCGGTCAGGCAATAGCCGGCGTCATCGGTATGGCCGGTCTTGAGGCCGTCCACGGTTGGGTCGGTATAGAGCAGGGCGTTGCGGTTGCCCTGGCTGATGTGGTTGTAGGTGAACTCCTTTTCGGAGTAGATCGCATAGTACTTGGCGCTGCTCTGGATGGTGGCGCGGGCCAGCACGGCCATGTCGAAGGCCGAGCTGTAGTGGTTGGCATCGGGCATGCCGGTGGCATTGTCAAAATGGGTGTCGTTCATGCCCAGGGTCTTGGCCTGCTGGTTCATGAGGTCGGCAAAGCCCTGCTCGGTGCCGGCGATGTGCTCGGCCAGCGCGATGGAGGCGTCGTTGCCGGACTGGATGATGACCCCGCGCAGCATGTCGATGACCGGCACGCTGCTGTTCACCGGCACATACATGCAGGACTCGCTGCTGACGCCGTGGCACCAGGCTTCCGGCGTCATCAGCACCGGTTCGTCTTCCTTGATCTTGCCGCTGAGCAGGCCCTGCTCGACGATGAAGGCGGTCATCATCTTGGTCATGGAGGCCGGCGCCAGGTGGGCGTGCGAGTTGGACTCGGCCAGCACCTTGCCGGAGTCGAAATCGACCAGGATATAGGCCTTGTTCTCCAGCTGCGGCGGGGGCGGCGGGGCAAAGGCATGGGCGGCGGTGGTGGCGAGCAGGGCGGTAGCAGCAAGGGCAACAAAGCGTGGCATGGGCTTCATGCGGAAGTCCTGTGATAAGCGGCGGGAGTGGCGCGGATTCTACCATCAAGCGCCACGACTCAGGGCATGAGCTTGCAAGCTTTAGTGTTGCCAGTGATTACAATTTTGTCAGGCAGACTGGCAGGACAGGATTGGCCCGGCTGGACTGCCGATTGCCGCCTGGGTTGCTGGCATCAGCGTGAGGCTGCATCAGCCCCGGCGCATGATCCGTGCTTTGTCCCGCTGCCAGTCCCGGTCTTTCTCGGTATCCCGCTTGTCGTGCTGCTGCTTGCCCTTGACCAGGGCGATTTCACACTTCACGAGGCCGTGGTGCCAGTACACCGACAAGGGCACGCAGGTATAGCCCTTTTGCTGTATCGCGCCTGTCAGGCGGTTCAGTTCCTTGCGGTTGAGCAGCAGCTTGCGGCTGCGGGTGGGGTCGGCCACCACGTGGGTGGAGGCCTGCAGCAGGGGTGAGACATGGGCGCCAAAGAGCCAGGCTTCGCTGTCCTTGAGCAGCACATAGCTGTCGCTGAGGTTGAGTTTGCCCGCACGGAGGGACTTCACTTCCCAGCCGAGCAGGGCCATGCCGGCCTCGAACTTGTCTTCGATGAAGTATTCGTGGCGGGCGCGGCGATTGTCAGCGATGGTGCCGGTGCCTGATCCGGCTTTTCTGGGATTGTTCATAGGCGAGCGATTATAGGGCCAAGTCTTTCTTTGCGCTTGTTTTATTGGCGGGGCACCACCATTTCCCGGAGCGCCCGGCGTTTTTATGGTGCAGGGCGACAACGATAGCGAACAGGCCCTTACTCGCCCTTACTTGAGGCGCCGCGCCGAATCCACCACAATGCGCCCACCTTATACGAGGAGTCATCGATGGCGACCCCGCAAAAAATCATACACGGCAGCTGGACCCAGCCTTGGGCGCCGCTGGCCGTAGCCTCGCTGGCAGGCCTCGGGCTGGCCCATGTCTGGGAGTTTGCCTCCGTGGCCGCCCGGCATGGTGGCCTGGCCTTTGTGCTGGCCTGGCTGCTCTGCATGGCCGTGCTGGCGCTGCCGCTGCGCCTGATGGAGGTCATGCTGGGCCGCCGCTCCCGGCGGGGCCTGATCGAAGGCATGGCCTTTCTCACCCGCGAGGCCGACGCCCCGCGCTTCTGGCGCACGGCGGCCTGGGGCGGCCTGCTGGCGGCCCTGCTGGGGGTTATCGGCCTTGCCCTGTTTGCGGGTTGGGCCTTCAGCTTTCTTGGCCATCGTCTGATCAATCCCGTCATTTATACCGCAGGCATGGCCGGCATCGAGTGGCCGCTGGCCACGGCCGGGGTCTTGCTGGTGGCGGCGGGGCTGGCGCGCATCGGTATGGTGCGGCTGGCACCCCTGTATTTCGGGCTGTGGGTGCTGGTAGGGCTGCTGATACTCGCAGCGGCACTGCCCGGTATTGATGCCGCCAGCCCGGTCTTGCTGGGTTTCAACGGTACAGCGCTGGGCTTTGCCGGCTGGGTGGCGGCGGCACGCTTTGCGCTGCTGTCGCTGGGTGGTGGCCTGGGCCTGCTCTGGGCCGTTGGGGCCTGCCTGCCGGCGGAGCGTTCCGTGGCCGGTTTTGCCCTGCCTGCCTTGCTGGTGCAGATACTGCTTACCGTGCTGGTGGGGTTGGCGTTCTCGCCCGTGGTGCCGGTGGCGGCGACCTTGCCGGGGAGTTTTCCCCTGTTTGACCAGCTGCCAGCGGCGCTGACCAGCCAGGGCTGGCTGGCGCTGTTGCTCTTTGCCGCCATGGCGCTTTCCGCGCTGGCGGCGCTGGCGGCGGTTGGTGAAGTGCTCAAGGTCTTTCTGCTGGAGCGTGGCTTCAGCGAAAACGTCGCGGTGATCGTCGCCTTTGTGCTGGTGGCGGCGGTGGCTGAAGGCCTCTGGTTTGCTGGCGCTGTCAGCATAGCCAGTGGCCTGCTGGCGGGGGTGCGTATCCTGCTCCTGCTGGTGCTGCTGGGCCTGTCGGTGTACAGCGGCTGGGCCATGAAGATCAGCCATGCCCGCAAGGAGCTGAGCCTGCCTTCGGAGCTGCTTTATAACCTGTGGCGTGTGGCTATACGCATTGTCTGCCCGCTGGCCATCGTGCTGGTGCTGGTGGGCAGCCTGTGAGTGCCGTCTCGCGCTCCGTCCTGCTGCCCTACTCGGCGGCAGAGATGTTTGCGCTGGTGAATGACGTGGCGCGTTACCGCGAGTTCCTGCCCTTCTGTATTGCCTCCGAGCTGCTGGAGCAGAGTGAGCAGGTGGTGGTGGGGCGCATCGCCTTTGCCCGGCTCGGCCTCAGCCATGCCCTGACCACGCGCAACCGCTTGCAACACCCGGAGCGTATCGAGCTGAGCTTTGTCGAGGGGCCTTTCGAGCGTTTCAAGGGCCTGTGGGAGTTCCAGCCGCTGGGTGCAACGGCCAGCAAGGTGGTCTTCAGCGTCGACTTCCAGCTGCAGGCCAGCTATTTGCAGCTGGTTGCCGGCACGGCCATCAATCAGGCCGCTGGCACCGCCATTGATGCTTTCAGCAAACGCGCGGTGCAATTGTATGGCAGCCGCTGATCTCATCACCGTCGAGGTCGTCTACGCCCTGCCCGAGCAGCAGCCCGTGGTGCGCCTGCAAGTGCCGGTCGGCACCTCGGTCTACGAGGCCGCCCGGCTCTCCGGTTTGGCCGAACGTTTTGCGCTGGTGCTCGACGAGTTGAGTCTTGGCGTGTTCAGCAAGGTGGAAAAGGCGCCGCGTGAGCGGGTTTTGCGCGAGGGGGAGCGGGTGGAGATCTACCGGCCCCTGCTGATCGACCCCAAGGTGGCCCGGCAGGCGCGGGCGGACAAGGTCAGGGCGGCAAAGGCGAAGAGGTAGAGTGGGTGTAACCCGTTATGGAGCAGAGGCAGACGTCCGGCTGGCGGGTTGCACCCACCCTGCAAATCAATGACTTATAGCGGGTCGCTCGCCACAGCCTTGTCCTTGCTGAAGGGCAGGCTGGGGTTCGAGGTTGGAATCTGGTCCTGGCCTTCGATACGGGCCAGCACGCCACCGTCAAAAAACACGGTCAGACGACGATTGCGGATGGGAGGCAGGCCGGCCTTGCGTGCATACGTACCCGGCTTGAAGCTGTACACGTAGTCCCAGCGGGTAGTGTCCAGCGTATCGGTGACCAGCGGCGTGCCCAGCACATAGCGCACCTGGGCCGGGGTCATGCCAGGCTTGAGCTTGTCCACCATGTCTTTGGTGAGCACGTTGCCCTGGTTGATGTCGATGGTATAGACGTGGAGGAAGTCGGTGCAGCCGCCCAGAGTCAGCCCCAGGGTCAGAAAAACAGGCAGCATGGGCTTGGGCATCACGGGTATAATTCCTCACTGGGTTTGCCGACGGGGCGCAGCGGCGCAGATCATACTTCATTATCGCGGAACGAACATATGCCAATCAGTAACCAGGAATTGCGCAAGGCCGGTCTCAAGATCACCTTGCCCCGGGTGAAAATCCTTGAGTTGCTTGAGCATTCACCCATCCACCACCTGAGCGCCGAAGATGTCTACAAGGCGCTGCTGGAGCAGGGTGAAGACGTAGGCCTGGCCACGGTCTACCGGGTGCTGACCCAGTTCGAGACCGCCGGTATTGTCGAGCGCCACCATTTCGAGGGCGGCCACAGCGTATTCGAGCTGAAAGACGCCGACCACCATGATCATATCGTCTGCGTGGTCTGCGGCAGGGTCGTGGAGTTCAAGGATGACGTCATCGAGGAACGCCAGCTGGCCAAGGCCCGCGAGCTGGGCTTCCGGCTCACCGGTCACTCCCTCCAGCTCTACGGGCAGTGCGACAAGGCGGAGTGTCAGGAAAAGTCCAGCGGCCGGTAACCTCCTGTTTTCCCTGCCTTCGCGCAACAAAAAGGCCACCGACGGTGGCCTTTTTGCTGTTCAGTGGTCTCAGTGCTTTTTCGCCGGCTTCGCCATGGCGGGCGTAACCGGTTCGGGCGCCGGCTCTTCCGGGGCGGCGGTGATGCTGCCGTTGGGGTCCAGCCAGTTGTTCAGGTCGCGGATATCCACATCGTTCAGCTGGCCGCTGGCGGCCTTGAGCTGGAGCGTGTTGATCACGTAGTTGTAGCGGGCATTGGCATAGTCACGCTTGGCGGCGTAGAGGTTGCTCTGCGTCAGCAGCACATCGACGATATTGCGTGTGCCCACCTCGTAGCCGGCCTGGTCGGCGGCGAGGGCGGATTCGTTGGACTTCACCGCCTGCCGGGTGGCATCGACCTGGAAGGAGTTGGCAGCCACGTTCAGGTAAGCGCTGCGCGTGGTGCTGACGACATTGCGTTCCACCGATTCCACGTTGTCTTCTGCGGCGGCTTCCTGGTAGCTGGCCTGGCGCACGGAGGCCACGGTGCGGCCACCTCCAAAGAGGTTCCAGGTGGCCTGAATACCCACCGTGGTGGTGCGGCCGCTGGTGAATTGCAGGAGCTGGTTGCCGCCGCTGTTGGGAATGTCGGTGTCGTTGTACTGGCCGAACAGGTCCACATTGGGCACGTAGGCTGCACGCTGCACATTGGTGGCGGCCTTGGCGCCCTGATAGTTGTAGTGAGCCATGAGCAGCTGCGGGTTCTGGTCCCGCGCCAGTTTGGTCCACTCGTCCGCGTTGTCGGGCACTGGCTGGTTCATGGGCACATCGGTCTTCAGCGGTGCCAGTTTGCCGGGGTCGTCGCCGATGATGGCGATCAGGTTTTCACGGGCGGTATTGAGGCTGGCTTCGGCGCTGATGCGCGAGGCACGGGCTGCGTCAAACTGGGCCTTGGCCTCCAGTACGTCGGTAATGGCGATCAGGCCCACATCAAAGCGCTGCTGCGACTGGTCCATCTGCCGGCCGAGCGCGCCTTCTTCCGCCTTGCTGTACTCCAGGTTTTCCTGGGCGCTCAGCACATTGAAGTAGGCATTGGCGACGCGCAGGATTTCCTGCTCTTTCTGATAGGCAAAGTTGGCTTCGGCGGCCGAGGTGGCCGCCTTGGCCTGCTTGTAGCCATACCAGGCATCGGCGCGGAACAGTGGCTGCGTGGCTTTTACCCCCAGCTGGCGCTGGTGGTAGGAAAGCGTGTCGCCAGTCCCGGACAGGATCAGGTCGTTATGGGTCAGGTTGCCATTGAGATCCACGCTGGGCAGCAGGTAGGCGCGGCTCAGGCTGGTATTTTCCTCGCTGGCATCGAGGGTGTGCTGGGCATTGGCCCAGTTGGGGTCATTACTCAATGCTTTCTCGTAGGCTTCAGCCAGGTCCAGCGCAAAGGCGGACTGCGTCAGCAGCAGGCCCAGGGCCAGCAGGGAAAGCACGGGACGGATGCGCATGATAAAGATACTCATCGGTATGTGCGAAAACAGGGGAAACTGAGACTATGCGCTCAGACGATTTAACGCAAGCGACCCTGACAAGTGCGTGCTCCGGTAATAAGCAGATGGGGCCAAAAGCTGTTAGCGTTGGTCGCACAGGCCTTTTCTTGTCGTACTTCGAGCTTGGTCGTATAGTGGCCGGCTTCGCGTTTCTTAACTTCCCAGATTGTTCGGATAGATGTCTATGAGTACTGCTGAATCGGCTTTCCTGAGTGAAAGCGCCGTGGTCGATGCCGCCGCCATCAAGCCCTTCCCCGCTTCCCGCAAGGTTTATGTGCAGGGCTCACGGCCGGACATCCAGGTACCCATGCGCGAGATTCACCTGGCCGACACCCCCACCGCCAGCGGTGGCGAGCCGAATGCGCCGGTGATGGTGTATGACACCTCCGGCTTCTATACCGACCCTGCCGTCACCATCGACATCCGCCATGGCCTGCCCGCCGTGCGCGAGCCCTGGGTGCTGGACCGTAACGATACCGAGCAGCTGCCGGGCCTCAGTTCCCGCTTCGGCCTGAAGCGCGAGCAGGATATCCAGCTCGCCCACCTGCGCTTCAATCACCTGCGCAAGCCGCGCCGGGCCGTGGCCGGCGGCAATGTCAGCCAGCTGCACTATGCGCGCAAGGGTATCATCACGCCCGAGATGGAATACATCGCCATCCGCGAAAACCTCAAGTTGCAGGAGGCGCGGGCCGCTGGCCTGCTCGAGCAGCAGCACGTGGGGCACAGCTTTGGCGCCGCCCTGCCGAAAGAGATCACGCCCGAGTTTGTGCGCGCCGAAGTGGCCCGTGGCCGCGCCATCATTCCGGCGAACATCAATCACCCGGAACTGGAGCCCATGATTATCGGGCGCAATTTCCTGGTGAAGATCAACGCCAATATTGGCAATTCGGCGTTGAGTTCCTCCATTGAGGAAGAGGTCGAAAAAATGACCTGGGCCATACGCTGGGGCGCCGATACCGTGATGGACTTGTCCACCGGCAAGAATATCCATGAAACCCGCGAGTGGATCATCCGCAACTCGCCCGTGCCCATCGGCACCGTGCCGATTTATCAGGCGCTTGAGAAGGTCGATGGCATCGCCGAAAACCTGACCTGGGAGCTGTTCCGCGACACCCTGATCGAGCAGGCGGAGCAGGGCGTGGACTACTTCACCATCCATGCCGGCGTGCTGCTGCGCTACGTGCCCTGGACGGCCAAGCGCGTCACCGGCATCGTCTCGCGTGGCGGCTCCATCATGGCCAAGTGGTGTCTGGCGCATCATCAGGAGAATTTCCTCTACACGCACTTCGAGGAAATCTGCGAGATCATGAAGGCTTATGATGTGTCCTTCAGTCTTGGCGATGGCCTGCGCCCCGGCTCCATCGCCGATGCCAACGACGCTGCCCAGTTCGGCGAGCTGGAAACGCTGGGCGAGCTGACGCAGATTGCCTGGAAGCACGATGTGCAGGTAATGATCGAAGGCCCCGGCCACGTGCCCATGCACCTCATCAAGGAAAACATGGACAAGCAGCTGGCCTGCTGCGACGAGGCGCCGTTCTACACCCTCGGGCCCCTGACTACTGATATTGCGCCGGGCTATGACCACATCACCTCCGGCATCGGTGCAGCCATGATAGGCTGGTTTGGCTGTGCCATGCTTTGCTACGTGACGCCCAAGGAACACCTGGGCCTGCCCGACAAGAAAGACGTGAAGGACGGCATCATCACCTACAAGATCGCTGCCCACGCCGCCGACCTCGCCAAGGGCCACCCCGGCGCGCAGATCCGCGACAATGCCCTGTCCAGGGCACGCTTTGATTTCCGCTGGGAAGACCAGTTCAACCTTGCGCTGGACCCCGACACGGCACGCGCCTTCCACGATGCGACCCTGCCCAAGGACGCGCACAAGCTGGCGCATTTCTGCTCCATGTGCGGGCCCAAGTTCTGCTCCATGAAGATCACGCAGGAAGTGCGCGAGTATGCGGCGAAAAAAGGCGTGGACGAGCAGGCGGCGGTAGAGGCGGGCATGGAAGAGCAGTCACGCCTGTTCCGTGAGGCCGGCAGTCAGGTTTATCACGAGCTATAAGGTCATGGCGCGTTGGGGGTGGCTACTGCTGCTGGTTCTGGTGCTGGCAGGCTGGCAGCATCAGGGCTACCTGCGCCATTGCTGGCGACACCTGACCGGGCGGCAAGCCACGCCCGAAGCGCTGGCGGCGAATGTCACGATCTATACCTTTGATGCCTGTAGCAGTGCCTGCAAGGACTCCGTGGATTTTTTCCGTGACGAGGACATCCGCCACACCGTCGTCAATGTCGATCACGACGCCGCCGGTCTTGCGCTGGTGCAAACGCACGGTGGCGGCCTGCCATTGATTGTCGATGGCAGCCGTGAGTACGAGGGCTATGATCCCGAGTTTCTCGAGCAGTGGTATGTGCAGCGTCCCCACGTCGCCCGCCAGCTCGAAACCCTGGGCCTGTTTGCCCGGGGTGCGCCGCACACGGCCATCATTTTCGGGGCCTCATGGTGCCGCTACTGTCACCTGGCCGAGAGCTACTTCCAGTCCCACGGCATTCCCTACCGCGATTTTGACATTGAGGCTTCGGCGGTTGCCAACGCGCAGGAGCGCAGTCTTTTTGGCGAGAATCCCTTGCCGGGCATCGTTTATGCCGACATGCTGTACGGAGGGTATAGTGAGCAGCAGTTGAACGCGCTTCGCAAATGGAACGGTGATGAACAACAATAGCTATGACCAAGCCGACGTTGAAATCGTCGAACGCGAAACCATGTATCAGGGCTTCTGCCGTATCGACCGCATTCGCCTGCGCCACCGGCTTTTTGCCGGCGGCATGGGGCCGGTCATCCAGCGTGAGATCGCGGTGCGCCGCGCCGCCGCCGCCGTGCTGATCTATGACCCGCAGCATGACGAAGTGCTGCTGATCGAGCAGTTCCGCGTCGGCGCGCTGGCCACCACGCACCCCTGGCAGATCGAGATTGTCGCCGGTTTGCTGGAGCCCGGCGAAAGCCCGGCTGATCTGGTACGGCGCGAGGCGCAGGAAGAAGCCGGTGTGCGCCTGCTGGAGCTGGAGCGCATCATGGAATACCTGCCGAGCTCGGGCGGCTCCGACGAAATCACCACCCTGTTTGTCGGCCACGCCGACCTGAGTCAGGCGGGCGGCATTCACGGCCTTGCGGAAGAGGGCGAGGATATCCGCGTCAATGTCATGAGCGTCAACCAGGCCAATGCCGCGCTTGCCGGTGGCCGCATCAACAACGCCTCCTGCATTCTGGCCCTGCAGTGGCTCGCCCTCAACAAACCGCGCCTGATTGCGCGCTGGAAAACATGATGCTGGCTCAACCCCTGCGGTATACCGTAGACCTGATGCATTTGCAGACAGTCTGCGAGCGCAATTACTGGCGGCTGAAAAAGCTCTTGCCGGAGCTGCAAACACGCTCCGCCTATTGCTTTCACTGGCGTCAGGCAGGGGGCCACGAGCAGGCCGAGTTGCGGGTGGATGTTGTCGAACGCTCCACCTATACTGACACGCTGATGTTGTCGCAGACCACGAGCCGTCTGCCCTGGTGCCCGCGCCTCGACATGGAGGTGCGGCTGTATCACGATGCGGAAATGGCCGAGGTGGTGGCGTTTCAGGCGGCGCGGCGTATTCTGGCGCGCAACCGCTACCCCAACCGGGCCATGCACTCGCGCGACGAGAAGACCCAGGTCAACGAGTTTCTCGCCGAGTGCCTCGAACACTGCCTGCGCGAAGGCTATGTGCACTGGCAGCTGCCCGACCTCGTCCTTTCGTCGGGTTCTTGAGGCCAGTAGCCCGGCGGCATTGTAAGCCTGTGACCCGATTCTGGAAAATGCAGCAGGGATTGCGGTACATTGAAGGGAAGCTCTGGCCAAAGAAGAACAAGACCAGGGAACATAAGAGCCTGTTTACGATCTTTGTCGCACGGCGAAAAAGATCGTAAACAGGCTCCAAGCCAGCGTTAGGGAAGGCAAATTGACTCACAACCCACCGCGACCGCGACGTGTGGTCCAGATTTCAGACTGCCACCTGTTTGCCAGCAAGGAAGGCAAGCTGCTTGGCCTGAACACCGAAAGCAGCCTCCAGCTGGTGCTGGACCGTGTTGCTGCCGAGCAGAAGAACGGTATCGACGTCATTCTGGCCACCGGCGACCTCTCGCAAGACGGCTCGCCCGCCGCCTACCAGCGTTTTCACGAGCATTTGCAGCGCTTCAATACGCCCAGCTACTGGCTGCAAGGCAATCACGACATTACCGCGCCCATGCTGGCGACCCTCGGCGGCAACAGCCACCTGAGCCCCTGCCTGATCGAGCAGGGCGCCTGGCGCATCATCATGCTCAACTCCAGCGTGGAGCATCAGGTGCCGGGCTACTTCCAGCCTTCGGAGCTGGAGTTTCTGCGTCAGGCCCTGCAGGACAGCAGCGGCTTTCACACCATGGTCTGCCTGCATCATCACCCCCTGCCCATGGGCTGCGCCTGGCTGGACACGCAGGTGGTGAAGAACGCCCGCAGCTTCTGGGAAATCGTGGACCAGTTCAAACACGTGCGCGCCATCGTCTGGGGCCATGTGCATCAGGAGTGGCAGCACGAGCAGCGCGGCGTGCAGCTCTTTTCGGTGCCCTCCACCTGCGTGCAGTTCAAGCCGCACAGCAAGGATTTTGCTGTGGATGCCCTCTCTCCCGGCTATCGCTGGTTTGACCTGTATGACGACGGGCGTATTGAAAGCACCGTGTCGCGGGTTGAGGGTGTGACGTTTGAGGTCGATTTTACCGTCAAGGGTTATTGAGGGAACTTGCAATCGGGTAGGCCCTCGCTGCCCGTTTGAGCACCGTAAACCATGCAAGAGCTGATCTATATCCACGGTTTCGACAGCTCCGCGCAGTCGCAAAAAGCCAGGGAAACCGCTGACTGGCTGCACGAGCACCATCCCCAGGTGCGCCTCCACGCCCCCACCCTGCCCAACGAGCCTCATGAGGCTCTTATACTGCTCGAAAAGACAGTAAAAGAATGCGATCATGCTCCCGGTCTGATCGGCAGTTCCATGGGCGGTTTCCTGGCCACCATCCTCAGTCAGCGCTATGGCCTGCCAGCGGTGTTGATCAATCCGGCGGTGCACCCGCACCTCTTGCTCAAGAATTATCTGGGCAGGCGCCAGAACCCGTATACCGGGGTGTGGTATGAGATGAAGGCGTCGCACATGGCCCTGCTGCGGGCCATGGAAGTGAGTGCCATCGAGCACCCGGAACTGCTGTGGGTATTGGTGAAAGCGGGCGATGAAACCCTGGACTACCGCGTGGCGCAAAGCTGGTATGCCGGCTGTGCGCTGGAGGTCGGGCCGGGCGGCAATCATGCCTTTGACGATTTTGCGAGCAGGCTGCCCGAGATTTACGCGTTTCTAAGTGCGAGGGTTTAATGAGTAAAGAATACAATGCCGAAGCCATCGAGGTACTTTCCGGCCTCGACCCGGTACGCAAGCGCCCCGGCATGTACACCGACACCACGCGCCCCAATCATCTGGCGCAGGAAGTCATCGACAACTCCGTGGACGAGGCCCTGGCCGGCCACGCCACGCGCATCGACGTAGAGCTGTTTGAAGACGGCTCGCTGGCCGTGACCGACAATGGTCGCGGTATGCCGGTGGATATTCACCCCGAGCACAAGGTGCCGGGGGTCGAGCTGATCCTGACCCGCTTGCATGCCGGTGGCAAATTCTCCAACAAGAATTACCAGTTTTCGGGCGGCCTGCACGGCGTCGGCGTGTCCGTGGTCAATGCCCTTTCGAAAAAACTGCTGGTCACCGTGCGCCGCGATGGCAATGTGTGGCAGCAGGAATATCGCGGTGGCGACCCCGCCAGCAAACTGAAAATCATCGACACGGTGCCGAAGAAACAAACCGGCTCCACCGTGCATTTCTGGCCCGACGAATCGTATTTCGACACCGGCAAATTCCTCGCCTCCAAACTCAAGCACGTGCTCAGGGCCAAGGCCGTGCTTTGCCCGCGCCTGACGGTCACGTTCAAGGACAGCGCCAATAAAGAATATATCGAGTGGTATTACGAAGACGGCCTCAAGGATTACCTCAAGGAATCCACCCGCGAATACATTACTCTGCCGGAGGAGCCCTTTACCGGTAGTCTGGCGGGCCGCACCGAGGCCACCGACTGGGCCGTGCAGTGGCTGCCGGAGGGCGGCGAGGTGGTGGGCGAGTCCTACGTCAACCTGATTCCCACTGTGCAGGGCGGCACCCACGTCAACGGCCTGCGCACCGGCCTGCTCGAAGCGCTGCGCGAGTTCTGCGAATTCCGCAACCTGCTGCCGCGTGGCATCAAGCTCTCGCCCGAAGACGTGTGGGACAAATGCTGCTACGTGCTCTCGTTCAAGATGCAGGACCCGCAGTTTGCCGGGCAGATCAAGGAACGCCTGTCCTCGCGCGAGGCCGCCAGTTTCATTTCCGGCGTGGTCAAGGACGCCTTCTCGCTTTACCTGAACCAGCACACCGATATTGCTGAACAGTTGGCTGAGCTGGCCATCAGCAACGCCCAGCGCCGCCTGAAAGCCTCCAAGCAGGTCGCCCGCAAAAAGATTACCGCCGGCCCCGCGCTACCCGGCAAACTGGCCGACTGCTCCGGGCAGGACATCAACCGCTCGGAATTATTCCTGGTGGAAGGTGACTCCGCCGGCGGCTCCGCCAAGCAGGCACGCGACCGCGTGTTCCAGGCCATCATGCCCCTGCGCGGCAAAATCCTGAATACCTGGGAAGTGGACTCCAACGAAATCCTCGCCTCGCAGGAAGTGCACGATATTGCGGTTGCCATAGGCTGTGATCCCGGCTCGCCCAATCTCGAAGGCCTGCGCTACGGCAAGATCTGCATACTCGCCGACGCTGACTCCGATGGCCTGCATATTGCCACGCTGCTGTGTGCGCTATTCGTCCGGCATTTTCCGGCACTGGTCAAAGCCGGTCACGTGTTTGTGGCAATGCCACCCCTGTTCCGTATCGACCTCGGCAAGGAAACCTTTTACGCCCTCGACGAAGAGGAAAAGAAAGGCCTGCTGGAGCGCTTCGAAGCTGAACACAAACGCGGCAAGCCTCAAGTAACGCGCTTTAAAGGCCTGGGCGAAATGAACCCGCTGCAATTGCGCGAAACCACCATGAACCCGGATACCCGCCGGCTGGTGCAACTGGTGAATGACGACGAGCAAATGACAAACTCCATGATGGACATGCTGCTCGCCAAAAAGCGCGCCCCAGACCGCAAGGAATGGCTGGAGCTGAAGGGCAATCTGGCGGATGTTTAATCTTTATCCCCTCTCCCGAGGGGAGAGGGAGAACTACCCTCGTCTCTTAATGAGCCTGTAATGACCGATCTCTTTTCCAACAATGACAACGCCGAAAAGGTAAACCTCCGCACCTACACGGAAAAGGCTTACCTCGACTATTCCATGTACGTCATCCTGGACCGCGCCCTGCCGCATATCGGCGATGGCCTCAAGCCCGTGCAGCGCCGCATCATTTATGCCATGAGCGAGCTGGGCCTGAAAAACTCCGCCAAATATAAAAAATCGGCGCGCACGGTCGGTGACGTACTCGGCAAATACCACCCGCACGGCGACTCCGCCTGCTACGAAGCCATGGTGCTCATGGCGCAGCCCTTCAGCTACCGCTACCCGCTGGTAGACGGCCAGGGCAACTGGGGCGCGCCGGATGATCCCAAATCCTTCGCCGCCATGCGTTACACCGAATCACGCCTCTCCGCCTATGCCGACGTGCTGCTGGCCGAGTTGGAGCAGGGTACGGTGGACTGGCAGCCGAATTTCGACGGCACCCTCGACGAGCCCAAGGTGCTGCCGGCCCGCCTGCCGAATTTATTGCTGAATGGCACGACGGGCATTGCCGTGGGCATGGCTACCGACGTACCGCCGCACAACCTGCGCGAAGTCGCGCTTGCCTGTATCGCCATGCTGCAAAATCCCGGTATTTCTCTGGATGAACTCTGCGATATCATCCCCGGCCCCGACCTGCCCACCGGCGCGGAAATCATTACCCCGCGTAATGAGCTCATCAATATGTACGCCAGCGGGCGCGGCAGCTATCGCGTGCGCGCCGTGTACGAAGTGGAAGACGGCGACATCATCGTCACCGCGCTGCCCTATCAGGTGTCGGGCGCCAAGGTGCTGACGCAGATTGCCGAACAGATGAACGCCAAAAAGCTGCCCTTCGTGGCGGATTTGCGCGACGAGTCGGATCACGAAAACCCCACCCGCCTCGTCATCGTGCCGCGCTCCAATCGCGTCGATGTCGAACAGCTGATGCAGCACCTGTTTGCCACCACCGATCTGGAATCCAGCTACCGTGTCAATATCAATGTGATCGGGCTTGACGGCCGGCCGCAGGTCAAGGGCCTGATGACGCTGCTGACCGAGTGGCTGGAATTCCGCGTCATCACCGTGCGCCGGCGCTTGCAGCACCGGCTGGATAAAGTTGAAGCGCGCCTGCACATTCTCGCCGGCCTGCTCATTGCCTTCCTGAATATCGACGAAGTCATCCGTATCATCCGCACCGAAGACAAGCCCAAGCCGGTGCTGATGGAGCGTTTTGGCATCAGCGACATTCAGGCCGAAGCCATCCTCGAACTGAAGCTGCGCCATCTCGCCAAACTCGAAGAGATGAAGATTCGTGGTGAGCAGGACGAACTGGAAGCCGAGCGCAAGGCGCTGGAAAAAATCCTCGGCTCGCACGCCGAACTGAAAAAACTGCTGGTGCAGGAATTCACCGAAGACATGGAAAAGCATGGCGACGTGCGCCGCTCCGCCATCGTCACCCGCAAGGAAGCGCAGGCCCTGAGCGAGTCCGACCTCAGCCCTGCCGAGCCCGTCACCGTGGTGCTTTCCGAGAAGGGCTGGGTGCGTGCCGCCAAGGGTCACGAGATTGACGGCGCTGCCCTGCAATACAAGGCCGGCGACGGCTTCCTCGCCAAGGCCGAGGGCCGCAGCAACCAGCTGGTGCATTTCTTTGATTCTGCCGGGCGCTCCTACTCGCTGCTGAGCAGTACGCTGCCTTCGGCGCGTGGGCAGGGCGAGCCACTGACCACCAAGCTCAGCCCGCCGCCGGGCGCCCGTTTCAACGCCCTGCTCATGGGCGAGAACACGCTGCCGCTGGTCATCAGCAGCAGCGCCGGCTATGGCTTTGTCGCCAGTCTCGGCGATCTGGAGGCCAGCAACAAGAACGGCAAGGCCGTGCTCAACGTGCCCGAGGGCGCGGAGGTGCTGGCGCCACAGCCGGTGGCCGACGTGGCCAACGACCTGCTCGCCGTGCTCAGTAACGAAGGCCGCCTGCTGGTGTTCCCGGTCAGCGACCTGCCGGTGCTGAGCAAGGGCAAGGGCAACAAGCTCATGAACATCGCCCCCGAGGAAAACGAGTCGGTACTGGCGGTGCGCACCCTCAGCCAGGGCCAGAAGCTGGTCATCCACTGTGGTAGTCGCCACATGACCCTGAAGTGGGCCGACCTTGAGCACTACCGTGGTGAGCGTGGCCGGCGCGGCCACAAGCTGCCACGTGGTTACCAGAAAGTCGATGGAGTGAGTCTGGAAGGCTGACCAGTGGCGCGGACAAGCAGGGCGGCCTAGGCTTATTATTTGCCCCCTGCGAGAAAGGGCAGGGCTGTAGCAGGCCTTGCCGCCGCCGCACAGGGAGTTGTGTGAGCGGGTTCCGCGCCTCGCCCTTCGCTTATGGTGTACAAGCGGGAAGGGCCTTCCGAGGTTAACGGGCTCATACGGAGAGTGCGCCATGACCATGCCCATGAAGACGCCGGTGATATTGACGCTGGATGAACTGAGCCGGCTGCGCTGCCACGAACTGGAGGCGGTGTATGCCGAGGGACTGCTGCCCGAGCGCCTGTCGGCGCTCAACGGGCGCCCGCGTGCGCGCGTGCTGGCGGTTGCCCATTTTGACCGGGGGCCGCTGTTGAAGATGGTGTCGCTGGTGGCGGGCTCGCGCTTTTTCCCCTGGGAGGGCAAGAATTTTGCCTCCACCGGCAAGAAGAGCGGCGTGGGGCGCAACCGCGTGAATCTGCTGTCGCGTGATTTTGAGTGGTTTGGCTTCAAGACCCGCGTGGAAAAATCGGTGCTTGATGGCAAGTCTTGTGTGCGGCTGGATTATGGGTTGACGGATAATCCCTGGCCTGTAAACAAGGTGCGCGACGAGCTCCGCGAGGTATCCCCTGGCCTTTACCTTGGGCCGTCCCTGCTGCAATTGCGGAAGGAGCCGCGCTTGTTGTACTGGTTTGCGGTGGATGCGCGGGTGCAGTGCTAGGGTCTGTTGACGTTTCATTGGTCGTGGCGCCGGAGACTGTTTTGGCCTACCCCAAAGGGCACTCACGCAGCGCAAGGAATGAGGAGCGTAGTGTACTACTGTACATGAGCGACGAAAGACGCGGCGATGGGCCAAAACAGTCTCGTCCCTTCGGGTTGCCGGTCAGAATCGCGCCATACTGCGTTACTCCCTCCTCGTGTGGAGTCACCACAAGTCGTCGGTCGTGCCTTGTCTGGCGCGATTCTGACCGGCAACGCCACGATCAATGAAACGTCAACAGACCCTAGGCAAGCTTTATTGTGTATTCAGAGCGTCCTCTCCCTCTTCGGGGAGAGGACAAAGACAGCAACATCCGAATCAGCCCAAACCAACCTCAAGCCTCCGCCGTTGCATCCCCCTTTGCCAAGCCCGCCGCATTCAAGCCCAGCAACTGCTGTGTCTGGTTATGCACCAACTGCTGGAAATCAGCATGCAGGCGCTCGATAACCACAATAGGCAGCTCACGCCCGGCCCCCAGCGCCAGCTTGAGGCTCTGGCCGGGCTGGCAGCGGTCGAGGGCGTCGGGGTCGATGTGCTCGGTGCTGCTCAGCAGGCGGCCGGTTGGAGCGGTCTGGGCAAGGGTGACGGCGATCTGGCGCTCGCCGGGCGCATCGTCCAGGGCATGGTGCAGGCCGGCCCTGACGGGCAGCGAGAAAAGCCCGGCAGCGCGGCGTTGCACGTCGGCGCCGGCGGCCAGAGCGAGAAAGAGCTGGCCGCAGACCATGGCCTTGAAGGCCCGCTCCACCGGGTCGGCCTCGGGGAATACCACGAGCGTGCCAGCAGGGCTGAACGGCGCGGCTACTTGACCACCGTAAAGGCGGGCAGCGCGGTCAAGCAGGTGATCGAATACCGTCAACAGCTCGTCCGCAGTGGCGGCATTGACGCGCATAAGCAGATTGTTGGGGTCGGCAATATTCAGTTGCAGCAGCGCCACCGGCTTCAGTGGTGTGGGTGGCACAACCGGCTCGGGAGCACTGGGCGTCACGGCGTAAGCGGTCTGCAGGTCGTCAGCGCGGCGGCGAGAGCCAACTACGAGGGCGACAATGAATATGCCGAGGTGCAGGCCGGCGGAAACCAGGATATTCCCCCGGCTGTGGCGCAGGATGGCGCCATGGGCAATGGCGGCCAGCTGAATGTCGGCATGACCCAAGGTCTGCCCTTGCAGCGTGGTGATGGGGGCGCTGAAACTGAGGCCCGGAATGACGGTGTCGGCGTCGTACTCGGCCAGCGCATTGCCCTTGTTGTCGAAGACATGCACGGCGGCAATATCGGGCTTGTCCTGGAAGCCCGAGGTGAGCACCGAGAGGCTGACCATATCATGAGTCATGGTAGCCTGGGCGGCGCCATCGGCCAGCTGGCTGGCCAGCAATTGACCCTCAAGCTGCTGTTCGCTGCCGAGTTCGGCTTCCACGCTGTTCACCAGCAGCAGCGTATGCACGACAAAGCTGATCAACACCAGTGCGCCCAACTTTCCCCACGCCACACTCTTCATGAACCCGTGCTCTCCATAATCCAGCGGCGATTATAGCGGGCTGTTTCGAGTGCCGTCATGGGCATTTGCGGCATCGCTTCGGCTGTCGTCGGGTTTCCGCTACAATTGGCCCTTTAAGGCCGTTAACAGGCCACAGTGCCCCGTTGCATCCCTGCACACCAAAGGAAGCCGTTAGTGCGCGATATCATTCTCGTCATCATCTCGGGGCAGGACCGGCCCGGCATCAGCGCGGCGCTTACCCGCATACTCGCCGACCACAGCGTCAATATTCTCGATATCAGCCAGGCGGTGATACACGACCAGCTTTCCCTCGGCATTCTGGTGGAGTCGCCCTCGGAACAGGAATCGGCCCTCCTGCTGAAGGCCGTGCTCTTCAAGGCTCATGCCCTGGGCCTGCAGGCGCGCTTCACACCCATCAGTGAGGAGTCCTACCATGTCTGGGTGGCGGGGCAGGGCAAGTCGCGCTATATCGTCACTGTGCTGGCGCGCAGGATTACCGCCGAGCACATTGCCGAGGTGTCGCGCATCGTCGCTGACTACGGCCTTAATATCGACGGCCTGCAACGCCTGTCGGGCCGCGTGGTGCTTGACGAGGAGGCCAGCAATGCCGGCCGTGCCAAGGCCTGCGTGGAATTCTCGGTACGCGGCGAGCCGCAGGACATTACCGCCATGCGCCGCCAGTTCCTGCGGCTGGCGCAGGAACTGGGTGTCGATATTGCATTCCAGAAAGACAATGCCTACCGCCGCAACCGGCGCGTGGTCTGCTTCGACATGGACTCGACCCTGATCGAGCATGAGGTCATCGACGAGTTGGCCAAGGCCGCCGGTGTCGGCGAGCAGGTGGCAGCCATCACCGAGCGCGCCATGAACGGCGAGCTGGACTTCACCCAGAGCTTCAAGGCCCGTGTCGCCCTGCTCAAGGGCTTGGATGCCAGCGTGCTGGAGAAGATTGCCAGCCAGCTCAAGCTCAGCGAAGGCGCCGAATACCTCATGCAGACCCTGAAGGCGCTGGGCTACAAGACGGCCATTCTCTCCGGCGGCTTCACCTATTTTGGCCAGTACCTGCAACGGCGTCTGGGCATAGACTATGTGCACGCCAACGAGTTGGAAATTGTCGATGGCAAGGTCACCGGCAACGTCATCGGCCAGGTTGTCGATGGCGCGCGCAAGGCCGAGCTGCTACGCGAAATTGCGGCGAATGAGGGCGTCAACCTGGAGCAGGTGATCGCTGTGGGCGATGGCGCCAATGACCTGCCCATGCTCTCCATTGCCGGCCTTGGCATTGCCTTTCGCGCCAAGCCGCTGGTCAAGCAAACCGCCAAGCAGGCCATATCCACCCTCGGCCTTGATGGCATTCTCTACCTGCTTGGGGTGCGCGACCGCGACCTCGAAAAATAGACCGGGAGCCTGTTATGTCTGATTTGACACTGGTGATTGGCAATAAAAACTATTCCAGCTGGTCGCTGCGGCCCTGGCTGTTTCTGCGCCTCAATAATATTCCTTTCAGCGAGATTCGCGTTCCCCTGTATGGGCCCGAGTCCAAGGCCAGCATCATGCAGCACTCGCCCTCGGGCAAGGTGCCGCTGCTGCACGACGGCGAATTCCATGTATGGGACTCGCTGGCGATCTGCCTGCACCTGATCGAGCGTTTTGAGCCCCCGCATGGCTGGCCTGCCGACCTGCTGCGGCGGGCCGAAGCGCGCTCGCTGGTGGCGGAAATGCACAGCGGCTTTACGGCCCTGCGCTCGCAATTAAGCATGAATTGCCGTCGTGCGCCCAAGGCCTCGCCCTATGACGCAGCGGCGGCGCAGGATATTGCCCGCATCGACGGCATCTGGACGAGCTGCCGAGAGCGCTTTGCTGGCGAGGGCCCCGGCCTGTTTGGCAACTGGTCGATTGCCGACGCCTTTTATGCCCCCGTGGTGCTGCGCTTTGACCGCTACTGCCTGCCCTGCTCGGCGGCATCGCGCCAGTACATGGACAATGTGCTGGCGCTGCCGGCCCTGCAGGAGTGGGTGGCGGCAGGCAGCCATGAGAGCGAGCGGCTGGAGCAGTTTGAAGTGCCGGACTGACCTGCCCCCCGAGAAATACCAGCCATGAAAAAGCCCGCTATGCGGGCTTTTTCATGGCTGGTTCAAAGAACAGGGCAGGGCTCAGCCCTGATCGCTGTACACCAGTGAATCGGTGGGTGGTTGCAGGTAATAGCCTTGCAGGTAGTGCACCCCCAGCGTCCACAGCTTGGACAGGGTTTGCGCATTTTCGACGAAGGAAACGATGATGCGTTTCTTGTCGCCGTTCAGCTCACCCACGATCTTCTTGATGGCACCCATGTTTTCTTCGTTGCTCAGTTCCTGTGTGAAGGAACGGTCGAGCTTGATGAAGTCCACGGTCACGTGCTTGAGCGTATTGAGCGGGTTCAGGGTACAGCCGAAATGGTTCATCGACACCGGAATGCCGGCCTGGCTCAGCGCGGCTGTCTGGTCCTTGGCCTGTTTCAGGTAGCTCACCATATCGCCCTCGTTGAACTGCATCACCAGCGGCTGGCGCTTCGGGTCGACGGCCTTGGAAAGCTTGCTGATCCACGCTGGCAGCGTGGGGTCAGACAGTGACTCTGCCGTCAGGTTGATCAGCATGCGGGCGTTGGGGTCGTTCTTGGTGTGGTCCTTGAGCAGCTTGGCGGCATTCAGCAGTACCCAGCGGTCGAGCCGCGAGCCCAACTGGTGCTTGATCGCTACCGGCAGGAACTGGTCGGGCGTCATCAGCTTGCCGTCGTTGAGCGGCAGGCGCACGAATACCTCGTAAAATTCGCCGCCCTCGCCGGTAACATCAGTCAGGGGCTGGAACATGAGCTTCAGCTTGCCGTTATCAAGGGCATCGATGAACAGCTCCAGCAGGGCCGAGTCGTCTCCGGAGGCATGTTCGACCACGTTGAAAACACTGACGCCATTGCCATTTGCCAATTTGATTTTTTCTGCCGAGCCCAGCGCGCGCGAGAACATCTCGGCCGGGTCGGACGAGGTTTCGCCGATCATCGCCACGCCTATGCTCAGGCTGGTTTGCAGGGTCTTGCCCCCGGCAATCTGGATCAGGTGGTCGTGCACGGCCTTGCAGGCGTCGTTCGCTGTTTTGGTCGCGGCTTCCACGTCTACGTCGGGCGTGAGGGCGGCGAAACTGCTGTCACCAAAGCGGGCCAGGGTGCCGTCGCCGTAGTACTTGCCCAGCATCTTGGCCACGTCCAGGGTAACGGCGTCGGAGCCGGCGATGCCGGCGGTGCCGCTGATCTTGCTGAAGTTGTCGATGACAAGGTAGGTGAGCGCAAAGCGTGACTTGTCCTTGCGGGCCTTGTTGACAGCCTGGGTCAGGTTGTCTTCAAAGCGCTGGCGGTTGGGCAGGCCGGTGAGCGAGTCCTGGCTGACCACTTCGCGCAGTTTTTCGGCCAGCGCGGCGGCCTGGCCGTCATCGCGGCGAATGATGATCTGGGTGCAGGGTTCACCATCATAGCTGGCGGACGACAGCTGCATCATCGCGTCGATCTTTGTGCTGTCGGCCTTGAGACCGTGGAAATGCAGGTCTTCGGAGTTGCGCTCGCCCTTGCTGAAAGAGCGCAGGTACTCCTTGAAACTGTTGAGGTCTTCCTTGGCCACCAGGTCAATAACGGGCATGCCTTCCATATCGTCGGCACTTTCGTAGCCGAACAGCTCCACATAGGCATGGTTGGCGTAAATATGCATGCCGTCATGCACGTAGGAGATGGCGTCGCGGGAGTTGTCGAGCAGCAGTTCGCAGCGCTTCTCGCTTTCGTGCAGGGAGGTTTCGGCACGGCGCCGGGCGCGGCGGTGCATCAGGTTGTTCAGCTCGCGCTTGATGACCTGGATCATGAGCTGGGTGGAGTCAAACGGCAGGGCATCAACCGCGCCCATCTGCATGGCATCCAGCTGTAAATCCGGGTCGGCCTCGTTGAGCAGGATGATGGTGGGGATGTCCTTGTCTTCACGGCGCACCAGATCCAGCACCTGGTCAAAGGCCAGGCCATTGGTGATTTCACCCGCCAGGAAGATATCCCAGGCGCCGTTTTTCAGGGCCTCGGTGAGGTCCTTCTCATCATCAACCTGCTGCGGCCGCGTGGCGGTGCCGGAGTTTTTCAGCGCGTTGACTATCTGCTCGGCATTGTCCTGCGATTCAAGCAGAACCAATAGCCTGACGGTCTCGTTCTTCTGCACCATATCAAACCAGTTTCCTGTTCAAGTGGCGGCCACTACGCCGTTGTTCAGGCCATGTGCCCGCAAGCGGCAGCTACCGCAATAATAACGTAGAGAGCCTCTGTGGAGATGACAAACAGAGCCTACTGCTGGTTAAAGGCTGGACCAGATTGTTTCGAAATCCTCGTCGTCCCGTATCGTGGCGGACTTGTCCGGCACGTCCGGCGTAATCTCCGGCGTCTTGCGTGTCAGCTGAAACTCAAACTGGGAGAAACTTTGCGTCGTGCTCAGCAAGTTGGTCAGCAAGGCCTTTTCTTCCTCACCGTCATGCATGAGTACGATGCGGTAGCCGGGGCGGAAGGTCAGGTTGGGCGTAATCAGCGTCGCTGCGCGGTTCAGCGCCTTGATCTCGGGCAGCAGCAGGGTACGCATGAACTCGGTGGAGTCGCCGGTTTTCTTGATGACGCGCGCGCCACAGGGTGTCGCCTTGGGCGCCAGCACCTCCAGCCCGAATTGCGCGCCGTGCCCGGGAATCTGGCGTACCCAGCGTATCACGCCCAGGCTCCAGTCCGGGTGGCCGTCTTCGCGCAGGCCGACCAGCTCGCCCGCCTTCACCGTGCCGGGTACCGCGCCTGTCCACTCGATGCAGTAGCCGCCGGGGCTGATATTCACGATCTGGCAGAAGTACCGATCATACAACTCCTGCGCCACTTCGGGTTGTTCTTCTTCCGCCACCGGCAGGTTGCCAAAGTTGAACTTGAAGTCGCCCTTGTCGTTCATCGCCGGCGGCGGGCTGTTATAGGCATTGGACCAGATGTCTGACTTGCCGCGCTCGTCTTCGCGGTTGCGCGGGTTGCTCGGCTCCTTCAGGAACAGGTTGTCTTCACCGGCAATGGCCTTGACCGTGGTACCACGCATGAGTTTTTCGAAAACGACGGAGTTTGCCAGAAAGTAGTGCGTGGCCGTCAGGCCCAGGCAGACTTCCAGCTGGCCGTCATGAGCGATGCGCTGGAAGCTGCGTTCGGTCAGTTCGCTCCAGGCCTGGGTCAGGTGGTGTACCAGTGCCGTGCCGAGGGCCGCCTCGCCACGGGCACGCGGGTTGCCCAGTTGGGGGTCTTCCAGCACCACAGCCAGACGCTCCACCAGCGCATGCGGGTCGATGGCGCGAAACTCGCCCGCCTCGCCGGCACGGCCCAGGCTGCGGTAGGTGGGTGGTGCGTCCTTGCCGAGGTCAAAAACGAAGAGCTCGTCGCCATAGTGCAGGCTGCGCAGGTGAACCAGCGGGGCCCACAGCTCCGAAAGCTCATATACCTGCGCGATTTCCTGCTGGCGCAGCTTGTTGGGTTTGCAGGTCGCCAGCAGCAGGGCCCGGATATAGGCCTCTTCAATGGAGGACTGCTCCTGGTAGCGCGGGTAGCTTTCTTTTACCTTGATCGAGGTGATCTGCTGACCGTCGGCAATCAGGTAGAGGCTGTGCAGCTCGAGCCACAGGCGTGTCGGCGTATGCAGGTAGAGCTGGGCAGAGCGCAACAAGGTGCCGGTGAGGTCGCTAATGGCGCGATGAATGGCGAGACCCAGCAGCTTGACCGGCTCGGAGTCACGCTTGCTGCCTGCCGGCAGCCGCTCCAGGGTATTGACGACGACCAGCTTGTAGCCATTGGCCAGATGATTTTGCATGGCCTGGGCCAGTGTGGCCACCTTGGTGGCCTTTTCCGGCAGCACCACGGACTGGTTCAGGTAGTGTTTGGCCAGCGCCTGGCAGAGGTAGTGCACCGTGGGTCGCAGGGCTTCCAGCAGTTGAAAGCGCGCACTCTCGTCCGTCCGCAGGCGATTTATTTCCTGAATGGTGAGGTAGACCTGACGGGCGCTTTCACCCACGTTCACCATGGGCAGGGTTGCCACCCATTCAGAGACCTTTTTGGGCTGCGCGCTGATCAGCGTCAGGCGGCTAAGGTCCTGTACGGGAAGGCGCTGCCGCAACGGTTCGGCACTGCTGACCATGTATGTGCTGTCCTTACAGGGTTGTTATTTTTTTCGGGTGCTGGCGACACCATATCAGCGACAGGCTGGATCGCAGCCTGCCACGCATGACACACCAACTTCGTTTTTACCCCCGCTGGCGCCGATTGGCAACCGGCCAGCGGATTTTTCAGCAGGCCAGCGTCATTTTTACGCCAGATATCAGTGGTTTCTGGCGCTGTCGCCCTGTTGCGGGCACTGGCTGCCCGTTTTGCATCCAGCGATTGTGCGCGCTGGCCGGTGGTTCCGCCCCTGCGCGCATCATACCGATTCAGACTGCCGGATAAAGCACCCTGTGGGCATTTTCTCAAGCCTGTGGGCGTGCGCCCCGGGCGCAAACAGAATCAGAACCGGGCTTCTGACTGACAGTAGGCGATAAACTCCTCCAGCGCCTGCGTGCGGTACTTTTGCCGGTGCACCAGCATGAAGAACTCCCGGCGCAGGTCAAGGAAGGGTGTGCGCAGCACCTTCAGGCTCTTGCGCGCCAGCGCATCGCTCAGGGTCAGGCGCGAGGAACAGCCAATGCCGATGCCAGCCTCCACCGTACGGATGATGGCCTCGGTATGCGCCAGCTCCATGATCAGGTTGATGGTGCGCAGCTTGCCCATGACAGCATTGTCAAAGACTTCGCGGGTGCCCGAGCCGGGCTCGCGCAGGATCCAGTCGGCCTTGCAGAGGTCGGCATCGCTCACGCTTTCCTGCTGTGCCAGCGGGTGGTCGATGGCGCAGAAAATCACCAGTTCGTCTTCACCCCAGGGAATGACCTCGATATCGGGTGCGTGGCAGAAGCCTTCGATAAAGCCGACATCAATATGAAACTGCTCGATATCCTGCACCACATGGCGGGTATTGCCCACCTTGAGCTGGATTTGGGTGCCGGGGTTGCGGCGCATGAAGCTGCCGATCAGGCCGGGCATCAGGTAATTGCCAATGGTCAGGCTGGCACCGATACGCAGGCTGCCTTTCAGGTCGGCATCGCTGCCCGCCAGGACTTCGATCTCGCTGGCGCGGGCCACGGTGTCTATGGACTTGGGCAAAAGCAGGCGGCCGGCATCATTCAGTTGCAGGCGTTTGCCCACCCGGTCGAAAAGCTTGCGGCGCAGTTGGGTTTCAAAGTCCGCCAGCGCCATGCTGGTGGCGCTCTGGGTGATATTGAGCTGGGTGGCAGCACGGGTAACGTTGCCTTCCTGGGCGACAGCAATGAACACTTCCAGTTGCTTCAGGGTAATACGCATAGCGGCACAGCCTTGGGGAATGCCGCATAGTATATCAGTTTTTTTGATGATTTGCTTTTGCAGGTTCTCCCAAGCAAGATGAGCGGTGGCTGGGCTATGCCCCCTCTCCCTTCAGGAGAGGGGTAGGGCTTGCCCCCAGGGATGGGGGGCTAGTCCGGGCTGCGCCGGGAGCGCAGCCGGTAGAGGGACCGAGCGCCCACATCAGCAACGGGAGGTAATGTGAAGCGCGGCCTTCCTGCCAGCCGCGCTCCCGGTGCAGCCAGCACTACCCGCCGTCCTGGTGGAGAGAGGGGGCATCTTAATTTTTTCAGCCTCAATTGCCCTGATACTCTGCCTCTTTACGCAGCATGAAGGCCTCCATGCCACGGCGGGCGTCCTGACTCTGCATCAGCACTAACAGTTCCGGCATCAGGCGGGCAAAAGCCGCATCGGGCCCCTCGGCCAGCGCCAGCCGCCCGTTGCGCAGGGTGGCCTGCACTGCCAGTGGTGCCTGCCGGGCGATGCGGTTGGCGATACCCAAGGCCGTCTCCAGCACCAGTTCGGTGGAGACTACTTGCTGCACCAGACCGATCCGCCAGGCTTCGGCGGCGTCCAGTGTGTCGCCGGTGAGCAGGTAGCGCCAGGCATTCTGGCTGCCCACGGCCTGCGCCCAGCGCACGCTGCCGCCGCCAAAAGGCAGGATGCCCCGGCTCACTTCGGCCTGGGTAAAGCTGGCCTGCTCCGAGGCCACCGTCACCTGCCCCGCCAGCATCAGCTCAATGCCCAGCGTAAAACAGCGCCCCTGCACCGCCGACACAATCGGCTTGGGGCAGGGCGGGGTGGTCACTCCCCAGGGGTCGATCAGGCCCTTGGGGATCAGGGGCTCGTCCTTGTTCATGATGCGCGGTGCCACGCTGACCAGATCGAGGCCGCTGGTAAAAAAGCGGCCCTTGGCGGCAAGCACGCCGCAGCGCAGGGTCTTGTCTTCGGCAAGCTCCGTATAGGCCTCGGCCAACTCGGCGATCATCTCCGGGTCAAAGGCATTGAGCTTGTCTTCGCGGTTGAAAGTCATCAGCAGCACATGGTCGTGGCGTTCGCGCAGAATGGTGGGCATGGGGTGGCTCCTTTTATGGCTGTGTGGCGAGTTGCTGGTCGATGCACTGACGCAGCAGCCAGGCGGCGGTATGCAGGGGACTGCTGTTCTGTTGCAGGCGTGCCAGCATCAGCGCGCCTTCCATTGTCATCACCACGAACTGCGCCAGCTCGGCCTGTCGGCCAGGCTCCAGCCCGGTAAAGCAGCTGGCCAGCCCGGCCTGCCAGGCCGTCACGATCTGCTGGCAGCTCAGGCGCAGGTCCGGGGTGTCGGCATCAAGATCTAGAATCACGGCGCCCACCGGGCAGCCGCCGCTGAAGCCCGTCTTTTCCAACTGCCGGGCCAGGTGCAGCAGCAAGGCCTCAATGCCGGCGCCCACCGTGGGCGCCGCCGCCAGCTGCTGCGAGCAGGCCTGCAGGAAGTAATCACTATAGGCCCTGAGCGCTTCGTCTACCCACTGCTCCTTGCCCTGCGGGAAATAGTGGTAGAGCGAGCCGCGTGGCGAACCGCTGGCGGCAATGAGCGGATTGAGGCCGGCACCACTGAGGCCGGACTGCGCCAGCAGGGTCTGGGCGCTACGCAGTATCTTGTCGCGGGTGGTGAGCATGGCGGGCTTCGGCGAGGGTGTTTTGTTAAATTATATAGATCGGTCTATATAGTCAAGAGGTATGGCTGTCTGTTTGGCTGAGGTGTTTCCACCGGGCCCATGAATGGGTAGCTCGGGGTGAGTGGGAACGCTCCTGGCAGACATGGGGCGGGTTTGAGCCAGTGGACGTAGCCACGGTAGCAAGGTTTGCAAGCCTGCTTTCAGACCCGCAAACGGGAGCTATCCCCTCTCCCTCCGGGAGGGGCAGGGGTGAGGGACCGAGGTACGCTTGAGCGCTGGCAGTGGTATGGGCTGACTCCGTCCCTCTACCGGCTACGCTCCCGGCGCAGCCCGGACTACCCCTCTTTGGGGGGGGACAGCTAAGCTTTATGGTTCCGGCTCAAGATATTGGCTGAGAGAAGGGGGCGGCAACTCTGGACGCAGTATCCAAATGTTTTGAATGGCTTTCTTTGTTCTCAAGCAGCTAGGGTCTGTTGACGTTTCATTGATCGTGGCGTTGCTGGTCAAAATCGCGCCAGACAAGGCACGACCGACGACTTGTGGTGGCTCCACACGAGGAGGGAGAAACGCGGTATGGCGCGATTTTG
>Ga0302193_10000437_pt1 | contig 38008 bp, 31 predicted proteins | sample II_Bog_E3_3_FD_200228 | JGI IMG/M metagenome (GOLD analysis project Ga0302193, IMG submission 200228) | Peat permafrost microbial communities from Stordalen Mire near Abisko, Sweden - II_Bog_E3_3 | ecosystem: Environmental > Terrestrial > Soil > Wetlands > Peat | place: Sweden: Abisko...
GACAACGACGGATAACTTCAACGAGTTCCTCGACGATTTCCCCGCAGTACCTCCAGCCGAGGTGCCTGGGTCAACAGAGTCGTGGGCCGTGAACTTCTCGAGTTATATCCAGGACGGCGACCTGGTGGTTCCACCCGGCATGTATTTCATGATGGGCGACAACCGGCACAACAGCCTGGACTCGCGCTACTGGGGCTTCGTGCCGCGCGCTAACATACTTGGCCGTCCGCTTTTCAACTATTGGTCGTTCGCGGCCGCAGACGGGCAACTTGAACAAACAGGATTCGGTCACCAGCTCGCGTGGATCGGCCACGTTCTGGTGCATTTCTTCCCAGACACGCGCTGGAAACGCACTTTCCACGTTGTTCGTTGAGCCGAAATTGTAAGATCCCGATTTGATCTTGGTGCGCTCCGGCCGTAGCACCGCCAACTCGAAACCTGCTTGCTGCCTAAGCTGGGATCAGTTTCACAATCTCCGCCTCGAACTCCCCGTCGTCGCTTACCGTCAGCAGCCCTACCGACACCGGCAGATCGAACCGCCGCGGCCCGCACGATCCGGGATTGAAGTAGAGCACGCCCTTGCGCCGGTAGAAGTTGGGGATGTGCGAGTGCCCAAACAGCACAGCGGCAAACTTGCCCGCCGCCGGGTCCAGGTGCAGCGTCTCCAGATCGTGCAGCATGTAGACGTAACGGCCCGCGATCAGCACCACATCGGTCTCCGGCAGCTCGCCGCAGGGGCCCTCGCGATCCACGTTGCCGCGCACCGCCGTCACCGGTGCGATCTTTTCCAGCTCTCCCAGGATCGAGATCTTGCCCACGTCGCCCAGATGCAGAATGCGCTCCACCCCGGCCAGCGCGGGGGCAACTTCAGGCCGCAGCAGGCCGTGGGTATCGCTGATGACGCCGATCTTCATCTAGAGTCCCAGTTCCAGCCGCGTGCGCGGGTCCAGTTGGTCGCGCAGGGCGTCGCCCAGAAAGTTGAAGCCCAGCACCGCTCCGGCCACGGCCGCCGCCGGAAAGAGCACCAGGTGGGGCGAGTCGAACAGGTGCATCCGCGCGTCGTTGAGCATGGAGCCCCAACTGGGCGCGGGCGCGGGAATGCCCAGGCCCAGGAACGAGAGCGTGGCCTCGGCCAGGATCACCCCCGCCATGCCGATGGCCGCCTGCACCATAATGGGCTGCACAATATTTGGAAGGATATGGCGGAAGAAGATGCGCAGGCCGCTGGCGCCCAGGGCGCGGGCGGCGTCCACATACTCGCGGTCGCGCACCGCCATCACCTGCGCCCGCACCAGCCGCGCATAGCCGGCCCAGCCGCCGATGGCCAGGGCCAGCACCAGGTTGCTGAAGCCCGGCCCCAGGAAGGCGGCAAAGGCAATGGCCAGCAGGATGCCCGGCAGCGCCAGAAAGGTGTTCATGGCAAAGGTGGTCAGCGCTGTGTCGATCCAGCCGCCCAGGTAGCCGGCCAGGCCGCCAATGGCCAGCCCCAGCACCAGCGACACCGTCACCACGCTCACTGAGACAGCCAGGGAAAGCCGCGCTCCCCACAGCAGGCGCGAGAGCGTGTCCCGGCCCAGCTCGTCGGTTCCGGCCCAGTGCGCGGCAGAGGGGCCTTGCAGCCGGTGCAGCAGGTCAATGGCCGCGGGATTGTGCGGCGCCAGCCAGGGCGCGGTCAGCCCGCCCAGCACAAAGCCGGCCAGCAGCAGTACGCCCGCCACGGCCAGCGGCTGGCGGCGGACGCGGGTCCCCACGGGCCGCAACAGACTGGAAAGGAGAAAAGGCATCGGCACTGCAAGAATACCGCGACACCCGCCGCCAGACGGGGTCTAATCAAGTATGGATATTTCGCGGCAAAGCCTGGTTTTGTGTCTGATGGTGGTTACGCCGGTGTTTTTGGCAGCAGCACGGCCGCCCCAAGCTTCGCGGAGCGAAGGAATGCAGACCATCCAGCCCGAGGCCGGGCTGATTATGGCGCTCGCCAATCAGGCGCGCGCCGCACAGGGGGCAGGGCCGCTCCGGTGGGACCCGGCCTTGGCATTGGCCGCGCAGCAGCACTGCCTGCGCATGGCGGCCGAGGGGCCGATTGCGCACCGCTACGGGGGCGAACCCGACGTGGCCGGCCGAGCCTCCCAGGCTGGCGCGCACTTCAGCCTCATCGAAGAGAACGTGGCCATCGGTCCCAACCCCGCCGCAATTCACCAGGAGTGGATGCACTCCCCCGGTCATCGCAGCAACCTTCTGAATCCCGAGGTGGACCGCGTGGGGGTGGCTGTGGTGGCCAGCCGAGGCGTGCTATATGCCGTGGCCGACTATGATCGCGCCGTGCCCATGCTGGCGCAGGCCCAGGTGGAGACCGCCGTGGCCGCCCTGATCCGGGTCAGCGGCGTGACCATCCTCCGCGACCCCTCGGCCGCGCGCGCCGCCTGCGCCACGAGTCATGGACTGTCCCGCTCGTTCGTCGGCCCGCAACCAACGTTTATCATGCGCTGGCAGGATTCCGACCTGCACCATCTGCCCCAGGTCCTGGTGGACCGCCTGGCCACAGGCGGCTTTCGTCAGGCTTCTGTGGGCAGTTGCGCTCCCCAGGGCGACGAAGGCGCCTTTACTGCTTATCGTGTCGCGGTCTTGCTTTACTGAACGCCCGGCGCCAACGGCGTGAAGCCCCTTTCACTAGCCAAACGACTGGTACTTCTTCCAGAACTCCGGCCAGGGAAGGCGCGGCGGGCCGCAGACAAAAATGTCGGGGTGGTCTTGGCTCTCTTCGTTCTTCACGCCCTCGGCGTTGCCGTTGTGCCCGGCCAGCCGGCATCCGGTGAAGATCCTGTCAACCCATTCGCGCGACACGCCCACCACAATCAGCGTGGCGGGCGGCGGCTGCGGGTAGCCGCGCAGCCATGCGGAATTGGTCAGGCTGATGGGCAGGGGCAGGTGGTACGCCGGGCCCAGCATCTCAATTGCGCCCTGCTCGCCGTAGTTGCCCACCACCACGCCGAAGTTCGCCCGCTGCTCCGGGGGCAGGGAATCGCGGATGGTGGCGACGGTGCGGACCAGCTCGGGCCAGCCGATCTCCTCGCGCAGGTCGCCGTTGTGGCTGAGCGCGAAATTCCGCTGCGGGCCGCTTGCTTGCAGGGGCAAAACCACCGCGCAGACAAAGGCCGCGCAGACCGCCAGCCCGGTGAAGAAGACGGCTTCGAGCGTCCAGCGGGCCAGCCGCGGCAGCCCGCCGATCCAGCGTTCGCCGGCGGCCGCGCCCATGGCCAGCAGCATGGGATAGGCGGCGGCAACATAGTAGCCCCGGCCCTTGGCAAAGAAGAAGAGCGCCAGCGGGATCAGGTACATCCAGGCCAGCATGCGGTAGCGGCGGCTGCGCAGAAAGGCGATCAGCCCGGCCACCCACAGCGGCGTGGCAAACAGATTGGCGCAGATAAGGAGCTGGTCCTTCCAGAACCCTTCTGCCCTTCCTTCGCCCACGTCGCGCACATGGATGTGCTGAAGAAACTGGTAGGAAATGAAGTGGTGGCGCGCCAGCCACAGAAAATTGGGCAGAAAAATCAGCAGGGCCAATCCAACGCCGCCCCAGAACCAGCCGCTGGCCAGGTACCGGCGCGCCCGCGTAAGCGCCATCCCGCCCAGGATACCGGCGATGAAGAACACGATCGCGTACTTGGTTTCAAGCCCCAGGCCCACCATGGCGCCGATGGCCAGCCACCAGCGCGGGTCTTCCGACTTCAACAGGCGAATCGTGAAGTAGGCAATCAACACCCACCACAGGTAATCGAAGCTGGTGTATTGGAACTCCGTGCCTTGAAACAGCGGCAGCGGCGAGAGCGCCACCGCCAGGGCCGCCGTGGCCTGGGCCAGCCGCCTGCCGCCCAGTTCGCGCGCCATCAGGCCGGTTACCACGATGGCCGCTGCCTGCGCCAGAACCGAAAACAGCCGCAACCCCACCAGCGACAAGCCGAAGAGTGCAAGGCCAACGTGCTCCAGCAGGGGCGTCAGCGGCGGATAGGCCACAAAGCCCCAGTCCAGATGCCGGGCGTCGCTCAGAAACTGGAATTCGTCCCGGTGGAAGCCGTAGCGGCTATTGGTGAGCAGGTGAATGAGCGTAACGGCGGCGGCAATCGTGAGCAGGACTGCCCAGTCTGCCCAGCGTTGCGCGGCGGTTTGTTCAGGCTCCTGCTCCCTGTCGATTGAAGGCATAAGCACACGGCTCCCTCTAGTCTTCTTACTGGACCATTACGCTCCAGCAAGCGCTGGGGTTCCCGCGTTCTATAGCTTTCTCTGCTGGGTGCCCCAGCCTCGCCGCGTGTCGCGTACCGGGTGCCCCATGTCCCGATTTTGGGACCTGGGAAAACACGCAGCTGGGTGCCCCACCCTCGACGCGTACTTGTTTTTGCGGCTAAGGTGGGAGACCACGCCCCTCAACCCCCGTCAGGTTTCAGCGCCTCTCCAAAGGCGACGGAATCCGCACTGAAGCCATCCCCGCGGCAGTTGCCGCCTCAATGCCCAGTTCGGTGTCTTCAAAGACCAGGCAATCCTTGGGCGCCACACCCAGCCGCTCGGCCGCCAGCAGAAAGGCATCCGGGGCCGGCTTGCCGTTCTTGTAATCCTCGGCGCACACCACCACATCGAACTTGTCCAGCAGATGCACCGCGGTGAGCGAATTGATCACCGAGTTCCGCCGGCTGCCCGAGACCACGGCGAAGGGAATGCGGCCGTGCTGCGCCTCGATGTGCTCCACTACTTCGGGAATCGCCGTCAGTTGCGCAAGCTGCTCGTGGTAGTAGGCCTCCTTGCGGCTGGCGACGGCATCCACGGGCATGTGCAGGTCCTGCATCTGGTTCAGCCGGGTGAGGATCTCCCGCACCGGCCTTCCGCCCCAGGAGTAGAAGAGCTTTTCCTCGTAGACGCAGTTCCATTCCGCCAGAGCCTTCTTCCAGGCGATATAGTGCAGGGGCATCGAATCGACAATCGTGCCGTCGCAGTCGAACAGGTAGGCTCGGAATGAACCCGCGGGCAGTTTCAGTTTCATGCGGAAAGGGTGCTCCTTGAATTGATTGCTCAGTCCATTGTCTCTGAGAAGGGGCTCAATCACCGCGCCGCTTCAGTCTCCGGCGCAGCGCAGCCGCCCTCGCCGGGTTTGGTCGGCTCCATTTTGAGGGCGTTGTTGAAGCGGTTGAAGTAGTTGAAGAGGCCAATGGCGCAGAGCAGCTCCACGATCTCGCCCTCGGAATAGAAGGCGCGCAGTTCGGCAAACTGCTCGTCGCTTACCGCGTTGGCGTCGCGGGTGACGGTCTCGGCCAGCCGCAGGGCGGCCTTTTCCGCAGGGGTAAAGTCCGGGCGCTGGGGCCACTCGGCCAGGTGCGCCAACTGGTCGTCGGTCCAGCCCAGCCCCCGCGCCAGTATGGTGTGGCTGGCCAGGCAATAGGGGGTCTGGTTCACCTGGCTGGTGCGGACGATGATCAGCTCCTTCAGCCTGGTGGGAACCGTGCCGGTGTTGAGCACCGCGCCGAAATGGGCCTGCATGGTGGCGAAGATTTCGGGCCGGTGCGCCATCACCCGGAACATGTTGGGCACATTGCCGCGCTGGGCAAAGGCCTTGTCGTAGAGCGCCGCCATTTCCGGGGTCACTGCACTGCGGTCGAGCCGTGAAATCCGGGACATTCCGCCACCTCATCCGTCCAGCCTATCGTATCGCCGGCCGAGGCTCTCCGCACCCCTGGCCCAGTCCCGCGGCTCTCCATCGGCGAACCCGATCCGCCGTCCGGGCATTGGAGTGGGCAGATTTGCGACCGAAAAATTCGCGATTTTTTGACGCCTCCCGCTCTCTCTGCTACCTTGGTATTGGAGATTCAACGCACGACACTCCTGAGTAGCTCAATGGCAGAGCATTCGGCTGTTAACCGAAGGGTTGTAGGTTCGAGTCCTACCTCAGGAGCCAAAAGATCAATAGAATCGATAAGATGCGAGGCAGCCAAATCGGCTGCCATTTTTATTTTGGGCGAGTGGCTGTTTTGGTGGCTGTCGCCCAAAAATAATTCTGCGCATGAAGGAAAAGCCCGACCCCGCCCTCACCGGCGCTCGCCGAAAACAGAACATTTTGCGTGCGGTGCGTCGGCAATCAGGACAGCCAGCGAGGCTGCATCGCACCATGCGTTTTCCGCGCACCCGCCCAGTGACCACCGCTCCTCCACAACTGCTTCGTCTCCACCGCGCTTTTCCAATCTGGTGTACTCGTTCCTGACGTTGGCAATCCCTGCCTCTCAATGACCCAAATGCCTGGCATTTGCCAGAGCCTCAGCCGTCCGGGATTTCGTAGTATGGAAGCACAATGGTGACTTCCATCAGATGCCCCTCGTTTTGTTCTCTGACCCTGACGATCCTTGCGCTGTTCGGTCTGTCCATCGCATTGGCTCCGCTGCCTGGGGCACGGGCACAGGCGACTCCGCCTCCTCTGGCTGTGCAGGCCCATTCCATACATCCTGCGCAGGCGGAAGAGCGCACCATTCCCGCGCTTTTCGTCAGCGATATCCACTTCGACCCCTTTCATGACCCCGCCAGGGTGCAAGATCTTGTCGCTGCTCCAGTGAGCCGGTGGCGTTCCATCCTGTCGGCTCCGCCTTCCTCCAATCAACAGCAGGCCTTTGCCGCACTCCAGCAGAGCTGCCATGCACGCGGCGTTGACACGCCTTTTGCTCTGCTCCACTCCAGCTTGCAGGCGATGCGGTCCAGGCAACCCGACGCGCAATTCATGACGGTGAGCGGCGACCTGATTGCGCACGCTTTCCCTTGCAGGTACGCAGCGCTCGTGCCCGGCGCGACGCCGAGCGACTACCAGGAATTCGTTCTGAAGACCATGAGCTTTGTCATGGGAGAACTCCGCTCTGCCTTCCCCGGTGTGCCCATCTATGTGGCTCTGGGCAATAACGACACCGCGTGTGGCGACTACCAGCTCGATGCCGGGAGCGACTTTCTCGCCCAGGCCGGCAGGATTGTCTCTGAGGGTTTGCCCCCATCCCAACGTCAGCAGGTGGTCAAAGAGTTTGCCGAGGGTGGCTACTACGGCATTGCGATGGCCGAGCCGATGCGCAGCACTCGCATCATCGTGCTCAACGACCTGTTTCTGTCACCCAGATACAGAAGCTGCGCCGGTAAACCAGACTCTGCCGCAGCGGCCAAAGAAATGTTCTGGCTGGAGCAACAGTTGATGCAGGCGCGGCAATCGGGGCAACGGGTCTGGGTCATGGGGCACATTCCGCCCGGTGTGGACCCCTACTCGACCGCCGCAAGATTCAGGAATGTTTGCGGAGGGCAGGCGCCCGTTCTGTTTCTGTCGTCGAACAAGATGGCCGGCCTGCTGGTCGAGTATGCCGACGTGGTCAGGCTCGGGATCTTCGCGCACACCCACATGGATGAAATGCGCCTGCTCCAGCCGGAGGGCAGGGAACCGCAGGCTCCAGGCGAGCATCGCGTTGCGATCAAGATGGTTCCCTCCATCTCGCCGGTCGATGGCAATGCCCCGTCCTTCACCGTTGCCCGCGTTGATCCATCTTCCGCAATGCTTCAGAACTACAAGGTGATTGCGGCCTCCAATCAGACAGGGATCGCAGTTGCCTGGACCACGGAGTACGACTTTGATCAGACTTACCATGAAACGCGGTTCTCGCCTGCGACGGTGCAAGAACTGATTGGGCAGTTCAAGACCGACCGCGGCGCGAAGACTGCGGTGAGCGAGGCCTACATTCGCAACTACTTTGTGGGTGACCGCTCAATCGAATTGAGCCCATTCTGGCCGCAGTACAACTGCGCGATGGACAATTACACTGCCCAGGCATATGCCGCATGTGTCTGCTCCACAGACAAGTGATGATGCACCTCGTCCTGGACTCTGAGCAGAAGCGCAGAAACCACGGCTGGAGTCAGGTCACGAGATGGAAACGAGCGGAGCGATTTTCTACTGATCGCAGAACTGCCTGCTGCCGCAGCCGCCGCCCTGACCACAGCAAGGCGTGCCCAGGCCGCAACTGGAGCCTGCTGCCGGGCAGGAACTCGCACTCTCCTTGGAGATGATGCCCGCCCCGCCGCCTATCAGCCGATTCACCGCGCCGCCGCATTCCGGGCAGGATTCGATCACCGGATCGGACATCTTCTGGCGGATCTCAAAACTGCGTCCACATGCACTGCACCGATAGTCGTAGGCTGGCATCGTAAAATCCTTTTCAATCAAAGCGGTTCCCGTCGCTATTATACGGAGGATATCTCCCCCGGGACTTGTGCCGCAGGGCACTCGATCGCTTTACCATACTCTGTGTATGCGCCTCTTTGTTGCAGTACCCCTGCTGGCTGGCGTTATCGGCGAACTCTCGGCAATCTCGCGGCGGCTTCAATCCGGCACGGACGGGCTGCGCTGGCCGGCGCCGGATACATGGCACATCACGCTCCAGTTTCTGGGCAATACCGGTCCGGAGCAGTACGAATGCACTGTTGCGCGATTGCGTGCCCTGCATTCGTCGCCCGTTCCCATCAGGCTTGAAGAACTGGGCTGTTTCGATCGCACCGGAATTCTCTTCGCCGGTGTTGAGGTCTCACCTGAACTGCTCCTGCTTCAGAAGCGTGTCACCGCGGCAACGGCGCTTTGCGGGTTCATCCCCGAAACCCGGCCCTACCAGCCTCATATCACTCTCGCGCGCAGCAAAGGCAAAGCCCAGCGCCTGGGTCTGAACGATCTCAAAGCCAAAATCCGAATTCAGCCGCACTTCACCCGTTTTGTCGCTGACCAATTCCTTCTCTATGAGAGCTTCCTCGGCCCCGGCGGCTCTCGCTATGAGATTCGCCAGCGCTTTCCTCTCGATGGCCGATAGACGGGCCAGCCTGACCCTGCTTCTTCGCGTTATCATGTGCAACGTGCCGACTCCATGCAACATCGCGCTTCGCCGCGCCTCCCGGATTCTCCCTGTTCTCGTCCTGCTGGCGCTGGCAAGTCTTTCAGGAAATGCGCAGTCTTCAGACGCCGCGCTTCTGGTTGGCCTCACCTCAGACTTCGCGCGGCTCGCCCCGCAAACCATTCGCCCCGCCCAGGGATACATCCGTTATCCCTATCTCATCCCCGCTGGCTACTACGCGCAGATGTGGGACTGGGACGGATTCTTCATCGGCGCCCACTGGGCCAATCAGGACCCCGGCGACGCGAAATACCTGCGTGACTGGGTGCTCGGCTTCGCGTCGTCCGCCGACTTCACCGGCTACGTCGCCGGTTGCATCACTCCGCAGGGGCCGCGGCCGCTCTTCGGCAAATTCGCCATGAAGCCCTTCCTTGCCCAGGGCGCCCTGCTCGCTTCACAACAACTCCATGATTACTCCTGGCTTCGTCCGGTTTGGCCCGCCATGCAGCGCATCCTCGCCTATCGCAGGCGCACCCAATTCGATAGCCATTGGGACCTCTGGTTCTGGGACAACGCCATGCAGTCCGGCGCCGACAACAATGCAGCGCTCTCCAACGACCCCGCCGACCCGAGCGCGATTCTCGCCGTGGATGCTTCTGTCTTAGCCATGCGCGAATACCTGGCCATGGCCGTGTTGGCTGACCACCTCGGCTACCCCGGCGATGCCCGCGATTACCGCCTTCAGGCCGCTGCCACCCGCCGCGCAATTCTGGCGCAACTCTGGTCCCCGCAAGACGCCATCTTTCTCAATCGCCGCCGCAACAATGGCGCCTGGGTTCGCTCCATCAGTTGGACCAGCTTCCTTCCGTTGCTTGACGGCCTGCTCCCACCCCGCGAGGCTCGCCGCATGATCCGCCTCCACCTGCTGAATCCGGCTGAGATGCGCTCCCCTTACGGCTTTCGCAGCCTCTCCAAAAGCGATCCGGCATACAACAACCAGGCCATCATCAACCCTTACTCCAACTGGCGCGGTCCCATCTGGATCAACGCCAACTTCCTCGACTGGATCGCGCTTCGCCGCTACGGCTTTCACGCAGAATCCAAAGGTCTCACCCTCACACTGGCCGGCATGCTTCGCCGCGACATCGCCCAATGGGGCTCCATGCACGAGGACTATAGCGCCGAAACCGGCGACGGCCTCGCTCCCACCGTGGCACAATCGCCCGGCGGCCATTTCGCCGGCTTTGTCGGCTGGAACCTGCTCGCTCTTGACATGCTCCAGTGCGAATCCGGGCAAGGCCACTGCATGACGCTGTCGATTCCCGAAGCACGGTGAACCTCGCCACCATCTACTGCCGATTGTTCCCAAGGCCGGACGCTGTTCTCGGGCTCCATGGCGGTCAGTCTAGAATCGAAGCAGGGACTGAAGTTCTTGCGCCACATAACCCGGTGAGACGACAGCCCGGCTTTGCAACAGGGAGAGAACACGATGGCACTGATGAAGACATCCAATCCAGCACTCGGCGAGAACACCTTTCGCGACCTTTCTGGCAGCCAGTATGGGGGCGTGACCGAGATCGCCAGCCGGATGACGCTGAGCGGCACGGTGAACAAGACCGGTGTTCTGCTGGTTTGCGCAATGGCAACTGCCTGGTGGACGTGGCACCTGTTCCTGCAATCGCGGGATATGGCGCAGGTGACGCCGTTGATGCTGGCCGGATTGATCGGCGGATTCATTTGCGCCATGGTCACCGTTTTCAAGAAGGAGTGGTCCCCGGTGACCGCGCCCATTTACGCCCTGCTGGAAGGCCTGGTGCTCGGCGGCTTGTCGGCCGTGATAGACCTGCGCTATCCGGGCATTGCCATCCAGGCGGTGAGCCTGACCTTTGGCACGCTCTTCGTGCTGCTGCTGGCCTATCGCTCGGGACTGATCAAGGTCACGCAGAAGTTCCGCCTGGGAATCATCGCGGCCACCGGCGGCATCATGGTCTTCTACCTGCTCGAGATGGTGCTCGGGTTCTTCGGCATTCAGTTCACTTCCATCAACGGTTCCGGCCCCATCGGCATCGGCTTCAGCCTGATCGTGGTAGGCATCGCGGCCCTGAATCTGGTTCTCGATTTCGACTTCATCGAGCAAGGCGTGCAGTACGGCGCTCCCAAGTACATGGAGTGGTATGGCGCCTTCGGGATCATGGTCACGCTGGTTTGGCTCTACCTTGAGATTCTGCGGCTGCTCTCGAAATTACGCAGCAGAAACTAGGTCTTTGACAGCGTGAATTGGTATCAACTCCGTGCCCCATCCATTCGCCTGCCGGGGTCCCCACGGGCAGGTCTTGGTCCGTGGGGTGGCTTCTGGCGAATGGGTGGGAAAGCACAAATCCAGAAGGCGCGAAATCATGCTGTCAAAAACCTGGTTGTGTCCGCCACACAGATGGTCGTTTATGTTTTGAATGGGCACGGCTTCACAGGCTGCGGAGAATCCCGTTCCTGCGGTAGGTCCGGGCTTCAGCCCGGACATAAGCCGCGCAGAATCAGAGTGGGCTTTAGCCCCCTGAGGGAATGTTCGCCCGGAGAATCGACTTGTTCAGAGCTTCCTTGGCGCCAGGAGGCTGGAAGCGGTCTGGCGCTTTGGCCGTTACATGGGCAACTGGATCGTTTGCTGGTCGCCCGTGTACGAGACCACCTTGTCGGGGTTGCCGGTCACTTCCACCCCCGTGCCGTGGCTCTTTCCTACAACGACGACCTGAAAACTCCGCTTCGTGAGCATTCCGGGAAATTCGCCCTTCCGCGCGCCGATGGTCAGTTGGTGTCTGGCGTCATTCCAGTGAAGCGGAATCGTCGCATAGAGGCCCTTTTCGTAGTCGTAATTGTCGTTCTCGTCCTCGTACAGGGTGAAGCTGCCGTCGGCTCCGGGATAGATGCGCAATTCGATGGGGTCGGATGGCTTCTCCGTCGAGTATTGAAGGAATGGTCCCATCGGCACAATGGATCCGGCTCTGATCATGAGCGGCATCTTTTCGATGGGAGCGTCCGCAACCACGGTTCTGCCTCCGGCCAGCTTTTCTCCTGTCCAGAAATCGATCCATGAAGTCCCGGCCGGCAGATAGACGCTTCTGGTCTTCGCCCTCGGTTCGGGCATTGTCTCTTTCGCATGAATGGCCGGAGTCTTCCACCAGACCTGAGCCCTGAAGGCGCCCAGCGAACTGTTGGCCGTCTCGAACTTGAAGTCATATTCCTTGCCCGCCACCAGCGCCACGGGCACGGTCCAGGACTCCATCGAGTCGTAGTTGTGCGCCAGTTCCTTGCCGTCCAGATACACTCGCTTGGGCCCAAAGCTTTTCAGGTTGAAGCGGTAATCTCCGGTTTCAGAGGGAATCAGCTTGCCCTCCCAGCGCATGGAGAATTTGGGGCCGGTAATGAAGTTCGCCCAGCCCGTGTACCAGTTCAGATTCACATCGGGCTCCACATCCTCGTTACACAGCTTTGTGAAGTTGTCGTCGCAAAAGTATTGCGCCTTCAGGCCCGGCTTCCCGTCCCTGGTCTTGAAGTGCTCAGGCGTGACCAGCGTGCTGTTTTCCGGCGGACGGTAATACATATACTGGGTCACCGGCGAGACCATGATCGCGGGGCCGAACATGTACTGATCGTCGATGGAATACGTCTTGCGGTCGCTGCTGAAATCCATCGGCAGGCCGCGCATGATGGAGGACCCGTTGTGCGTAACCTGCCAACCCAGGGAATAGATGTAGGGCAGCAGCCGGTAGCGCAGATTGTCGAACTTCTCCAGCACCGGCGTGTATTCGCCGAACTCCCATATCTCGCGTGGAGTTTCCGATCCGTGCGAGCGAAAGATGGGAGCAAACGCGCCGAACTGGAACATGCGCGTATAAAGTTCCTGATACGCGGGGTCCTTGCCGCCGTTCATGAAAACGCCGCCCTGGCATCCCAGCGAATAACCGCCGATGTCGAAGGTCCAATAGGGAATGCCGGCCATGCTGTGGTTGACCCCGGCCGAGATCTGCTTCTTGTACACTTCCCAACTGGAACCGATGTCGCCCGACCATGTGGTTGCCGCGGCCCTCTGCTGGCCAGCGAAGGTGGAACGCGTGAGAATGTAGACCCGCTTCCGGTCAGTCTCCTTCCGCTGGTTTTTGTACATGGCTTCTGTGTCGAGCAGTGAATAAGGATTGAGATACCTGGCGAAGGTGCCGAGATGATTGTCCTTGACGCGCTTCATCTCATATTCCTCGCCCTCCTGGGTGAGTGCGTTCACCATATCGGGCTCGGTCGAATCCATCCACCACCCGTCGACGCCCTTGGAGAACAGTCCCTCGTTAGCGTACTTCCAATACAAATCCGTGGCCGCTGGGTTGTACACATCGAAGTACTTGAATCCGGCCCATCCCACGGTCGGAAACAGATACCCGTGCTTGTCCATATCGTTGTAGATCTCTGAAGATGGTCCCAGTCCGGCCCAGATGGAGATCATCAGGTGGAAGTGTTCCTTATGCAGTTCGTCGATCATTTCCTTGGGTCGCGGATATTTGGCTCCATCAAAGATCATGCCGCCCCAGTTGTCGTTGTTACCCCAGTAATCCCAGTCCTGCACAATGTTGTCGATCGGAATCCGGCGCGTGCGATACTCCTGCGCAATCGAGAGCAACTCGTCGCGTGTGGCGTAATGCTCCTTGCTCTGCCAGTAGCCGTAGGCCCACTTGCCGTACATGGGCGCCTCGCCCGTGAGCTGTCTGTATCCGGCAATCTCCTGGTCGATGGTGGGTCCGTAGACAAAGTAGTAATCGATGTTGTCGGCGACTTCGGACCAGAAGGACGTCTTGCCGGTGCGGTCGTCAAAAATCGTCTTGGAATAGTTGTCCCAGAGGATTCCATATCCCGCGGTTGAAACCATGTACGGAATGGCGGCTTCCGTGTTGGACTGCACAAGCTTCACCGTCCGTCCGCGATAATTCATGTAGCCGGTCTGGTACTGGCCCAGGCCATAGACGCCTTCATCCGCTGTCAGCTTGAAATCCTGCTGAACGCTGAAGGCGGACTTTTCGCGTTCGATCTGCGAAGGCACAAAGATGGCGCGCCCCTGCTCCTTGAGCACCGTGCGGCCGGCCTGGTCGAGGTAATGGATTGATCCATCGCCTTTGCTCACCAGCAGTCTGATTTGCCCGGAACTCAGGATGACGTCCTCCTTGTTCTCCTCGAAATGCACGTCCAGATTGGGCACATCTTTCTCGATAACAGAGAGGCTGAGTTTTGCCGAGCTGCCACCGGCTGGCCATTTCACCACGCGAACGACGCCCTCCGCATAGAACTGCACCCTCACGTTCAAATCGCCAACTTCCATCTGAATGCCGTTCTGAATGTGCTCAACTTCCAGGGGCGCCGCAACTGCCTTTGCACTTTTTGAAGCCCGAGAGTCACCCCGGCTGGCAGCCGGAAAAATGCCCAGACAGACAAGCAGACACGGCACAGCAAGCCGCATGGAAGAAGTGAGGAGTTTCATTTCAAGTGTTCCTTTCCTGGTCCGCCCGGAGTTGACAGGTCCCCGGTTCATCATGCAAAGGGAGCGCGCAAATATTATGTCACGCGGCTCGACTCTCCTGGGATCAGGAGCAACTGCGGCCTCTGTTCACATCGCTTGAGATTGAAATCCGGCAGGAAGGTCTGCGAGGCGGCGGGCTGCGAGCGCGGCGGGTCCTGCTGAAGAAGCCGCCTTCCGGAGCGATATTCAGGCGGAGGACCTGTCGATGGGGCATAATGGAGAGAGGTCGAACATCTTCCCCAGCCCCGCTTTGGGGCTTTTCGAGATTGAATGCTGCCCATTAACGGAACATCTGTGCTCGGTTCTCTTGCCGGGTTGGCCGCGGTGCTCGCCTGGCGCGTGCGCGAAGGGCGTACTCCCGTCACAATCAAGAGGATCATCATCCCCCCCATCGGCATGGCTACGGGATTCTCGATGTTCGTGGTCCCGGCCTTCCGCATTCCCTGGGCCTGGGCGGCGTGTGCTTTTCTGATTGGTGCGGCAGGGCTCGCCTATCCCTTGCTGCGTTCGTCGCGCCTGGTTCGCGAGGGTGAAGCCATCATGATGAAGCGCTCCAATGCCTTCTTCCTGGTGGTGATCACCTTGGCCGTGATCCGGATCGTTGGCCGCAGCTACCTCGACACAATCCTCGACTTGGATCAGACGGCTGCGCTGTTCTTCGTGCTGGCCTTCGGGATGATCCTGCGGTGGCGCATGCGCATGTTTTTCGAGTACAGGCAACTTACCTGCGGATAGCCCGGTGAATGAGCCGTCCACCGGTTCAGTGGCTCAAACGGCAGAATGACCCGCTGGCAGAGAACGATGCTTTGGGTGACCCCTCCGTGCCTATCCTTCCTCGCGAAAAATGGACAACATGGAGATTGATCCAGCAGGATCGTGGAGCGGCGCCCCCTTCGCGTTCAATGATGTATCATGCCCGCGAAGGAGTGTTCAACCATGAACAGACGCAACTTCATCGCTTCCGGAGTTGGAGCAGTGATGGCGGCCAGATGGGCCGCGGGGCAAAGCCCGCTCCCGGATGGAGCGCTCCCGGCAACCTCGCCGGCGCATGAACTGCCCCCCAGCCCGCGCAATGCCGCGAGCGTTCATCGCATCGGCGTCAATTACACCCCGTCGAATAACTGGTGGTTTTGCTGGAACCAGTGGGACGCCGGTCCGATCAAGCGGGATCTTGACGCGATTGCCGCTCTCGGCGCGGATCATCTGCGCATCCTGCTGATATGGCCCTATTTCCAGCCCAACCCGGCGTGGGTCAGTCCGGCCCACCTTGAGCGGCTCAGCGAACTCCTGGGTCTGATGGGCGAGCGCGGACTGGACGCGCTGATCACCGTGTTCACCGGCCAGTTGAGCGGCTGGTATTTTCTGCCGCCCTTCAACAAACCAGACCCGGCGCTCTACACCGACGCGACGATCTGGGCCGCTCAGGAACTCATGATCCGCGAACTGGCGCGGGTCATGAAGACGCACGGCAACATCGTCGGCTTCGATTTCGGCAACGAAATGAACACCTGCTGGCGCGCTGAGCCAGCCGTGGGCGACGCCTGGATGGCGAAGATGTTCTCCCTGATGAACTCCGCTTATCCTGGCGGCGTGCATGTCAACGGGGTTGACCATAATCCCTGGTTCAGGCCCACAACCTTCTCCCCGCGCGCCCTGGCGGCAAATCCCCTTCCCGTAATTCATGCCTATCCTTACTGGGCCGAAGCGCTCAAGTATGGCGGCCCCATGGACCCGCCCAGCACGCGCTTGCTGGTGGCGTTTGCGGCGCTGGTCCGCTCCTATGCCGGCAATCCGCAAAAGCCGGTTTGGGCAGGGGAGTTCAACACCTGCATTGAGGCGATGCCTGAGAAGCGGCAAGCCGAGTGGTTTGAGACGGCCGTCAACTCGGCTGTGGGCGCCGGGGTCAACTGGTTCACCTATTGGGACAGCCACGATGTGAATCGAAAGTTCGCCTTCAACTCGCTGGAGTACAGTCTCGGGCTCCTCACCAACGACGGCCGGGTGAAGGAGCAAGGCAAGGTGTTCAAGCAGCTTGCCGAGGCCTACCGGGGCAAGCCGGTAACCGTCTCCTCGGCAGCCCTTCCGCCTCCACCCGTTGAGCACAACTTCGATGCCACGTGGAAGTGGATACTGGATTATCTTGAGTGGAAGCCAAACCGCTCTGGGAGCTAGATCGAGGGTGGCGGGCTTCCATGGCGGAGCATTGCTCATTCTGAGCGGCAACCCGCTGGAATGCGCCGCACGCGGAGGATGTGTCCTCATGCGCTATTCTTGTCTGCGTTATGAGGCGGACCAATGACAGACGGATCCCAACCAGTTGAAGAACCGCGCGACGCCACCCTGACGGTCAGGCGAGGAGTGCTGGTGTGCGGCGTGGTGCAGGGGGTTGGCTTCCGGCCGTTTGTCTACCGGCTGGCTTCGGAAGAAGGGCTGGCGGGCTTTATCGGGAACGATACCGGCGGCGTGACCATCGAAGTGGAAGGAGCGGCGGAGCGGATCGATGCATTTCTGGCGCGCTTGCGCGCTGAGATTCCGCCGTTGGCGCGCATTGACTCTGTCGTGGTGCGAGCGGCGGCGGCTACCGGCGAAGCTGGCTTTCGTATTGTTGCCAGCGAGGTCTTGGGCCGGGTCAGTACCGGAATCCCCGCGGATGCTTCGACTTGCCCGGACTGTTTGCGGGAGCTGCTTGATCCCCAGGACCGGCGCTACCGGTATCCGTTTTTGAACTGCACCAACTGCGGGCCGCGCTTCACCATTACGCGGCGCATTCCCTACGACCGGCCGCAGACCTCGATGGCGCGATTCCCTATGTGCGCGGCCTGTCAGGCGGAGTACGACGATCCGCGCAACCGGCGCTTCCATGCGCAGCCCAACGCCTGTTGGGAGTGCGGACCGCAGGTCTGGCTGGCAGCCGCGGATGGCGCAGCGATTGCTGCGGACAACGCCGTGGCCGCGGCCATCGATCGCCTGTTGGCCGGCGAGGTCATGGCCATCAAGGGCATTGGCGGATTCCATTTGAGCGTGGATGCAACCAGTGAAGCAGCGGTGATGCGGCTCAGGCGGCGCAAACATCGCTACGGCAAGCCGCTGGCGGTGATGGTGCGGGACCTGGATGCGGCGCGGGCGGTGTGTGCGCTGACGGCCGAAGAAGAGGCGCTGCTCCTGACGGCGGCGCGGCCCATTGTGCTGGCGCTCAAGCGCGAAGGCAACGGCATTGCGGCGGAGGTAGCCCCAGGGATTCCGTGGCTGGGAGTCTTCCTGCCCTACGCGCCGTTGCAGCATCTGCTGTTTGCCGACCAGCGGGTGCGGGCGCTGGTGATGACCAGTGCCAACCTGAGCGAAGAGCCGATTGCGATTGACAATGACGAAGCTCGGATGCGGCTGGCCGGGATTGCCGATGCGTTTCTGATGCACGACCGCGAGATCTTGCAGCGCTGCGACGACTCGGTGGCCGCGGTGGTGGATGGCGCGCCGCAACTGATACGGCGGGCTAGGGGATTTGTGCCGCTGGGAGTGGCGTTACCGCTGGACGCGCCGCCTCTGCTGGCCGTGGGCGGGCACTTGAAGAATGTCTTCGCGCTGGCGCGCGGCCGGTTTGTTTATCAGAGCCAGCATCTGGGAGACCTGGAGAATCTGGCCGGCCTGGATTTCTTCAACGAGTCGCTGGACCACCTCATGCGCACCTTCGAAATTGAGCCGCAAACAGTGGCTCACGATCTGCATCCGGGGTACATGTCGACCGGGTGGGCAAGGGAATGGGCGCAGGTGCACGGGCTGGGCTTGATCGCCGTTCAGCATCATCATGCGCATGTGGCTGGGTGCATGGCCGAGCATGGGTTGCGGGGGCCGGTGATCGGGTTGGCGCTGGATGGCACCGGCTACGGAACGGATGGCCACATCTGGGGCGGGGAAGTGCTGCTGTCGAGGCTCGATGGCTTCGAGCGCTTTGCGCACCTTGACTACGTGCCCATGCCAGGCTCGACGGCGGCCATTCGTGAGCCGTGGCGGATGGCGCTGGGGGCTCTGCGGGCGGCGGGCTTCGACGTAATGTCGAGCGAAACGCTGGACCTGGTCGGCGCAACGGAAAAGGATGCGCGCCTGCTCTGCCGGATGATGGAGCGCGGCGTGAACGCGCCTCTGACTTCAAGTTTGGGAAGGCTGTTCGATGCGGCCGCGGCCGTGGTGCTGGGACGGCGCGTGGTGGACTACGAGGCGCAGGCAGCTATCGAGCTTGAAGGCATCGCGGTGAACGAGCGGGACGATGAGCCGGGCTATGCAATGGAGATGGTCGGCGGCGATTGGGCCGCGCGCGAGCCGGTAAGGATTGGGGCAGGGCCGTTGTGGCGAGAACTGTTGAGAGACTTGCGCGCCGGAGTCAGCAAACCGCGCACCGCGGCGCGCTTTCATGCCGGAGTGGCTGCCGGCTTTGTGCAGGCGGCGCTGCGAGCGCGGGCAGCCACAGGCATTGGCCAGGTGGCGATGAGCGGCGGCTGCCTGCATAACCGTCGGCTGGCGCGATTGCTGCGCGTGGAATTGGAAGCCGCGGGGTTTGAGGTATTTCAGCACGTGCGCGTTAGCCCCGGAGACGGAGGGCTGAGCCATGGGCAGGTGGTGGTTGCGGCGGCGATGCTGGGAAGGCACGACGCTCGATTGTAGGAACAGCAAAGAAGGTCAGTTGGACAAGTGCACCAACTGGTGCGCCTCGAGACGTGGGCCCAAAATCGACATGCGGGGGATGCGGCCGCGCACCATGGCCACTTCGTCGCAGCGGTGCAGGCGCGGGCAGTTCTGGCAGTCTTTGAAGACCTTGTCGGGCAACTCGGCCTTGTCTTCGACGGTACGGAATCCGTACTTGAAGAAGAAGTCGGGGACGCGGGTGAAGAGGCAGACGGACTGGATGCCGTGCTCTTCGGCTTCTTCGATCAGCGCGCCCAGAATGCGGCCGCCCGCGCCCTGGCCTTTGGCCTCGGGCTTGACCACGATGGAGCGCACCTCGCACAAATGCGGCCCGTAAAAGTGGAGCGCGCCGCAGCCCAGAAAGACGCCGCCATCCGACTCGGCCACGGTGAAGTCGCGGATGTTCTCGCAGATCTCGGAGAACGCGCGCTTCAGCAGCGTCCCGTCGGTCGAGAGCGAGTTCACCAGGTCGTAGACTTTGGAGGCGTCCTGGAGCAGGGCTTTACGCACCAGCATGAGCAGCCTCCCCATGATTGAATGTGGTCAGCGCGGCGATGCGCTCCGATGCGGCGGACAGGGCCAGGCGCACACGCTCGCGCGCGGTTCCGCCGATCACGTCGTGGCAGTCGAGCGTGGCGTTGAGCGTGACGGCCGCGAAAAAGTCCTCGTCGAACGCAGGGCTGAACACGCGCAGTTCCTCAAGAGTGAGATCGCCCAACTCGACGCCCTTTTCAAGGCCGGAGCGGACGGCGTGGCCGATGATCTCGTGCGCCGTGCGGAAGGGAATGCCCTTGTGCACGAGATACGTGGCCGCGGCCATCGCATTCAGGTAGCCTGCCTGCGCCGCCTCGTTCATGCGCGGACGATTGAACTGGAGGGCAGCAGTGAAACGTGCCACGAGCGTGAGCATCGGCGCAACAAAGCTGACTGAAAATGCCGGCTCCTGGGTCTCCTGCATGTCTTTATTGTAGGCCAGAGGCAGTCCCTTGAGAAGCAGGGTGACCGTTTGCGCCGCGCCGTGGATGCGTCCGACCTTGGCGCGGATCAGCTCGGTCAGGTCGGGATTCTTCTTTTGCGGCATGGCGCTGGAGCCGGTGGAGAAGGCTTCCGGCAGCAGGACAAAGCCGTATTCCGCCGTGGCAAAGAGGGTGATTTCCTCGGCAAAGCGGCTCAGGTGCAGACCGACAAACGTGAGCGCGTGCAGGTATTCCAAAACGAAATCGCGATCGCTGGTGGCGTCGATGGAGTTGGCTGTGGGCGCGGTGAAACCCAGCTCGCGCGCGGCGATGGTGCGGTCCAGTGCCAGCGTTGCGCCGGCCACCGCGCCCGAGCCGAGCGGGCAATAATTGAGCCGCGCCGCGCAGTCACTCAGGCGATCCGCATCGCGCAGAATCATTTCCACATAAGCCAGCAGCCAGTGGGCCACCAGCACAGGTTCGGCACGCTGCAAATGAGTGTAGCTGGGCATGACCGCGTCGCCGGCGGCGTGCGCCTGCTGGACCAGCGCATTGGCCCACGCGGCCAGAGCCTGGACCGCGTGGTCGATCTGCTCGCGCACGTAGAGCCGCAGGTCGGTGGCGATCTGCTCGTTGCGGCTGCGTCCGGTGTGCAGCTTGAGGCCGAGTGATCCGGCGCGCTCCACCAGCTTTAGCTCAACAAAGTGATGAATGTCTTCGGCGGTTGCGTGGTCGCGCACCAAAGCCTGGCCCGCTTCGGATGCGTACTCCGCGGCAATTGAATCGAGCGCGCCACGCAGCACCGCCAATTCATCCCTGGTGAGGATGTTGGCGGCGGCGAGCGCCGACGCATGCGCCTTGCTGGCGGCGACTTCCTGAGGAAGCAACCGCCAGTCGAATACGATCGACCGCTGCCATGCTTCGAACTCCTTGTCGAGCGGCTCGCGAAAGCGCCCCGACCACATCTTTACGGGTTGGTGTTCGTTGGTCATTGATTCAGGCGTACTCACGCTATTCCTTCTCTTTTCCGCTGTTCAATTTGGGCATTTCGCTGCCTTTGCTGAGGGTGAGCAGGCCGGCCGCGGCGTACGTCAGCAGCTTGGCGCGCGTGTCGGTGATGTCGAGATTGCGCATGGTGAGCTGGCCGATGCGGTCGCGCGGCGAGAAGATGGATTCGGTCTTCTCCATGCTCAGCCGCTCGGCGTGGAAGGTGAGGTTGGGCGACTCGGTGTTGAGAATGGAGTAGTCGTTGCCTCGCCGCAACTCCACGGTGACTTCGCCGGTGATGGGTTGGGCCACCCAGCGCTGGGCGGATTCGCGCAACATAATCGACTGAGAATCGAACCAGCGGCCCTGGTAGAGCAACCGGCCCAGCTTGCGGCCATTGTCGCGGTACTGCTCAATGGTGTCTTCGTTGTGGATGCCGGTGAGGAGACGCTCGTAGGCGATGAAGAGCAGAGCGAGTCCGGGCGCCTCGTAGATGCCGCGGGATTTGGCTTCAATAATGCGGTTCTCAATCTGGTCGCTCATGCCCAGCCCGTGGCGGCCGCCGATGCGATTGGCTTCGAGAAGCAGTTCGACGGGGTCGGTGAACTCGCGGCCGTTGAGTGCGACGGGGAATCCTTCAGCAAAGCGGATGGCGACCTGTTCGCGCTGCACGTCGACATCGTCGCGCCAGAAGGCAACGCCCATGATGGGATCGACGATCTTGATGGAAGTAGAAAGGTGCTCCAGGTCCTTTGCTTCGTGCGTCGCGCCCAGGATGTTGGAGTCGGTGGAGTAGGCCTTCTCGGACGACATCTTGTAGGCGAAGCCGTGCTGCTTCATGAAGGCGGACATCTCAGCACGGCCACCCAGTTCGTCAATGAAAGCCGCGTCAAGCCAGGGTTTGTAGACCTTGAGGTCGGGATTGGCGAGCAGGCCGTAGCGGTAGAAGCGCTCGATGTCATTGCCTTTGAAGGTAGAGCCGTCGCCCCAGATGTGGACGTCGTCCTCCTTCATGGCGGCGACCAGCATGGTGCCGGTGACAGCGCGGCCAATCGGCGTGGTGTTGAAGTACGGCACTCCCGCAGTCGTGATGTGGAATGCGCCGGCCTGCAGCGCGGCAATGCCTTCGCGCACCAGCTGGCTGCGGCAGTCGATGAGTCGGGCCTTCTCTGCGCCGTATTCGAGGGCCTTGCGCGGAATCTCGTCGTAGTCGGTTTCGTCGGGCTGGCCCAGGTTCGCCGTGTAGGCGTAGGGAAGGGCTCCCTTCAGTTTCATCCAGTGCAGGGCGGCGGAAGTGTCGAGCCCGCCGGAGAAAGCAATGCCGACTTTCTGGCCGACAGGCAAGGATTCGAGAATGACGGACATGATTGCGAAACCTCAAAAAGAACTCAACGTTAACTTCAGATTAGGAGCTTGGGGACTGCTCGATCATCTCGAAATCCCATTTATCTTTGAAGGGTGCCAGCAATTCCAACTCGCGATCCAACAGTTTCTGTCGGTCTGGAGTTCGCGCTTTCGTCGGATAGAAACTAAACCAGACTTTGCCGGGCTTATGGTCCGATCCGTCGTGCTTTTTCATCCTAAACAACGCGAGATTAGTCTGGGCGGCAGTTTCAGCAACTCCTATAGGAAGGACGACGCACTGATAATCCTTTGGAGTCTTGACGCACACGAGGACGACGATGTCTGCATGAAATGATCCTGCACGTCTATTGAAGAACGGAGCATCACAGTTGTGTATATGCTCCTCGGTACAAAAGCCGTAACCGAACCACCAACCATTTCGTTCGTGGGTGGCGTCGTACGTACATCCCTTAACCTGGATTTGCCACATCTGGCCATTTTTCCCGGCGAGTAAATCGACATTTGCGGCCAATCCCTCCAAGTTCAAATCACGAACCAAAAACCCGTGAGCTTCGAGTTCATTAGCAACAATGCGCTCGGCAATTCTGCCTACGTTCATTCTGTCTATCTGAGGAAGGCCCATCTGAGGTTTTCCTTTCCTTCGGGGGCTGAAGCCGGGTGCCCCAGGTCTCGCTTTTGAGACCTGGGAAAGCATGAACTCAAAACGCAATATCATGCTCTCCCAACTGCCTAATTTCTGAACCCGTCAACGTTGGCCAACCCGCCCAGCAGCAGCAGCAGCAATGCCTTCTGCGCGTGCAGGCGGTTTTCGGCCTGATCGAAGACGATGGACTGCGGCCCGTCCAAAACCTCATCGGTTACTTCAGCATTGCGGCGCGCGGGCAGGCAGTGCATGAACACCGCGTGCGGCTTGGCTTTCTGCATCAGCGCTTCGTTCACCTGGAAGGGCCGGAAGATGGGCTCGCGCTTGGTGGACTCGTGCTCGAAGCCCATGCTCACGCACACGTCGGTGTAGACCGCATCGGCGTTTTCGACGGCGGCCTGCGGGTCCTGCAACAGGCGAATCTCGCAGCCGTTGGCCTGGGCGATGTCCCGCGCCAGGGTGACGATCTCGATGTCCGGCGAGTAGCCGCGCGGCGTGGCAATGGTCACGTTCGAGCCCAATTGTGCGCCGGTCAGCATCAGTGAGTGGCACACATTGTTGCCGTCGCCCACGTAAGTGAAGTTGAGCCCGGCCGCGGTGCCGAAGTGCTCTTCGAGGGTCATGAAATCGGCCAGCGCCTGGCAGGGATGCTCGAAGTCGGAAAGCGCATTGATGACCGGCACGCGTGCGTTGGCGGCCATTTCCGTGATGGTGTCGTGCGCATAGGTGCGCAGCACGATCACGTCCACCCAGCGCTCCACGTTGCGCGCCACGTCGGCAATGGACTCGCGCTCGCCCAGCGGCGAACTGGTCTGATCCACAAAGATTGCGTTGCCGCCCATGGTGTTGATGCCGGCCTCGAAACTCAGCCGCGTGCGCAGGCTGGCCTTCTCAAACATCAGCACCATCTGCCTGGCGTCCAGGGCATGGCGGTACTCGCGCGGATTGCGCTTCACGTCGTGGCCCAGCTTGAGGATGGCGCGCACCTCAGCGCTCGATAGATCGGCGATGGAGCACAGGTCCTCGCCAGCCAGCCGCGCTGCCGCGGCAAGAATATCGGGATCTTTTTGCACGGGAATGGAGGCCTCCGGGCGTTCGATGGTTGCTTTGCTAGCCATTGTGATGTCCTCCTGCGGTGTGAGCTACGGCGTGTTCGGTAAAGATTTCGTCCAATGCCTGGATGGCGGTGTCCACATGGGTGCGCTCCAGAATGTACGGGGGCAGGAAACGCAGCACCGTTTCGCTGGTGCAGTTGATGAGGATGTGGCGCTTGAGCATCTCGGCCACGGTGAGCTTGGCCAGTTCGGCCGAGTCCAGTTCGGCCGCGACCATCAAACCCTTGCCGCGCACATCCACGATTGTTTTGTGCCGCGCGGCCAGGGAGCGCAACTGCGCCTGGAAGTAATCGCCAACTTCAGTTGCGTGCGCCAGCAGATTCTCTCTTTCCATGTAATCGATGACCGCGATGGCCACGGCACAGGCCAGCGGGCCGCCGCCAAACGTGGTGCCGTGCATTCCGGGGTGAAACGAGCGCGCAACCTCTTCCGTGCAGAGCACCGCGCCCATGGGAATGCCGCCAGCCAGCGGCTTGGCCAGCGTGGTCACGTCGGGCTGAACGCCGTAGTGCTGATAAGCGCACCACTTGCCGGTGCGGCCCATGCCGGCTTGAATCTCATCCACAATCAGCAACGCGCCCGTCGAGGTGGCCAGCGCGCGGGCTTCGTCCATGAACTCCTGGGTCATCGGGCGCACGCCGCCTTCGCCCTGGATTGCCTCTACCAAAATGGCGCAGACCTCATTGGAAAACTTGGCGCGCAGATCGGCCACATCGTTGAAGGCAACAAACTCCACGCCGGGAACGACCGGGGCAAATGGCTCGCGGTACTTGTCCTTGTACGTGGTAGACATGGCGCCGAAGGTGCGCCCGTGAAAGCTCTGCTCCAGGGCCAGGAACTTGGTGCCGATGTTCACGCCTTCGTTGCGCAGCAGTCCCGCATGAGCGCGCGCCAGCTTCATGGCGCACTCCCAGGCTTCGGTGCCGGTGTTGGCAAAGAAGGCGCGGTCCAAACCGGTGCGCTCAGTCAGGCGCAGCGCCAGTTCCGCCTGCCCCTCGTGGAAGTAGAGGTTCGAGGTGTGGATCAGCGCGCGGCTCTGCTTGGCGATGGCTTCTTCAATCACCGGGTGGCCGTAGCCGAGAGCATTGACGCCGATGCCGCTGAGCAGGTCGAGATAGCGCTCGCCCTGTTTGTCGATAATGTGCACGCCTTCCCCGCCCACAAACAGCAGCGGGTTGCGTTCGTAGGTGGAAACCAGCAGCCGCGCTTCAGCAGCGCGAATTTCTTCCATGTTCATTCTCAAAATCTCCTTAGGCAACCATCACTTCGGTGCCGTGGGCTACGCGGGAACTGCACAGGTCCGGCAACGAGCCGGCCGCTTCCGCGGGCAAAATCCGTACGCGCTTGACGCCGTTCAAAAGAGCTTCGCGGCAGGCGCTCAACTTGGGTAACATGCCGCCGGAGATGACGGCGTTCTTGGCCATCTCGGCAATCTGATCGATGCTGAGCCATCGGAGTACCTGGCCGTTGGCGCCCTTCACTCCGGGCACATCGGTGAGGAAAACCAGGGCGTCGGCGTGGCAGGCAACGGCGCAGGCCGCGGCCATTTCGTCGGCGTTGATGTTGTAATACTCGCCGTCGAAACCCAAGGCCATGGAGCAGATCACGGGCACACCGTTCAACTGCCAAATGGCTTCAAGCCAGCGCGGATCGCTGGCGGCGATTTCGCCCACAAAGCCAAGGTCGGGCGCGGTGCGCTTCTTGCGCGCGCGGAACAGCAGTCCATCGCCGCCGGAAAGGCCGACAGCGGGCTGGCCGAGGGCGCCGAGAGCTGCCACCAGGCCCTTGTTCACCTTGCCGGCAAAGACCATCAAGGCAATGTCGCGCGTTTCCGCATCGGTCACCCGCAGCCCGTCGATGAACTCGCTCTGCTTGCCCAGGGCCTTCAACATGCGCGTCAACTGCACGCCGCCGCCATGCACCACGGCCACCTGATGGCCGTCGCGCACCAGTTCCGCAATGGCGCGGGTGCAGCCTTCAAGAAGCGTAGGCGATTCCAGGCCCGCTCCGCCGAGTTTGACGACATACTTCATTCAAGCCCCTCCGCCTCACCCCAACCGAGCATGACGTTCAAGTTCTGCACGGCCTGGCCGGACGCGCCCTTCAACAAATTATCGAGACAACTGACGATCACCGCGCGCCGTCCATCGGCGGCAAGCTGGAAGCCGATGTCCGCATAATTGGTTCGCACCGAGTACTGAATCTGCGGCAACCCTTTTTCGTAGAGCCGGACCATCGGACTGCCGGCGAAGAAATCGCGGTACACGCGGATCACGCTGGCGTGGGTCTGCGGCTCGCTGAAGCGCACGTAGAGGGTGGAGAGAATCCCGCGGGGTATCGGCAGGAGGTGCGGGGTGAAGACGATCTGCTCCGAGCCCAGGCCAATCTGCTCCAGCAACTCGCCCGTATGGCGATGGGTAAAGGCGCCGTACGCCGAGAGATTGTCGGCGGCATACATAAAGTGCGTCTTGGCGGTGGGAGACTTGCCCGCTCCGCTTACCCCGCTTTTGGAATCCGCAACGATGCCGTGCTCCAGGTCGACGATCCCCGCGGCCACCAGAGGGCGCAGCGGCAAAATGACCGAAGTCGCATAGCAGCCGGGGTTGGCAATGAGCCGCGCGCCGCGAATCTGCTGGCGATGCAGCTCGGGCATGCCATAAACGGCCTGCGCCTGGATGGCTGCGGCCCGCTCGCTGCCGTCGTCGGCAAAGGCATAAACGGCTCTGTTCGCCGCATGGACGAGCCGCCATGCTCCGCTCAGGTCGATCACCCGCAGTCCCCGCGCCAGCGCCTCGGGCACCCACTCCCGCGATTGCTCGTGGGGCGTTGCCAGGAACAGCACATCCACTCCGCGGCTGGCCAGCAGTTCCCAGGAGAATGGATCGAGTTTGAGGTTGCCGCTGCCCGCGCTGTCGGCCAGGTGGGGATGAATCTCGCCCAGGGGAATGCCGCCCCGGGCCGCGTCCTTTTCGTCCACCCGTCCGGCAAAAACCGGGGGCTTGCCTTGCAGGCGCGGATGCCGCAACAGCAGGCGCGCCAACTCCGCACCCGCATAGCCGGTGACTCCTGCAACTGCTGTTTGTATGGTGTCGGTCATGATTCCAGCATCGCCCTCAGCCGGGCTTCTGCTTCGCCTGCCCGCGGCGGGTCGGGACAAATGATCAGAACGATGTCGTCTCCGGCAACCGTGCCAACCACCTCCGGCCATTCTTCGTAGTCCAGAGATCTGGCCAACGGTTGGGCTCCGCCCGCCACCGTCCGCACGATTACCTGGTTCATTGCCTTTTGTACCCGCAGGCCGAAACTCTCAATCATTTCAGCCACGGAAGGCGGGCTGTCGTCTTCCTCTGTACCGCCCGCGCCCTTGCCGTTGGGCAGGGAGTAGCCGCCGGGTCCCTTGGAGAGGCGCAACTCGTGAATATCGCGCGACAAAGTGGCCTGCGTCACCTCAAACCCATGCTGGTGAAGCTTGCGCCGCAACTCGTCCTGATTGGCGATGGCGGAGTTGGCCACCAGTTCCCGTATCGCGTTGTGTCTTTGGTACTTCATCGTTTTTCCGTGCACATCGATCGCGCTTTCAGGCCAATCGAAAGCGCGGCTCGCAAGGCTGCGGCCGCGCTTGCATAAATATACAACTAGAACGCATAAGTATGCAACAGGGCCCCGCCGCATTTCACGGAATATTGAAGCAATACACGGAATTGCGCCTGCTGGCAATCGGCCGTCCGGAGCCTCGGGACAAAGCAGCCAGCGAATGACCCGACTCTTCCTGGAATTTCAGCCCAAATCCGGGGGGCTCTCGTGACGGTCAAAAGTCGGCGAGAAATGTGCGCCATTCAGTTCAATCTCGCACAAAGTGCGCTATATCACACCCGCGCGGAGTGAATCAATCTTGTGTTACTCGTCACAGACGATCATTTCATTCGCGTACCAAAATATAGCTGTGTCGCAACGCTGTTCGGAAATCCACCAGCCGCGAGCCCTTCCCGGTCCGTGAAGGCAGGCGCGGAAGCACGAGGAGATCATGACAAATTTCGAGGCATTTCTTACCGCCAACCAAGCGCAAAGGCATCCAGTCGCCACCAAGGAAGAACTGGACGCCCTTGTGGAACGCGTCAAAGCCGCCCAACAGAAATTCGCCAGCTTCTCGCAGAAGCAGGTTGACTTCATCTTCCGCAGCGCCGCTCTGGCTGCCGCCGATGCCCGCATCCCTCTGGCCGAACTGGCTGTAGAAGAAACCGGGATGGGCGTTCTGGAAGACAAGGTCATCAAGAACCACTTCGCCTCCGAATACATCTACAACAGCTACAAGGACGAGAAGACCTGCGGCATCCTCAGCCAGGACGACGAGGCCGGCACCATCACCATCGCCGAGCCGGTGGGCCTCATCTGCGGCATCATTCCGACTACCAATCCAACTTCTACCGCTATTTTCAAGACACTCATCAGCCTCAAGACGCGCAACGGCATCATCATCAGCCCCCACCCGCGCGCCCGCAAGTGCACCTGCATCGCTGCCCGCCTGGTGCTCGAAGCCGCCGTTGCCGCAGGCGCTCCCGAGGACATTATCGGCTGGATCGACGAGCCCACCGTGGAGCTTTCCAACCAGCTCATGCGCCACCCGGCGGTCAAGCTGATCCTGGCCACTGGCGGTCCGGGCATGGTCCATGCCGCGTACTCTTCCGGCACGCCCGCCATCGGCGTCGGCGCCGGCAACACGCCGGTGGTGATCGACGAGACAGCCGATCAGACCCGCGCCGTGGCTTCCATTCTGATGTCGAAGACCTTCGATAACGGCGTGATCTGCGCTTCCGAGCAGGCGGTCATTGCCGTCGATGCCATCTACGACTCCATCCGCGACCGCTTCTCGCGTCACGGCGGCTACATCCTCAACAAGAAGGAAACTGAAGCGGTTCGCGCCATCATCCTGGTCAATGGCGGCGTGAATGCCAAGATCGTGGGCCAGGCTGCGCCCAGGATTGCCGAGTTGGCAGGCATCAGCGTTCCCGCCACAACCAAGGTGCTCATCGGCGAAGTGACCGACGCCACCGTGGCCGAACCGTTTGCGCACGAGAAGCTCTCCACCATCCTCGGCCTCTATCGCGCCAAGGACTTCAAGGACGCTGTCGTAATCGCCGGCAAGCTGGTGACCCTGGGCGGCATCGGACATACCTCGGTGCTCTATACCGACCAGGATCAGCAGAAGGAGCGCGTGGAATACTTCGGCGCGCAGATGAAGACCTCCCGCATCCTCATCAACACCCCGTCGTCGCACGGCGGCATCGGAGATCTTTACAACTTCAGCCTGTCCCCGAGCCTGACGCTGGGTTGCGGAAGCTGGGGCGGAAATTCCGTGTCAGAGAATGTGGGGCCAAAACATTTGCTGAATAAGAAGATCGTTGCCAAGCGCGCAGAGAATATGTTGTGGCACAAGCTGCCCAGTTCCATCTACTTCCGTCGCGGCTGCGTGCCGGAAGCGCTGAAGGAGATCGCCGGCAAAAAGCGCGCCCTCATTGTGACAGACGACTTCCTCTTCCGCAACGGATATGCCGACGACTTGATCGATGCGCTCAAGAAGCTGGGACTGGAAGTGGACACCTTCTCGCAGGTCAAGGCCGATCCGAACCTGTCCACCGTGCGCAAATGCGTCGAGGTCATGAATCGCTTCCAGCCGGACGTGATCGTTGCCCTGGGCGGCGGCTCGCCCATGGACGCGGCCAAGATTGCCTGGGTGATGTACGAGCATCCGGAAGTCGATTTCGAGGACCTGGCCATGCGCTTCATGGATATCCGCAAGCGCATCTACAAGTTCCCCACCATGGGCATCAAGGCCAAGATGATTGCCATCCCCACCACCTCCGGCACCGGTTCCGAAGTGACTCCGTTCGCGGTGGTTACCGACGACGCCACCGGCAAGAAGTATCCCATCGCCGATTATCAGTTGACGCCGAATATCGCCATCATCGACGCCAACCTGGTGATGAATCTTCCCAAGCCGCTCACCGCTGCCGGCGGCATCGATGCGGTGGTCCACGCTCTGGAAGCGTATGTGTCCATCATGGCCAGCGAGTACACCGACGGCCAGGCCCTGCAAGCGCTGAAGCTGCTCAAGCAGTACCTGCCCTCCGCCTACAAGAACGGCGCCAAGGACCCGGTGGCGCGGGAGAAGGTGCACAACGCCGCAACCCTGGCGGGCGTGGCCTTTGCCAACGCGTTCCTGGGCGCCTGCCACTCCATGGCCCACAAGATCGGCGCCGCCTTCCACCTGCCCCACGGCCTGGCCAATGCGCTGCTCATCAGCAACGTGATCCGCTACAACGCCAACGACAATCCCACCAAGCAGGCGGCCTTCTCGCAGTATGACCGGCCCAAGGCCAAGTGCCGCTATGCCGAGGTTGCCGATCATCTCGGGCTGGGCGGAACCACCAAGGATGAGAAGGTCGCGAACCTGATTCAGTGGGTGGACGATCTGAAGAAGCAGTTGGACATACCGCCATCCATTCAGGAAGCCGGCGTCAGCGAGGCCGATTTCCTGGCCAAGTTGAAGGATGTGTCCATCGACGCCTTTGACGACCAGTGCACCGGCGCCAATCCACGCTACCCGCTCATCGCCGAATTGCGGGCGATTCTGCTCGACAGCTTCTACGGTCGGCCCTTCGTGGAACTGACGGAGCGCATCGATCTGGAAGTCCCGGCGGAGAAGCCGGCCCACAAGGCAAAGGCTGCGGATGCCAGGCTCGCCTCCAAAGCGGAAGCGAAGCTGGAAGAAGCGCTGCTTTCCAAGTAGGAATCCGCCGGGAAGGGGAGAACGGCAGTTTTTGCGGCTTCTCCCCCTCCCGGCGTAATTTTTTCGCCTTTCGAGATTTGGGACACCATCCTGCAATGTGGTGTAAATGACCGTGCGTTTGGGTCCTGATGCTCGGACAATTGCGGGTTTTTCGACATTGCAGCTTCAAATGGAATTCCGATTTCAATCGGGAAATCCGATGCATCGCCAGCAAGAAGCTGCGAGCCAAGGCCGGTAAGTCTCTGCAAACAGGCGGACATGCAAAACGCTTTCACGCGCATCGCACCATGAGCAGCGTTCCGGGGAGGGACGATGAGATTCACATCTGAAGCATTGGTTCTGTTTGCCTTGCTTCCACTTCTGGTCGGCGTCGTGCTGCAGCTTCTTGCGGCGCGCCTGCTTTCCTCCCGCGCCAAGGGCGTGCTGGCGCTGGCCTCCTGCCTGCCCAGCCTTCTGGCGGTGGTGGCCACCTTTGTGCGCGTCAACAACAGCGGGCCCATCGACTTCACGGCTCTCGCTTGGGACGGGCCTCTGGCGCTGGCCTTTCACGTCGATGCATTGAGCCTCATGTTCGCCCTGATGGCCACGGCCCTGGGCGCGGTGGTGCTGCTCTACTCCATTGGCTACATGGCCCACGAGCGCTCCGCCACGCGCTTTTACGCCTTCATGCTCACCTTCATCTGCGCCATGGTCGGCCTTGTTTATAGCGCCAATCTCTTCTTCGTCTATCTCTGCTGGGAAGCGATGGGGCTCTGCTCCTTCAGCCTGGTGGGCTTCTGGTACGAGAAGAAGGAAGCGGTTGCGGGCGCACGCAAAGTGCTGCTGATGACTCACTTGGCTGGCTACGGATTGCTGGCCGCCATTCTGCTGCTCTTTGCGCGCACCGGCAGCGCGCTGTGGACCGACCCCAGGGTGGCCCAGGCTTTCACCGGCGGCGTCTTCACCCTCATGCTGGTGGCTCTCCTGGCCAAGTCAGTGCAGTTTCCCCTGCATACCTGGATTCCCGAGGCCATGAGCGCGCCCACGCCGGTGAGCGCGCTGCTCCATGCCGCCTGTTACGTCAAGGCCGGTGTTTACCTGGCTGCCCGCATGCATTGCTTCAACCAGTGGCCCGGCTCCTGGGGCGCGGTGATGATGTGGACGGGCACGGTCACCATGGTGGTGGGCGTGGTCTATGCCATGGTGCAGCACGACCTGAAGCGCATGTTGGCCTTCCATACCGTCAGCCAGATCGGTTACATCGTTACCGGGCTCGGCATCGGCACACCGCTGGGCATCGCCGCGGCTCTGCTGCATTGCCTGAATCACAGCCTCTTCAAGGGCGGCCTGTTCCTGGCGGCCGGCTCCGTGCAGCACGCTACCGGAACCCGCGACATGAATCAGCTGGGCGGCCTGGCGCGCCGCATGCCGCGTACCTCCATCGTGTGGCTGATCAGCGTGGGCAGCATGATGGGCGTGCCCTTCATGAGCGGCTTCGCCAGCAAGTGGCTGCTCTATACCGCCGCGCTGCAAGCCGGGCAAGTGGTCCCGGCGCTGGCTGCCTGGGTGGTCAGCGTGGGCACCGTCTTCTCCTGCGTCAAGGCCACCAGTTCCGTGTTCCTGGGCCCCACAACCCCGCAGACTGAAGGTGCGCATGAGTCGCCGCCCACCATGGTCTGGGCGCTCGGCTTGTTTGGCCTGGGCAGCGTGGTCTTGGGCCTGGCGCCGCAACTGGCCGTCAATTACATCGTCAATCCCATCCTGCCGGTTCTGGGCATGGCCACTGTCCAGGTCTCCTGGTTCGGCCTTACCCCCAACGCCGGTTCCTGGTGGACCGCCGGCGGCCTGTTGCTGGCCGTGGTGTCCGCGGGCGTGGGGGCGCTGGTCTACGCCCTGGCTGGCATGTCCAGAACGCGTGCACTGGCCGTCGAAGGCGGCGGCGTGGTGCTTGTGGGCGGGTCCACCGGCGGTGGCGGCGCCAGCGTTTTCACCGGCGGTGAATCCATCTCCGGCCCTGGCCGTCTTCCCGCGGGCGAGTTTTCGGTGATTCTGAAAAAACACTGGGCGCCGTTCTACCGCAATACCGACGTGGATCGCCTCTATTTGAGCGTCTGGGCCGGCTTGCAGGCTCTCTCCGCCACGCTGGGCCGTGCCCTGGCCTGGGCAGAGAAGCACATCATCGCCTGGCTTGCAGTTTTGACCCTGGCGCTGGTGTGCGGGCTGCGCTGGCTTGCTCCCGCGGTTGGCCAGGCGCATGGAATCGAAACCGCAGTGGGGATGCCGCTCCTGCTCGGAGTCGGATGCGCTATCGCGCTTATTGCAATGCTCGTGGCCGCCGGCGCACAAAAGGTCTGGTGCGCGCTGCTGCCTTTGATGGCGCTCAGTGGGGCATTCGCCGTGGCTGCCACATGGACGGTGGAACCAATCCAGCGCATGGCACTTCTGGAGATTGCCAGCGCGTTGGTCCTCGTGCTGGTGTGGCGCATCGCTGCGCGCCGCGTGGCATGGATCTATTCCGTGGTGGTGGCTCTCTCGGCCGCCAGCCTGGTTGCCGGTCAGGCCGCATTCTCCATGGGAGATACGGCCTGGGCGCGTTCGCTCCTGCTGGGCGGTTTCGTCCTGAAGTTGGGAATTGTGCCTCTCTTCCTGTGGCTTCCCGCGGTGGCAGAGGCGCTGCCCGCGCTGGCCATGGGTGTGATCGTCGCCGTGGTGGATATAGCCGCTTTCGGCGAACTCTACCTGCTGGCCCTCGCGCATCCTGAGCTTCTGTCGCCGCACGCAGTCTGGATTGCCGCGGCGGTGGCCTCTTCGCTGCTGGCTTCTCTGCTGATGCTCACCGAGCGCAATCTCAAGCGGCTGCTCGCTCTCTCCACCATCGAGGATATGGGCTTCCTGCTGCTGGGCGTCGCATCGGCCAGCGAACTGGGCCTGCAAGGCGCACTGTTCGCCGCCACGGTCCATGCGCTGGCCAAGGCGCTGCTTTTCATCTGCTTGAGCGCGCCGGAAGCCGATGGCGCGCTGACCAACCATGCGCGCGGACTGGCCTCGCGTTACCCGGTCAGCGCGGCGGGCTTTCTGGTTGGCATGTTGGCCATGCTGGGCATACCGCCAACGCTGGGCTTTGCAGGACGCTGGCGCCTCTACCAGACGGCCGCGGGAATGAACCACGCGCTCCTGGCGGTCCTCATTCTCTCCTCGATGTTTGCGCTGCTGGCCTACGTCCTGTGCCTCACCCGCTGCTGGTGGGGACCGCGCGATGCCGGCGACGTAACCAGGCACACCCCGGAAACCCTGCCGTTTCGGCTGGCGGTGGTGGGCTTGATTGTTGTTCTACTGGCTGGCGGCCTCTGGCCCAATGCGCTGCTGGCCCTGATGCGGGGGATGCGATGAACCTGATCAAGCGATTGATGCATAGATGCCGCCGGAAGAGTCCGTTTCTGTTTCATCTCAACACCGGCAGTTGCAACGGCTGCGATATCGAGCTGGTCACCTGTCTCTCGCCGCGCTACGACGTGGAGCAGTTGGGCATTCACCTCGAGGGCAGCCCGCGCCACGCTGACATTCTCTGCATCACCGGCCCGGTCACGCGCAACACGCTGGAGGCCGTGAAGACCGTCTACTCACAGGTCTGCGAGCCCAAGGCCGTGGTGGCGCTGGGCTCCTGCCCGGCCTCCTGCAATGTCTTTGCCGGCAGCCCGGTGATTGCTGGCCCTCTCAGCAAACACATTCCCGTGGATGTGTACGTGCCCGGTTGCCCGCCGCACCCCGACGCCATGATCGAGGGCATTGCGCGCGCCGCGCAGATCCTGGCCAGCCGCGGCGTCTCCGCCAGGGCGAAAGGAGAGCCGCAAAGATGAACGTTTCCGGCCTGATTCACTTTTTTCTGTTTCCGGGACTGCTGTTTGCGGTTCCCGCCGGCTGGTTCTATGTGTGGGGCGAGCGCAAGGCCGTCGCCCGCATGCAGCGCCGCATTGGGCCGCCTCTGCTCCAGCCCTTCTACGATTTTGTGAAGCTGCTCGGCAAGCGCACGCCGTCGCGCCACGGCATCGAGGCCGACTTGCTGCGCTTGTGGCCGGCCCTCTCCGTGCTCTCCATGATCGGCGCCATTGCCATGTTGCCGGTCTTTCCCAGCGGCCGCGGCTTCTCCGGCGATGCCGTCCTGCTGGTGGCGCTGCTCGAACTGCCTTCAATCTGCTTCATCCTGGCAGGATTCACTTCCGGTTCCATCTATGGAGAAATCGGCGCCATTCGCGAGGCCGTCCTGAGCGTGGCCAACAACCTGGTCTTTCTCCTGTCCATCGTCACCATCGCGGTCACTGAGAGAACCTTTCGCCTCTCGGATATGGCCGGAGGGTCGTGGAATCCCGGCCACTGGATCGGGGTCTTCGGCATCCTCCTGTGCATTCCCGCCAAGCTGCGGCTCAATCCCTTCTCCACGTCCAGCGCGGAGCAGGAGATCTATTCCGGTCCGCTTACCGAGTACGCCGGTGCGGCGCTGGCCATGTGGGAACTGGCCCATGGCCTGGAGTGGGTGGCGCTGACTGGATTTGTGGCCACGCTGGTTGTGCCTGCCAGCGGTCCCTGGTGGTTCCACGCTCTGTTCTTTGTCGTGGCGTCCTTTGCCCAAGTGATGCTGCTTTCCACCATCGCTGCGGCTACGGCGCGCTTCACGTTGCAGCGTGCCATCCGCTTCTACTGGCGGTGGGCTGCCGTGCTTGCCGTCCTTGTCGTCTGCTCAACCATCTACATGAGGTACCGCTGGTGAACATCCTTCGCCTCATCTTTCAGAATCTTTGTCGCGGTCCCGTGTCCTTCCGCCTGCCCCACAAGCACGAGTGCACCAGCAAGGAGTATCGCGGCCTTATCGTCAACGATGCGGAGCGCTGTGTGGGCTGCGGTCTTTGCGCCTATGTGTGCCCCATCGCCGCCATTGAGGTGACGCGCAGCGGCGAGACCTATCGCTGGACCTACGACCCCGGCAAATGCACCTTCTGCGGCCGCTGCCTGGAGCGCTGCAAGCCGCACACGCTCAGCATGGAGTCGCAACTGCCGCCGCTCTACAGCACCGAGGGCGAACTGATCAAGGTGCTGGATATGGTGCGCAAGCGGCCTGTGCGTCCGGCTGTCGCGCCGGCGTCCGCAGCAGAAAAGCACGAACCCGCTGCGTCCACACAAGCCATGCCCTCCACGCCGCCGGCAGCTTGTGCAGAACCTGCGGTCGAGTAGGCAGACAAACCTGCGGAAAGGGGATTTGGAATGACAATTACTTCGGACAATTTTGCAGCAAGTCTTCAGAAGTTGGGCCTGGGCGGCGATTGGGAGTGGAAGAACGGCTCCTGGTGGAGGACGCTCGATGCATCGGATGTGCGCGCCACCGCCGCGTCCATGGTTTCGCTGGAGGCGCGGCTTGTGGCCATTACCGCCATGGAGCGCCCCGACAAGGAGCTTCGTCTCGACTACCAGTGGGATCTGAAGGGCCAGCTTCTCTCCTTCATCACAGCCACCAGCATGCAGCAGATTGCCAGCATTACCGATCTCTGTCCCGCCGCCGATTGGGTGGAGCGCGAGACGCATGAGTACTTCGCCGTTGAATTCACCGGGCGCGAGACTACCAAGCCCCTGATGACCAGGCCCGGCGACCCCATCGGCATCAACCTGCACAAGGAGACTGTCCAATGAGCTTCCGCATTCCCATCGGGCCTTATCACCCCGCGCTCGAAGAGCCTTACAAACTGGAACTGGTTTGCGACGGCGAAACGGTGCGCGATGCGGTGATGCACATTGGCTTCAACTTTCGCGGCATCGAATACCTGGCCGAGCGCCGCAACTATCTGCAGGGAATCACGCTGGTGGAGCGCGTCTGCGGCATCTGCTCCAACGTGCACTCGCTCTCTTTCTGCCAGGCCGTGGAGCAGCTTAACGGAGCCGTGCCCCCGGAGCGCGCCCTCTATATTCGCGTGATCCTCGCCGAACTGGAGCGCCTGCACTCCCACTTTCTGTGGGCCGGCGTGGCCGCCAAGCTCATCGGCTTCAAGACCATCTTCATGGCTTGCTTCACCCTGCGTGAAAAGGTGATGGATGCGCTCTCGGCCATCTCCGGCAACCGCGTCAACTACGGCATGAACCGCATCGGCGGCGTCAATCGCGACATTGCCGATCCGCAAGCCGTTCTCAACATCCTCGACGAGATGGAGCGCGATATCACGCGCACCATCATTCCCATTTTTCTTGAGGACCGGACGGTAGAGTCACGCTGCAAGGGAGTCGGGATTCTGAGCAAGGAGCAAGCTGTGGCCATGGGCGCCGTCGGTCCGCTGGCGCGCGCATCCGGCGTCGGCCAGGACATCCGCCGTTCCGCTCCGTATTGCGCCTACGACCGCTTCGATTTCAACGTGCCTGTCGAAACTTCGGGCGACGTGCGTGCCCGGCTGGTGGTTCATGCGCTGGAGATGGTGGAGAGCTGCCGCATTCTGCGCCAGGCGCTCAGTACGCTGCCCGCGGGACCGTTCCACACCACGCCACCGGTTGCGGCGCGCTTCAAGGTGCCGCCGGGAACAGCTATCAGCCGCGTTGAAGCTCCGCGCGGCGAGGTCATGTATCAGATCACTTCCAACGGAACGGAAATTCCCGAACGGGTGCGCGTGCGTACACCCACGTTCATGAATATGGCCACTGTGCGCTTTACCGTGCTCGGACAGGACCTGGCCGATTCACCCTTGATTCAGGCATCGTGCGATCCCTGCTATTCCTGCACCGACCGCTAGGTCTCTGGCCGGATGATTTCGTACCTTGAATTCATCCTCTCCCAGGTCCCAGAATCGGGACCTGGGGCACCCAAGTTGGTACAACTTCAAGCGGTCAGAGACCTAGTGGTATCCGCCACCCAGATGGTCGCTTATGTTTTGAAAGGGCACGACTTCAGTCGTGCCGTAAACGGCGGTATAGCCCGGGCAGATACTTTACAGAACAGACCGGGGAGATGGTTTACAGGTATTGATCCGTTTGCGAAGGCGTGTAGAAGGGAAGCATGCCTTGGACTGTGAGCGGAGTGGTGGAGAAGCGG
>Ga0302193_10000444_pt1 | contig 37819 bp, 32 predicted proteins | sample II_Bog_E3_3_FD_200228 | JGI IMG/M metagenome (GOLD analysis project Ga0302193, IMG submission 200228) | Peat permafrost microbial communities from Stordalen Mire near Abisko, Sweden - II_Bog_E3_3 | ecosystem: Environmental > Terrestrial > Soil > Wetlands > Peat | place: Sweden: Abisko...
GCGTAATCTTATAGTCAATCTCTCATACAACCATTCGCCCAAATTCGCCCCAAAGTTCTTCTCCTTATCCCCCACCTCGGCGGAGGAGGAGCCGAAAAGGTCTGCGCTCTGTTGGCTCAAAACCTCTGCAGCGAAAAGTACGACCTACACCTGGGCCTGATCACACAATCCAGCGTTCAGCCGGGCAATTTGCCTCCGGCGGTCACCGTTCATTGCCTCGGCGCCACCCGCGTTCGCACCGCGGCCCTCCCCTTGTTCCGACTTATTCGCCGGCTCCGCCCCCAAATCATCCTCTCCGGCATGTTTCACCTCAACTTCCTCGTATTGCTTCTGCGTCCTCTGTTTCCGCGCCCCGTCCAGGTCTTTGTCCGCCAAAACGGAACGGTGTCCGCTTCCTTGTCTTTTGGCGATCTGCCTGCCTACACCCGCCTGCTTTACCGCCTCCTTTATCGCCGCGCTGACCGCATCCTCTGCCAGTCCAACGCCATGGCCACCGACCTCATCCTCCACACCGGCGTCCTCCCCAAGCGGGTCTCCGTCCTGCCCAACCCTGTCGACGTGGAGCAAATCCGCTCTTCTGTCCGTCAGGGCAACAGTCTCTTCGCCGGCCCCGGCCCCCACCTGCTCGCCGTTGGCCGGCTCTCCCCAGAAAAGGGCTTCGACCTCCTGCTCCGTGCGTTTGCAACGCTCCGCCTCCATCTCCCCACCGCCGACCTGGTCATCGCCGGCACCGGCCCGGAAGAATCGCCGCTCAAGAAGCTCTCGCGTGCCCTGAACCTCGAGCCAGCCGTCCTTTTCGCCGGGTACATCCCTGATCCATCCGACTATTTTCCCGGCGCCACGGCTTTCGTCCTCCCCTCTCGTCATGAAGGCCTGCCCAACGCTCTGCTTGAGGCCGCATCGGCAGGATTGCCCATCATCGCCCTTCCCGCCTCCGGTGGCCTCACCGACCTTCTCGCTGACCAGCCCGGTGCATGGTTAGCTCCCGAAATCTGCGCCGAATCCCTGGCCGCCACACTCCTCATCGCCCTCCAACAACTCTCCCCAAATCAAAGATTTGACCACCACTTCATGGCTCCCTTTCAGCTCCAGCGCGCCGTCGGCGCCTATGAAGAACTGATCGATGCCGTGCTTCCAACCCCGCTCCCAAACGCGAATTCCACTCCGCTTCCCTTGAAGCACATCGCCCTGGTCATCCCCAGCCTCGACCGCATCGCCGGAGCCGAGCAGCAGACCATCCTGCTCGCTGCGGGCCTGCAACAGCGCGGATGGCGCGTCAGTGTCGTAGCCCTTTCCGGCCAGGCTGGCCCCGCCGCCGACTCATTGACCGCCCAGGGCGTCCAGTTCCTCACTCTCGGCATGCGCAAGGGCCTGGTTGACCCGCGCGGCTGGATCCGCTTTCACCGCTGGATCAAGCACGAAAAGCCTGACATCGTCCACGCCCATCTGCCTCATGCCGCCTGGTTTGCCCGCTGGTCCCGGCTCGCCTCGCCCCTCCGCGTCCAGCTTGACACCCTCCATTCCTCCTCCACCGGCTCTCTCGGCCGCCATCTCGGCTACCGACTCAGCAACTGGCTCCCCGATCGCGTAACCGCAGTCAGCCAAGCCGTTGCCGACTCGCACCGGGCTGCACGCATGGTCCTCCAGAGAACTCTTGTCGTTCTGCCCAATGGAGTCGAAGTCCACACCCACCAGATCGACGCAGCTTCCCGGTCCGCTCTCCGCCGCGAGGCCGGCCTTGAAGACGTCTTTCTCTGGTTTGCCGCCGGCCGCCTGGAATCCGTAAAGGACTATCCAACGCTCCTGAGCGCGATGCATCGTCTGCCTGAATCAGCCCACCTGGTCATCGCCGGCGCAGGCCCGCTTGAAGCGGAACTCCGCCGCATGGCGCAGCAACTCGGTGTCGATCACCGCATCCGCTTTCTAGGCTTCGAGCCCAATGTCCGCCGCTGGATGCATGCCGCCGACGGCTTTGTTCTTTCTTCCCGTTGGGAGGGACTGCCCATGGCGCTGCTGGAGGCCGCAGCCTGCGCTCTCCCCTCCGTCGCCACCGATGTCCCTGGCACCCGCGAAGTGATCGTCGCCAACCAAACCGGCCTGCTGGCCGCCGCCGGAAACGTGCCCGCCCTGGCGCAAGCCATGACCCGCCTCATGCAAACCCCGCCTGAACAACGCTCCGCCATGGGCAACAGTGCCCGCCAGCACATCACCCAATCCTTCAGCCTGGGCTCGGTCCTCGACCGTTGGGAGTCGCTCTACAACAGTCTGCTCGCCGCCAACCCGGAACCATCACGCTGGCCAAGGCGACAGCCGCGAGCCCCAAACGCCCATTGGCAGCTCTGACTTCCTTGGCGTGCCAGTGTGTACCAAAGTCACATCTGAACATCAATAGCTACATTATGTTTGTTCGATATCTTTAGGATTAATAGACGTTTTCAATCTTCGTCATGCCCGACTCCGCCGCCCCGATCGTCTCTTCGATCGCAAACCACGCGCCCGCCAGAGTGCATACGCCTCATAAAGCCTCTCCCCCACACCAAGGCCACCCGGCTTCAGCTCCGCCATCACGCGCTCAACTGAAGTGAACTGCGCCGCTTGTCTCTGCAAAAAGCCCCGAAGTTGCTGGGGAAGAGACTCCCGCGCCGTGTTTGTATGCACGCAGATGGTCCACAACCCCTGCGTTTTGTATACCGGCCCCCAAAGCTGCTGCGGAATCCACGTCACCCCGCCGCGCGTGAATGGAACCCGGGCAAACCCGTCCGACAGCATCTTGATCCCCGAACTGCGAAGCGCAAGCAGCGTGTTGCGGTCAAATCCATGCCGCGGCGCAATCCACATCCCCGGGTTCAACCCTTCGTTGCGCAGAAGCTCCAGTCCGTGCTCAACCCACCACCGCTGCGTGTCCAAAGGCACCCCGGCGAACTCAGTCTGTCGATGCAGCGGCACCAGGCTCTTCCCTTTGCTATGGCACAAATGCTGGTAGCCATGCACCGCAATCATGGCCCCAGCCGCTTCCAACTCCCGCATCCGCCCCCAGAACTCCGGGTCCGGGTCGGCGCGCAGCAGGTCTGGATCCTTGTTGTCCGGAACAATGGCCAGAATCGGCTTGATTCCAAACTCCTCAATCAAAGGGACAAATCGCTCCCAACGGCTTCGCGAAATGGTGGGGCAAAGGTCATCGAAGCGAAGAAGATATTGCGCCGGTTTTGGAACCAAACTGCCTCCCGTGGGGATTGCTCCCCCATTGCTGAACTCGTTCCGTCGCACTTCGCTCAAGCTGCGCATGCGGGCATCGACTACGCAACTACCCGACTGCCTCCACCGAAGAGAGCAACTTCCCGCTCCAATACCAGAGGAATATGAGCGTACTCACAGTCCACAGCGAGGTCGCCAATGCAATACCGGCAACCCCAAGCCAGCGCATCAGCACCACGTTCAACGCAATATCAAGGATTAGGTTGAGCATACCGCAGTAGAGCGCCAAATCCGTCCGCCTCATGGAGATAATGAACCGATAAAACACCCGGCTGCATACAAAGAACGGAATCTGGATCGCATACATCCCCATCACCGCGGCCACCACCGCTGTATCCCGCGGCCCAAACGCACCCCGCTCAAACGCTATCCGCACCACCACGCGCGATCCCACAATCATCATCGCCGCAATCGGCACCGAGACCGCCGCGGCAACCCCCACCCAGGTGCGCATCGTGTGCCGGCAGCCAGCCCAGTCCCGGAGCGCGATCATCCGCGAAAAGTAAGGCGTCAGCACGGTTGACACCGCACCCGCAAGCAGAGCAATCACGACGCTCACAAACCGGTTTCCGTACACCAGCGCCGACACGCTTCCAGCCGGCAGCATCGCCGCCATCGACTGGTCAACCAACAGACCGCCGGAAGCCACCAGCCCGCTCAGCAACACCGGCCCATACTGCCCCGCCACCTCCCGCGCCGCCTCCGTCATGCCGTGCCAGCGCAGGCGAAAGTCATAGCCGCTCCGCTCCATCATCCAGGCCACCACCCCGGCATGAATCAGCGACCCCGCCACCGTCCCATAAACCAGCGCCCAAACCCCAAGCCGGCCGCCCAGCGTCAGCGCGCACCCCATCACCACCACCGGAATCACCACCGGGGCCAGCGCCGGAAGCGCAAAGCGGTGAAACGTATTCAGAACCGCGGTGCAGTTGGTGGCAACCCCCGTAATCAAAACCACCGGCAACAACCCATAGAACAGCCGAACGGAGAGATCGAGCTTGGCTGCGGGAAAATGCGAACCGATCAAAGGGAAAAAGCCCCGCGCCATCAATGCCATTGACACCGAAACTGCGACCAAAAGCAGGCACATTCCCACCATCGAGCTCGATAAAAGCTCCTGCGCCTGCCTCTTCCCCTGCTGTTCCCTCACCCTTATCAGCGTCGGAACCAGCGCCTGGTTCATCGACTCCGAGATCAAATTGATCAGCAGTCCCGGGATCAGCAGTGCCGCCAGAAACGCATCCATCCCATCCGAGCGGCCAAACACCCCGGCCACCGCGACCTCTTTGCAGGTTGCGACACACTTCACCAGAACCCCAACCGCCGTCACCGACAAAGCCGCGCGAAATATCTGGCGGTTTACGCTCTCCCCTTGAAACAGCCGTCTCACTCCGGCCACGGTCGCCATTCCGCCCTCAACCGCCCGGGCTGTGCGCAGGAGCCGCCGCCAACCCGACGCCTTCCCTGCTGCAATCCACCGAAAAACACCGCTCACATTGCTGCGGCATCTCAAAACCCACGCGCCCCGCCACGGCAATCAGGCCCAGCAGCAGCCAGGTGGCGCGGCTTTCCTCAACCGTCGAAACCAGGGACACAATCCCCCAGACCACCAGCGCGATCAGCAATCCGTCCCTCAGTTGGCTCCGTGTCCCCAACACTGCGCGCAACGCCAGCACGCCAATCGCAACCACCAGCAGCAGCGCAAACAGGCCTCCGCCCACCGCCACAGAAAGCGCCGTATTGTGAGCCGTATCCAGCGGATTCAGCCGCGCCGCGCTCACAAACGAGCCCGCCCCGCTTCCCACCAGCGGCGCGCGCACAAAAGCGCTCCAGCCCGCATGCCAGATATTCCAACGTTGATTCAGGTCCCCGCCTCGCAACTGATCCGGTATTGTGGTCAGCCGCGCCACCGTTTCCCTTGGAATCGCAAACCAGAGCCCTGCCGCAATCGCCGGCAGCGCCAGAATCCCCGCCAGCGCGCCGCGCCCGGAACGACGCACCAGCAGCAGCCCGCATCCAGCCAGCGCAGCCACGCCTGCCAGCAACCCGCCGCGCGAAGCCGTCAGCACAACCGCAACCAGCCCCAGCGGCAAATACCCCAGCCCCAGCAAACGCCGGCCACCTCCACTGCCCACCAGCAACGCCGCGAAAGGGATTCCCAAATCCAGAAACCGTGCCGTGTCATTCGGGTCCTGGCCTTCCGCCGCAAAACGAACCTGACTCGCCCCCAGCGCCTCCGCCGACCCAAAACTCGCCAGGGTCAACACCGCCAGCACTCCCGCCCCCGCCACGTAAGCCGACATCAGGGTGCGCAAGTCCTCCGGGCTCTCCGCAAACTCCCACACCAGCCAGACAATCATCATCTCCTGAAAATAGGCGCGCATCTTGTCCATCGTCGCCAGCGGATCAATCGTCCAGAAATACGAGCAGCAAAACCACAGGTACAGCGCCAGAATCAGCCATTGCATCCCACTCGGCGTCCGCACTCGCCCCGCCTGCAAAACTGCCGGAATCGCCGCAAGCAGCAGCACCATGCTGACAATACGCGCAATATTACCCAGCGGCTCGCCCAGGTCCAGCGAGTATTCCCACGGAATCGCGAAGGCCAGCAACACCACAAGTCCCCAGGCAACTCGTCTCATCCGTCAAAACCTCTGCGAATACACCAGGCCTGCGTAAATGCTCACGCCCACCGCCGATTGAATGGCAGCTTCCACGGTCCTGTTCAACAGGTTCTTGGCCATCGAATCCGGCACAAACAGAATGTCCCGGTCGCGAATCGGCCGGTCAGGGTCCTGCCCATGCATCATCCGCCCCAGGTTCAGCGTGGTCAGCGTCCTGCCGCCTTTTTCCTCGTGAATCAGCAGCGCCTTCCCCGATGCCGCATTCTGGCTCGGCCCCCAGGCCAGGCTCAGCGCCTGCACCACCGTCAGCCCATGCACCGGGTCCACCGGAAATCCCCCCGGCCGAATCACATCGCCAATCACATACACCAGCCCCGCCCGGCTCACCTGCACCGTGTCGCCCGGCATCAACTCAGGATTGTGGTCCGCGGCAATGTCTGTCCCGCCCGCATCAGGCCCGCCCGCATCAAGTCCAACCCCGCCCAGCACCACCGGGTGCGGCGTGTTCGGGTCGCCGCGATGAAATACATTCACCAGCCGCCCGGCATTCTGGCTCAGCCCCTGCGCCGCGGAAATCAGGTCCAACAGCCGATGATGCACCGCATACGGATAAACCCCCGGCCGCGCCACCTCGCCCAGCACGCTCACATCCTGCCCTGCATACACCGTCACCAGCACCGCAACCTGCGGGTGCAGCAACATCCCCTTGGCCACCAGCGCCGCCTCAATTGCCCGCGCCGCACCCTGCTCGTCCAACCCGCCCACCTGCACCTCGTGCACCATGGGCAGCATCACTGTTCCGGCCTCTGAAACACGCACCGCCGCATGAAACTCCGGCGTACTGTATTCGCTCACTTCCAGAAAATCGCCGGGCCCAATCGGAGCCTGCATCACGGCCTGCGTCCCAATTTGCCCTGCCACCCCCGCCTGCCCCGCCAAAGCCGCTCCATTCCACACCGCCGGAGCTTCCTTGGGATTGGGCGCAACCTTCGTGTCCGGCGTAAACGGCAGCCGGGCCACCCCCGTCGGCAGTCCATCAAGCGCCGGCGTAGGAGCCTGCGCCATTCCATTCCCCGGCGCCAACAACCACAGCAGCACTCCGGCAACCACCGCCGCCCGCCCCGCTTTCGCTCCCACAGATTCCACCAACAGCGCCACCCCAACCGCCAGCCAAAGGCCGGCAACAAACGTAATCGCCATGTACAGCGGCAAGTCCGGCGCCACTGGCTTCACCGGCTGCCGCGCGGGGTCCACCACCGCAATCGTCGAGCCCTGAATCCCCGCAGACAGCCCCGCTTCCTCCACCTTCCCCAACACCCTCAGGTAGAGTTCGCTGCTGCGGTCCGCCTCTTGACGCATCACCGCATAGACCATCGCCGCCTGGTTCAGCTTCATCCCCTCGGCCGTGTGCTCCTCAAGGCTGCTGTTCACCATCTGCTCGCGGTCAATCGCCGTCTGCCACGCACTGTGGAAGCGATCCACAAGCTTCGCGTCCTCGGCCTGCTTCTGCGCGTCCAGATCCTGCAGTTGCCTGCGAATCTCCACCACCCGCGGAAAATTCGGCCCATGTTCCGTACTCAGGCGCGCCTGTTCCAGCTCCAATTCGCTCCGGCGCGTATGAATCTGCTCCAACAGCGCCGTCGCAAAGTTCCCATTCTCCGCCTGCAGCCTTGCGTCGGAAGCGATCACCACCTCCGGATCGCCCTGGCTCGCCGACCGGTACTCCGCCTCCCGCAATATGCGGTCCGAAGTCGCGGCCACCAGGTCCCGCCCAAGTTCGTCAATCGCCTCCAGAGTCGTGTTGTGGTCCGCCCCGCCCTGCTGTCCGTTGCTCTGCGTCTGGGGCACATCCAACAGCCCATTCTTCTTCTGGAAATCAATCAGCCGCTGCTGACCCTGATCCACGCGGCCCTTCAGTTCCTTCAACTGCGCCTGCATCCAGTCCGACTGCCGCGCCGTCACCCGCACCCGCGATTCGCTGTCCTGCTCCCCGTATTGCCGGATTAGGTCATTCACCACAGCGGCCGACAACGCCGCATCCCGCGACCGGAACCGAATCTGCACCACCAGCGATCGCGGCAGTGTCTCCACCCTCAGCCGCCGCTCAAACCGATCCAGAAGATACGCCTGCGCCTCCGGCGATCCACCGTCGGCAACGTCCGCCTTCGGCTGGTATCCCGGAAACAACCTCGTAAACCGCCCGTTGAACCCCGCAGCCTGGTAAAGCCTCAAGTCCGTAATCACCCGCCAGGCCAGTTGGTCGCTGCGCAAAAAGTTCGCCAGGGTTTCCAGTTGCAGCGGCCCGGAAAGAATCGCCGCCGCCGACGTGGCTGACTGCCCCGGCTGCTCAAGGCTCAGCGTCGAATCCGGAGAAGTCCGCAGCGCCACCCGTGCGTTCGCCTCATATTGATTCGGTGCAATCAGGCAATAGAGCAGGCAAACCAGCAAAAACCCGCCCTCAATCGCAGCCACAAGCCGTCGGCGCCGCCAAATTACCTGCGCAAACTCACTCAGGGATGTGGCAGAACTGTGACGGCTCAGAACCTCGCGCACGCGCCCATCCCCTCCCAATGGAAGGTCGCCTGGCCCATCAGAGGACAAGCCGCGTGTTGGGTCGGAAGGGACCGCCATCAAATAGGAACCTCAAAGACAGAAAAAGAAGTCTCAAGTTCCTCCACACAGGGGTCTCCCTATTTACTCAAAGGTAATGCCGCTGCCGAGGAAATCCCCGCCAGTGTCCTAGATTCAAACAACTATGTCTATGCGCTGCATCACAGAAGAACCAAACATGTGGAAAACCAGGTGTTCCCGGCTACGCGCCCCGCCGATACCACTCCACCGTCTTCCGCAACCCTTCTTTGAAATCCACCACCGGCCGATAGCCAATCAGCTCTCCAGCCAGCGAGATCTCCGCCAGCGAGTCGCGAATGTCCCCCGCGCGCCCTGCCGCATACGCCGGACTCCCCTCGTAGCCGGTCAGCTCCCGCAGCAGTTCAAAGGTCTGGTTCAGCGTAATGCTCGTCCCGCATGCCGCGTTCATCATCTTCCCTGAAGCCATCTCCGCCGCAGCCGCGGCCGCCAGCAGGTTGGCATGCACCACGTTGTCGATATACGTAAAGTCCCGGCTCTGCTCGCCGTCGCCGTATATCGTCGGCTGCTCCCCGGCCAGCATCTTCCGGCAAAAAATCGCCAGGACGCCTGAATAATGCGAGGTCGGGTCCTGGTACGGCCCAAAGACGTTGAAATAGCGCAGCACCACAGTCTCCAGCCCGTAAACCTTCGCAAACACTCGCATATACTGTTCGCCGGCCAGCTTTGCCACCGCATAGGGAGAGATCGGATTCGGCAGCATGCCTTCGTGTTTCGGCTGCGTCGCAGCATCCCCGTATGCCGAAGACGATCCCGCGTAAATCACCCGCCGCACCCCTGCCGCCCGCGCCGCCACCAGCACATTCAGCGTAGCGGTAACGCAGTGAGCGTTGGTGCTAACCGGGTCCTCCACCGAGCGCGGTACTGAGGCCAGCGCCGCCTCGTGAAACACAATCTCCACGCCCTCGCAGGCCCGTGCGCATGTCGCCGGGTCGGTCAGGTCGCCTTCCACAAACTCCATCGCCTCAAGCCCCACCAGGTTGGCGCGCTTCCCGGTAATAAAGCTGTCGATTCCACGCACCGTATCGCCGCGCCCAAGCAACGCCGCCGCAATCGATCGCCCAATAAAACCCGCTGCCCCAGTCACCAGATAACGTGCCAAATCCATCTCCCCCGTACAAGACTCCCAAATCCATCTTACCCGCCGGCCTGGTCTGCCACTTTCTCGAAGTACTCCGCCACTTCCCGCCAGTTGTTCACCCGCACAAACCCCGTCGCCATCAGGTTGTGCGGAGCGGTATACAGCAGCCCCTGCCCTTCAAAGCGCATCAGGTTTCGCGGCAGGTCGTCGATCAGATAATCCGCCCGCAAAATGCTCTTGTTCCCGCAAAACACATAATGCGTTGGTGGAATGAACGGAAAATGCCGTTGCAGCCAGCGATACTTCGGCCCCAGCGAGTTGGGCACCGTCATGGCCTGCGTGGCAATAAAGACCTCAAATCGCCCGGTCAGCTCCTGGAGCACAGCTTGCGCGTCCGGAATCAGCGCCAGGTCCTCGAAGAAATCTTCCGCATCCAGAAACGCCCGCAGTTGCGCCTGCCGGTCCACGGGAGTCACCTCCCACAGGCCCTTGCCCACCAGGTCTTCCGGCCCGATCTCTTCATCGAATGTCTGGTTGTAGCGGCGCAGGTGTTCGGCCAGGGTATCGGCCATCACCTCATCCATATCCACACAGATACGCTGCACGGATCAATCTCCCGCTAGAGATTTCTTGGCTCTGCTCTTCTTCTGGGGCACCGGCTGCGGCGCCTTGACCGGCGGAGCCAACGACGGGTCCCAGTAGAGCAGCCTGCCGCAACTGTCGCAGGTCAGCAACTCGCCCTCGCGCAGTTGGTTCCATGTCTGCGGACGCACGCCCATGCGGCACCCATTGCATTGCTGATTCTCACACAGCGCCAGCCCTGTGCCGCGCGACCCCGACAGCCGGTCGTAGCGCACCAGGTACTCCGCATCAATACCCACACGCAGCGCCTCGCGCTCCACGTTCTGTGCGGCCAACTCCGCGTTGAACTCCTTCATCCGCGCCTTGCCCCGTGTCCGAACCTTCTCCAGCGCACCGGCCAGCCGCTCCACCTCAGCGCGAGCCGCCGCCAAGGCCGCTTCCTGCCCTTCGGTCCGCTCCAGACTGACTATCTCCTCAGCCTCAAGCCGCTCCGCCTCATCCGTCGCAAACTTGATCTCGTGTTCAATGGCCTCTGCCTGCTCTGGCGTCTTCACCGCATCCAGTTGAACACGGAACCGCGCCAGCTTTTGCCGAAAACCGGCAATCTCCCGCTCCAGCCGTGTCCGCAGAGTCTCCTCGCGAGTCAACGTATCGGAAGCCTCGGCGGCCTGCCGTTCCGCCGCTGCCAGTTCAGCCTGTGCCTGTGCCTGTTCGGTGGGAAGGGCGCGCAAGGCGTTGTTCACCCGGGTCCGTTCCAAATCCACGCTTTGTAACTTTACGAGCTTTTCAATATGAGTTTGCATCTGTAATACAAAGTCTACGCCTTGCGCCGTCCAATCAGAAACAGCAAGCCGCCAGCGCCTGCGAAAATAATGAACAATCAGGAGGTTTTCTGACCGAAGCGCGCACATCGTTCTGGATTCGTCACGGCTGGCTCAAGTGGACCGCCTCCGGCCTGCTGCTCCTGCTGCTGGCCTTCGCAGTCGCCGTCTCCATCGCCCTGCGCCGTGCTGAACCCTTCCTCAGAGCGCGAATCGTCGCCGCCCTCGAACGCCGCTTTCACGCCCGCGTCGAGCTCGACAGCTTCCACATCTCTTTCGTCAAAGGAATCCAGGTCGAAGGCCGGGGACTGCGCATCTGGCCGCCCGCTCAGGTTGAAGGCGTAACCGTTCCGTCCAACTCTCAGGATTCCTCCCAGCCCCTCATCCGCCTCGACGAATTTCGCTTCCACGCACCGCTCCAGTTCCAACCCGCAAAGCCGATCCACATCTCTCTCGTCCAACTCCAGGGTCTCGCCGTCGCGCTGCCCCCACGGTCCCATTTCCTTCACTCCACCAACTCCGGAAAAGACACAACCAGACAGTCCAGCAGCTTCATCGGTTTCACCGTCGACAAAGTTGAATGCACCTCCGCAAATCTTGTCCTGGAAAGCAGCAAACCCGGCAAGTTACCCATGGAAATTGCCATCGCCCATTTCCAGCTCACCGGCAGCGGCTCCGGCCCCATCGGCGCAACCAGCCCCATGAACTTCACTGCCGACCTCACCAGCCCCAAACCCGTCGGCGACGTCCACTCCACTGGAACCTTCGGCCCCTGGCTGGTCAGCGACCCCGGTGAAAGCCCCATTCAAGGCGCCTACACCTTTGACCACGCCGACCTGGCAGCCTTCAAAGGTATCGCCGGAATCCTCTCCTCCACCGGCAGGTATCAGGGCACGCTGCGCAACCTCCTCGTCGACGGAGACTCCGACACACCCGACTTCCGCCTCACCCACTTCGGCAACTCGCTGCCCCTTCACACCCACTTCCACGCCATCGTCGACGCCACCAACGGCGACACGCAACTCGACCCCGTCGCCGCCACGCTCGGCCGCTCCCACTTCACCTGCACGGGGCAAATCGTTCGCGTGCCCGATCCCAATTCGCCCGCCGACCACCCCACCAGCAAAGGCCACAACATCGCACTCAACGTCAACGTTGACGATGGCCGCATCGAGGACTTTCTCCACCTCGCCAGCCACGGCCCCACCCAGTTGCTCACCGGCGCGCTCACCATGAAGACCGCGCTGCACATTCCGCCCGGCTCGGACCCCGTGCACCAGCGCCTCAGCCTCAAAGGCGCCTTCAACCTCGACCAGGCCCGCTTCACCAGCACCAAAATCCAGGACGGAATCACCCAGCTCAGTCTTCGCGGCCAGGGCCTGCCAAAAGAGATCAAGGCCGCCGATCCCTCCACCATCCACTCCGCCATGCAAGGCGATTTTCAAATGGACAACGGCGTCATCACCCTGCCTTCGCTCACCTACTCCGTGCCCGGAGCCGACATCCAGTTACAAGGCACTTATGCAATGGAAGGCGGAGTAATCAACTTTGCAGGAGTCGCAAAGCTCCAGGCAACCGTCTCGAAAATGGTAGGCGGCGTCCTCGGCGTATTGCTCAAACCCGCCGACCGCTACTTCAAAAAAGATGGCGCCGGCACCGAAGTCCCCATCAAAATCTCCGGCACAAGAGAAGATCCGAAGCTCGGCATAGACTTCAAACGAATGGGCAAGAAGTCCGAGCCGCTCCCCGCCCCCTCGCCCCAGGCAGACAATCGCTAAACCGACCAACAAACCTGAAGACAGAAGTGGGCATTTAATACAGCGGAAGAATTCACGGGCGGCGGCAGTTTTCAGAGGTCTTTTAACAGGTCATGACTTCAATAGCCCGCCCTGAGCAGAGCCGAAGGGTGCCGAAAAAACTAATCAAATCAGCGTCGGGCTTCAGCCGCTGTAAAAGCAAACATTGGAACACCCCTCAAATCAACCGTCTTTCCCCACCTCGTCAAGCCGAGGACCGCCAGTCCAACTACCGCTCACTTCGCCAAAGCCACCAGCGGCACAACGGAGCTCAACGCGACCTCCATCGTTCCAACCTTGCGCGACTCCTGGTCATACACTCCCGTACGCAGCCAGTACTGCCCCTTCGGTACCGCGATCTCTGCGTGGAGTTGAATGCCCGTCTGCTGGTAGACCGCATACACATCGGGCTTGATGTTTAACATCACGAGGTGATCCTTGCGGGCGCCGATCTTCCCGTAGCGGTCGTAGGCGATCAGTGAAATATTAACCACACCCTTGTGCATGCCATCTGAATCCTGCTTCAAGCTAACGTCTTTGAGATCGATGGCGAAATCCACCCCATAGCTTTGCCCACCACCCTTGTGTTCTTTCTGCTCCGAAGCCGGATCTTCCTTCGAACCCAGCGGTTGAATCTTCAATTCGTACAGAATCTGTTCGCTCTGCGGCATCCCCAAATCCATGAATGACAGCAACGGGTCAACCGCTCCGGGGTTTTGCGCCGCCAGTTTATGAACCGTCTGGTTGCGCTCGGTCAGCGCCGCCCCTGGCAAATCTATGTCGCGCGCAAAATAACCACGTCGATACGAAAGGCTGTAATTCCCCTCGGCCACCTTCACGTCGATTCTTCGATATCCGCCGTCCATTTTCGTATCCGTGGGCGTGTAGGAAAGCGTGTAGAAATCGGCACTGTCGTTCGTAATCCTCTTCATTACATCGGAGAGCCCATTTGTGTTCATAAAGGCCCTGCCGCCGGTTTCGTCCGCCAACTGCTTCATCATCGACTGCTGGGCATCCCTTGCGGAGGCATCCGCGAGCGGCGCCGTTGATCCCGCACCCAATACCCCGACAATCTGCGACGGCCCGCTCGTCGAAGAAGGCAGAATATTGTCCGCCTGGAAAAACCCGACGGTTGAAACGCCACGCGCGTCCACCGGGTAAAGGGCCACCCGCGCGGCCGCCAGCATGTTCCGAGTCTTCTGCCACTCCTGGTCCGCCTGTGCATCCACTCGCCCGCCAACCATCGGCGATTCTGAAAACCAGATCACATTCTTGCGCCCCGGAAATCCCCCCAGAAACGTGGCCAGCCGCTGCAGGTTCTGCAAGGTAAGAAGCACGCGGTCCGTTTCCTGCGAAGTGTCATTCTCCTGGATAAACTGCTGCAAGTCCGCAATCATCTGAGCCGGAGCGGCTGTGCCCCCATTATTCCCTCCAGGAGAATTCATCATCGCCACCAGATTGGCCTGGGCGTTGTTCTCTTCCTGCCCCTTCAACATGTCAGAGGACTGCAATTCGTTGTTCTTCTTGTTCCCCAGCGCCGCAAACAACAATGCCGGATCGTCGGTAAACCCCTGCACAAAATGCAGCCCCTTGCCCATTGTGAAAATCGCCATCCGCGACCCGGGCTTCAAGTCCTTCAGAAACTTCATCGCCTGTTGGTGCACAACGGCCTGGCTCTCAATGCGCGTGTTCAGCGAGTCCAGCAGCAGCACGTTCACTGCGGCCGGCTGCGGAAACGGCGAGAAGTTGCTGAAAACGTCTGGCGGAAACTTCGGCATCTCCACCTGTGCAGCAGGCCCTTGGGTATGCTCCTCAAAATAACCAATTCCCTGCGGCTTGCCTTGCTCCCTCACCGTGAATGCATCCCGTGTCAGCCCGGTCACCGGGTTCCCTTTCCGATCGCTCACAATCACATCCACCAGTACCGCCCGGCTGTTGATGCGCAGCGTGGACGTGGGAGTGTCGGCTTCCGGCGCCGCAGTCTGCGAAACCAACGGTGCCGAAAGGCCTATCAGTGCGAATGTGCAAGCTAGCGTGCGAAACATAGGTAAAACTCCCTCAAATGGGGAATCTTATCACTTTACTTGGCCTCAATGCCGCTGGCGAACAAGCGCCGTCTGCCGCACCGCAGGCGCCCAAATGTGATAGCTTTTCATGCGATACACTGCTGCCGAATTTACGAGCAGCGGAACAAAAAAACAGGAGAACCGCAATGCAATGGACCCGCACTATCGCAAGCTGCGCCGTAGGTCTGTCTCTCGGACCACTGGCGCTCGCCGCACTGGGCCAAAGCGAGCCCACAAAGCCCGCAGACCAAGCCGCAACCACCGCAACCTTAGCCGCCACGAGCGAACAAACCTGGTGGAAGAACGCAGTCATTTACGAGATCTACCCACGCAGTTTCCAGGATTCAAACGGCGACGGCATCGGAGATCTCAACGGCATCACCGAGCACCTCGATTACCTCAAGGATCTCGGCGTTGACGCCGTCTGGCTCAGCCCTGTCTATCCCTCGCCGCAGGTTGACTTCGGCTACGACATCTCCGACTACAAAAACATCGATCCCCAGTACGGCACCCTCAAGGACTTCGACCACCTGGTCGCCGAGGCTAACAAGCGCCACATCCGCATCCTCATGGATATGGTGATGAACCACACCTCCGACAAGCACCGGTGGTTCCTCCAGTCCCGCTCATCGCGCGCCAATCCCTACCGCGACTGGTATATGTGGCACGACGGCAAGGGTCAAACCGCCACCGACAAGGGCGAAGTGCCGAATAACTGGCAATCGGACTTTGGCGGCTCGGCCTGGGAGTGGGACCAGAAGACTCGCCAGTACTACTACCACAAGTTCTATATCCAGCAGCCCGACGTCAATTGGGACAACCCCAAGATCCACGAGGCTTTTAAAGACATCGTCGGATTCTGGCTCAAGCGCGGTGTTGGCGGATTCCGTTTCGATGCCATTACCACCCTGTTTGAAGACCCCCAGATGCGCGACGAAGACGTGATTGTGGACAAAAACGGAAAGCCCGTCCTCGACCCCGCCGGCAAGCCCGAACTGAACGATACCCGCACCAACAACCTGCCTGGAACCCACGCCGTGATGCAGGAGTTCCGCGCTTACAGCGACACCTTCAACTCCAGCAAGTTCCCTGGCGAACGCGTGCTGATTGGCGAAACCTATCTGCCCAACATCGGCGAACTCGCCAAGCAGTACGGACCGCCCGGTAAACCCGAGTTCCATTTGCCCATGGACACCCAGGTCGGCTTCATCAACAAGCTCGACGTGGACCAGTTCCGCTCCAAAATCAACGACGTTGAGACCGGCATCAACGGCAACATCCCGCTGCTCGTCTTTGACAACCATGACAATCCGCGCCTCGATTCACGCTATGGCGACGGCGTCCACGACACCGACATTCAACGCGTCATCTCCACCCTGCTCTTCGCCAGCCGCGGAACGTCCCTCTTCTATTACGGCGACGAAATCGGCATGAAGACCACCCCGCCCACCCGCAAAGAAGATGTGAAGGACCCCGTTGGCGTCGCCGACTGGCCTTACTTCAAAGGCCGTGACGGTGAGCGCACCCCAATGCAGTGGGATGCCGCACCCAACGCCGGATTCACCAAAGCAGACGTCACCCCCTGGCTACCCGTCCCGCCCACCTTCACCACCGTCAACGTCAAGGCTGAGGAAGGCGATCCCAACTCGCTCTTCACCTGGTACCAAACCCTCATTCACCTCAAGAAGTCCGTTCCGGCTCTCGCGCACGGCGACAACGTCATGCTCGACACCACCAACGCCAGCGTCCTGAGCTGGATGCGCCAGACCGCCGGAGCCCCCGCTGTCGTGGTCTCCGTCAACTTCACCGCAAACCCGCAGACAGTCAACCTCGCCATCCCCGGCCACAGCGGCAACCTCAAGACGCTGCTCAAAACCCCCGGCGCTGCGGACCCGGCCTCTGCAGGCCAAATCCAGCTAGGCCCCTATGGCGTCTACGTCGGCGAACTGCAATAGCCATTCACCTATATCCACCAGCAAAACAGATCCGGCGATTCCCATACCCACGGGAATCGCCGGATTCATTTGAGTTGAACCTCACCCAGGCCTACTGCGCCGGCGTAGTTCCCGTTGTGTCGAATGTTGCTCCCGCGGGAATGATGAATGTGGAAACAACCTTCCCGTCCGCCGACCCGCTGTACACCGAAATCCTTGCCGAATCGATTCCCTTCTCGCTCACCAGGTATGCCTTCGTATTCACCGCGCGTTCCATGGCCAGCTTCGTGCCGCCCTTCTCTCTGCTGCCGGCGTTCCCAACCAGTGCCAGTTTTCCGTCTGCGTTGCTTTGCAGATTCAGAGCCAGTTGATCCAGGCAGGCCTTCGCTTCGTTATCCACACGCGCTGGGCGGCGGGCGTCCCGCGCAAAGCTGACGGCGCACATCTCGCTGACAGCGGGCTTGGCAGGGGCCGCTGGAACTACGATGGTCACGGTTGTGTCGCTTTGCGCAGCCTGGCCCTTGTCATCCACAACCTTGCAGGTCACGCCAATGGCTCCGGCGGCGGCGCCATTGGTCGTCAGCGTCGCAGTGTTTCCCGTTCCACTCACCGAACCTGAGGTTGAGCTATAGCTGTAAGTCAGGGGGCTATCCTCCGGACTTACCCCAATCGCCGTGATCGTCGAAGGATCACCGGGCCTGACAGTGGATGGATCGGCCGTGCAACTCACCGTCGGAGGCTCCAAAGCCTTCACCACAAATCCAGCAACGCAATCCGCATTGTCGTCGGGCTTGTCGCCTTCTGAAACATGTCCCTTCACCGTGTAACTGCCCGCAGCCAGACTCCCGGTGTTGATACTGGCCGTGTTTGATACCCCGGCCACCGTGCCGCCATTCGAAGACCACGTGTAGACCGCGGCCTTTTCGGGGTTCAGATTCAGCGCAGAGCCGGTCACCGTAATTGCTTCGCCGGCAAACACAGAGCTTGGATTCACCACGCAGGAGTAGGCCAACGGCAGCGGTGCGGGCCCGCGCGGAGCGCCACCGAAGCGCAATACAATTCCCGTTGAAAGGCGGATGTCGTTCTGTGCCTGCGTCGATCCAGTACTCAGATTCTCGAAGCGAGTCATCATGTATTCAGCCTGAATCACCCGGATGGCCAGGTGATGATGTAACCGCACATCCAACCCACCGCCAGCCGTCATTGCAAAGCTGCTTTGCGTGGGAAGACTAGGCGCGCAAGCCTGGCAGATTGACTCCTGACTCGCGCGAATGCCGCCAAACAGAACCTGCGCAAAAGGAGTTACTCTGTTGTACTTTCGAAACGACAACCGAGGGCCGCCAAGATAGGTGAAGACAGTACCTGCCTGAACCGCACTGTAAGCTCCCAACGCGGTGGGCGGAATCCCGGTTTGCAGCAAGAGGCGCGTCTCGTTGAAGCCTCCAAAGTCGCCCACCAGCCCGAAGTAGCGATTGAAATTGAAAGCCAGCGACGTGCTGCCGCCGTTAAGCCATACCAGCCGATTACCGGCATCCAGCGACGGCACAGAGCGGAGATAGGTATAACCCATGAATAACTCGGTCCGGGGATAGTACCTATCCACGCCACCTGAACGAGGCATCGCTGTTGTTGCGGAATCCGCTTGCATAGCAGGTTCCGGCGCAACAACCACCGCATCGATCGCGACTGCGCTGGTTGGGTCACTGTTCGCTGCGCTGGTGGGTACGATTGCCGCTTCACTCCCAAAGAGGTTGAACGCAGGTAAAAGAAGAACAGCAAATGCTGCCGTGGCAATTGTTTTTACGCTCAATCTCATTGTTGCCTCCTGAAATGCTCTTATCGATCGCGCTTCCAACTCACCGCCGGATAGAACAATCGCGAATGGAACCTGCCCGGCGCCGCGTTGCATGAAAAAAAGCTGGGACGGCGTGCTGCACGCCGCCCCAGCACGCCTTCATGGCAAATTGATGATGGTGTTTACGATTGTGACCGACGCCGTAAGTGCCAGCAGCCTGCCGTCAACGGTGGATATCATGCCATTGCCCGCAGTCGAAACGGAGATTCCCGCCTGCGATAAGATGGTTCCAACCATCGTCCCGCCGCCTGCGCCATTGATGGTCGCGGCGCTCCCGACTTGCCAGTAAACGTTCTTGGCCTGAGCGCCGCCGGCCAGCACAATGCTCTCTGTCGATGACGGCGACCCTACCGTAAGATAAGTCCCCATCTGGAAGACCCAGGTCGCATTCGGATCTCCCTGCGCGTCCAGAGTGAGAGGCCCGGTCGTGATGTCATAGAACGATGCGGATGTATAGGTTCCCGGAGCCAGCGTCCTGTTGCCAAGTTCATTGGTTGACAAGATGTTTCCCGGAGGCAGGTTCTTGAGTGCCGTGTAGGCCGTCTGTGCCTCCAGCAGCGCCTCGGTCGCAATCGCCATGGTCGGTGCGGTCCCCTCATTCGGGCACCCAACCGTGGGCGGAGGAGCAGCGGTATTGATGGTTCCATTCACCAGCCCCTTGTTGAGCGGAGTTACCGTGTACGAGCATGGGTAGACGCCCGCCACGGCCGCAACGCTCTCATCGTAGAAGCCGGTGATCAGCGTGGAGGCGGCAGTTGTGCCGATGTCCGCATTCACCACAGTCAGAATCCCCTGGTTCGTCATTCCGGAGTCACCGCCAAAACCGCCATACAGTACGATCACAGGTCCAAGAACAACCGGCGGAATCACGACCGTTGTTCCCGTCGTGAATGTCCATGGATTGGGTGCGCCGCTGCTTCCCAAAGCAGTGCCTCCCAGGTTTGTTGCGCCATCGGTAATCGTCGCGGTATAAGTCGTGTTCGCGATCAGCGGAAGGGAAGGCGTAAGCGTCGCGATAAAGTTGACCGCGTCATACGACACGATCCCCACGATCGCCGTTCCGCCAGGCCCCGTAACTTGGAAGGTGCCCGTGGTGATAGTGAGCGGATTCATCGCCTCGCTGAAGGTTGCGCTCACTGCCTGATTCAACGGTACATTCGTGGCCGCGTTCAACGGAACCGTAGAAACCAGTTCCGGCGGGTTCACCACCACCACGGTGCCGGTTGAGAAAGTCCACACATAGTTGCTGGCCAGCGCTGTACCCGCCAGGTCCCTGGCTCCGGTGGTGATCGTGGCGGTATACAAGGTGCTGGGCGCCAGGTTTGCCAACGGCGTAAAGGTCAGCGTGTTTCCCACCGCCGCATAGGCCACCAGCCCAGCCACCGCAGTGGTCCCAGGTCCAGTGAGCGAGAACGTCATAGAGTTGATCGTTGCAGGGTCCATGGCCGTGCTGAAGGTTGCGCTGACCGTCTGATTCAAAGGCACCGTCGTAGCGCCATTCACTGGGATAGTCGAAATCACGGTCGGTGGTGTCAGCACTTGATTGGCCGCGGTTGTGAAAGTCCATACGTAGTTGCTGACAAGTCCCACGCCCGCCAGATCCTCAGCACCGGTGGTGATGGTGGCCGTATAGATCGTATTCGGCGTCAGGTTCGCAGTCGGCAGGAACGTCGCCACCGAGCCCGCTGGAACATAGGTGACTGCTCCCGTGACGGCAACCCCGCCCGGCCCCGCCAATGTGAAGGTCGTCGCATCAATCGTGGCCGGATTCATAGCCACACTGAACGTCGCACTGAGAGCTTGATTGATCGGCACATTTGTTGCCTGATTCACCGGCACGGTTGAGATCACTGTGGGCGGAGTCGCGGCCGGAAGCGTCCTGAAGGTCCACACGTAATTCGCGGCCAGCGGCGTACCTGCCAGATCCTCAGCCCCGGTGGTAATCTCCGCGGTATAAACGGTGTTCACGGCAAAGTCGGACGACGACGTGAAGGTTGCCACCGCTCCTGCGCAACCTACTGTCCCAGCCACAGCAGTCGTACCCGGACCCATCACGATGAAACTTGCCGCCGGCGAGGCCAGCGTGGCGCACATCATCGGTTCGTTGAACGTGGCGCTCAGCACCTCGTTGATCGGCACGCCCGTAGCTCCATTCGCTGGAACCGTGGCAATCACCGTGGGTGGAACTGTTATCGTCGTGAAACTCCACACATAATTCGACACCGGAGGGATTCCTTGCAGAGAGCTTACCCCGGTAGAAATTGTTGCTATGTAGACCGATCCGAGGGCGAGGTTTGCAGTCGGAGTGAACGTCGCCGTTACTCCCGAATACATCACCGTTCCTGGCACTGCAATTCCACCCGGCCCACTTACCGTAAACGTCGCCGCGGTGATCGAAGCCGAATTCATCGCCTCGCTGAACGTCGCGCTGAGTGCCTGACTCACAGCCACATTGGTCGCACCGTTCGCCGGCACTGTCGCGATGACTGTGGGCGCAGGCGGAGGAGCAGCCGTGGAAAATGTCCAAATATAATTCGCTGGCAAAGGCGTACCACCAGCGCCCGTAGCACCCGTGGTGATGGTACCGGTGTAGCTGGCCCCATACGAGAGAGCTGCCGCCGGTGCAAAGGTCGCGGTCAATCCGCTGTAAGAAACTGTTCCTGCTACCGCTGTACCCCCCGGCCCGGAGACCGTAAAGGATGTGCCGGAGATCGACGCGGGATCCATCGTCATGCTGAAAGTCGCGCTGATCGCGGTGTTCACCGCCACAGCGGTTGCGCCATTCGCGGGGATTGTGGACACCACAGAGGGAACAGTGACCGTTTCTTCACCACAGCCGGCGACAAAAACTAACAACAGACCCGCCAACAAAGACCTGATACCCAATCCGCGTTTGCTCATTTTGATCCCTCTCGCCTCAACTGCGGCGCCCCAGTGTTTAAAACGCATAGAACAGCCAGGTTGCGCGGAGCGCTGAAAACTCGCTCCTTGTGGAACCTATAAGGCTGATTGTTCGCAGTCTGTGCGATAAAGCTCACACTCCCGCATAATTCACAAAACGTGAGCGGCCAAACTTGCCCACCCATGCCCTGCCGTGATTGACTGTTCCCCGAAGCCGAGAGGACCAAAATGCCCTACATCCTAGCCCTCGACCAGGGAACCACCAGCTCCCGCGCCATCCTGTTTGACCAATCCGGCGCCATCGTCTCCGTCGCCCAGCACGAGTTTCAGCAGTTCTATCCCCAGCCCGGCTGGGTCGAGCACGACCCCACAGAGATCTTCACCAGCCAGCTCAGTTGCGCCGTCGAGGTCCTGGGCCGGGCCGACGTCCGCCCTCGCGACATTGCCGCCATCGGCATCACCAACCAGCGCGAAACCGTCGTCGTCTGGGACCGCGCCACCGGCCATGCCATCCACCCCGCCATCGTCTGGCAAGATCGCCGCACCGCCTCAGCCTGCCAATCGCTCAAAGATTCCGGTGCGGAAGAAAACGTATCCAGCCGCACCGGCCTGGTCCTCGACCCCTACTTCTCCGCAACCAAAATCGCCTGGATTCTCGACAACGTTCCCGGAGCCCGCGCACGAGCCAGCCGTGGCGAGCTCGCCTTTGGCACCATCGACACCTGGCTCATCTGGAACCTCACCAGCGGCCAGCGCCACGTCACCGACGTCACCAACGCCTCGCGCACCCTGCTCTACAACATCGTCAAGGGTGAGTGGGACCAGGAACTGCTCCGCCTCTTCAACATCCCCGCCTCCATGCTCCCCGAGGTCGTCTGGTCCAGCCAGAAAGTCGGCGAAGTCACCACCACTCTCGGCCTCGGCGGAATCCCCATCGCCGGAATCGCCGGCGACCAGCAAGCCGCCCTCTTTGGCCAACTCTGCTGGGGCCCCGGCGAAGCCAAAAATACCTACGGCACCGGCTGTTTCCTCCTCCAGAACATCGGCACCCAGTTCGCCCGCTCCAAAAACCGCCTCATCACCACCCTCGCCGCCAGCACCCAGCACCGCCTCGAATACGCCTTTGAAGGCTCCATCTTCATCGGCGGCGCCGTCGTCCAATGGCTCCGCGACAACCTCAAGCTCATCGGCTCCTCGGCCGACGTTGAAGCCCTCGCCGCCTCCGTCCCTGACACCGGCGGCGTCACCTTTGTCCCTGCCTTTGTCGGCCTCGGCGCGCCCCATTGGGACCCCCACGCCGCCGGCCTCATCATCGGCCTCCGCCGCGGAACCCTCCCCGGCCACATTGCCCGCGCCGCCCTTGAAAGCATCGCCTTCCAGGTCGCCGACGTGCTTCAAGCCGTCCAGGCCGAGACCTCCCCGCTTGCAGCTCTCCGCGTCGACGGAGGAGCCGCCGTCAACAACCTCCTCATGCAGTTCCAGGCCGACATCCTCGGCGTCCCCGTCGTTCGCCCCCAGGTCACCGAAACCACAGCCCTCGGCGCTGCCTACCTCGCAGGATTGGCTACGAGCTTCTGGGACAGCCCCGACCAACTCGTCACCGTCCGCCAGGGAGATACCCGCTTTGCGCCCGCCATGAGCTCTCACCATCGCGCCGAACGCAGAGCTCTCTGGACCCGTGCCGTCGAACGCGCCAAAGGCTGGGACGCTTAGACAACAATTTCTTGCCAGAAAGGCGAATTCCTCAGGAGCACACTATGAAGCGCGAAGAGATGTTTGAAAACATTTACAGCCGCTCCGAACCCTGGGACATGGTCGTCATCGGCGGCGGAGCCACCGGAATGGGCGTGGCCGTCGACGCTGCCGCCCGCGGCCTGAGTGTCGCCCTGCTGGAAGCGCACGACTTCGGCAAAGGCACCAGCAGCCGCAGCACCAAGCTCGTCCATGGCGGCGTTCGTTACCTTGAACAGGGCAACATCCCTCTCGTCATGTCGGCCTTGAAAGAGCGCGGCCTGATGCGCCGCAACGCCCCTCATCTCGTTCACGATCTGGCCTTCCTTGTTCCCAACTACTCCTGGTGGGAGGCGCCCTTCTACGGCATCGGCCTCAAGCTCTACGACATGCTGGCCGGCAAATACGGCTTCGGCGCCTCCCGCCTGCTTTCCAAAGAAGAAACCCTGGAGCGTCTGCCCGCTCTCGAGCCCGACGAACTTCGCGGCGGTGTCGTCTATTACGATGGCCAGTTTGACGACGCACGCCTGCTCATCCATCTCGCCATGACCGCCGCCGACCACGGCGCAGCGCTCCTCAATTACTGCCCCGTCACCGGCCTTCTGCGCGATGACGAAGGCTACGTCAACGGCGTTTCCGCTCGCGATGCTGAAACAGGAGAGCAGTTCAGTGTCCAAGCCCGAATCGTCATCAACGCGACTGGCGTATTCACTGACTCAATCCGCCGGATGGCCGACCCCAGCGTCGAGCCAATGATGGTCACCAGCCAGGGCATCCATCTCGTCTTCGATCGCAGCTTCCTCAAAGGCGACACCGCCCTCATGGTTCCCAAAACCAGCGATGGCCGCGTCCTCTTCGTCATCCCCTGGCACGGCCACGCCGTCGCCGGAACCACCGACACCCCGGTCGACGCGCCCTGCCTCGAACCACGTCCCCTTCAAGAAGAAATTGAGTTCGTTTTGGACACCGCATCGCGCTTCTTCGTCCGCCCACCCACTCGCGCCGACATTCTCGCCGTGTTCGTCGGCCTCCGCCCGCTGGTTAAAGGCGACGGCAAAACCTCCGCTCTCTCCCGCGATCACGTCATCCATGTCGATACCAACGGCCTGCTCACCATCACCGGCGGCAAGTGGACCACCTATCGCCACATGGCCGAAGACTGCGTCGACCACGCCATTACCCTCGGCAAGCTGCCCGACGCCGAGTGCCCCACCAAGAGCCTGCGCATCCACGGATACATCGAGAACTCCACAACCCTGGGCAGCCTCGAAGTCTACGGCTCCGATGCCGCCAACATCCGCGCGCTGGCCGACGCCGATCCAGCCTTTGCGCAGCAACTTCATCCCGAACTGCCCTACATCGCCGCGGAAGTCGTCTGGGCCGCACGCCAGGAGATGGCCCGCACCATCGAAGATGTGCTCGCCCGCCACACCCGCGCCCTCTTCCTCAACGCCAACGCTGCCATCGCCATGGCCGAACCCGTCGCCGCATTGCTCGCCGCCGAACTGGGCCGCGACCAAGCCTGGGTCTCGGCTCAGGTTATGGAGTTCACTCAACTGGCGCAGCAGTACCGCGTGGTGTAAAAAGGGACACGAGGCACCATTTCCCCGGAGGTCGTCATGGCTGGTAAATGTACGCATGTCGCGGATCATGTCAAGGCAGTCAAACCCCACACCAAAGGCTGCGAAGACTGCCTCAAAACCGGCGACACCTGGGTCCATCTGCGCATGTGCCTGGAGTGCGGACACGTCGGCTGCTGCGACTCGTCAAAGAATCGCCACGCGCGCGCCCACTTCCAATCCACCCAGCATCCCATCATCCAGTCCGCAGAAAAAGGCGAAGACTGGCGCTGGTGCTACCTCGACGACGCCTACCTCTAAACACAAACCGCGCCAACTCCTCAAAATGAAAAGCCGTGTCCAGCGCATACTCCGCGCCGACACGGCTTTTCCTTCAATCTCTTGCGAAACCAGCTTACCGGCTCTCGGGTGCCACACTCCGAGCCGCCAGCGGAGCAGCGCTCTTCGCAGCCGAATTCGAGCTCACCGCCCGAAGCGGCATCGTGTGCACCGGCGGCGCCTGGTGCATCGTCACAATAATCGCGTTTGCCGGCTTCTTCCCCGCGCACTGGTACGAGTGCGGCGTGCTCGCATCAAAGTAAAGAGCATCCCCAGCCTCAAGCGTGCAGGCCTGGTCTCCATGATGGATGTCCAGTTCCCCATCCAGAATGTACAGAAACTCAAATCCCGGATGCATGTGCGCCTTCGGCTCCATTTCCTTGGTCAGTGGAATAAACTCGGCAAAGTAGGGGTCCATATACCGATCGGGAACCATATACCCCAGGCTCTCAAAATAGTAGGTCGGAGCCGTCACCCCAGTTTGAGGCAACCGCACCCGCTCCTTGCGACGATGAATTCGAAACAGCGCATTTGGCTCACTCTCAAAAAAGTAGGAGAGGTCTTTGGAGAAAACCATCGCAATCCGGGAAAGATTGCGCAGCGTCGGCACAACCCGTCCGGTTTCCAACTGCGACAGAAAACTTGCCGACAACCCCGTATGCCTACCCAGTTCAACCAGCCCCATCGATTTTTTCAGCCGCAGCCTCTTGATTCGCTCGCCAATGTGTTTCTCGGCAATAAATCGCTCTGCGGTTTCCGGGTCAACCTGCGTCTTCTGTGTCTCCTCACCTCTTACCACTGCCAATTCAGCCATATCCGCCTCCAGACATCACATCGAATAGAATGCTCCTTTTGTGGATTGTTGTCCAGATCAAAAATATTTCCGATGCTACAAAATCACATCCGCACCCAGGCAAGTATCGTATTCATAGGGGGAACATACAATTCACATCATCAAAATGCACTCGAGCCCAGCCAACATCCTGCTCTCCGGAGCCTCCGGTATGCTCGGCGCCGTTTTGCGCCAGTCTCTCGATGATTGTGGCTTCCCTGTCCTCCAACTCGTCAGGCGCACCCCCCAGGGCCCCAATCAACTGCTGTGGAACCCAGCCGAATCCCCTCTCGACCCCGAGCCGCTTGAAGGCCTCTCCGCCGCCATTCACCTCTCCGGCGCAAACGTCGCCGCCCACCGCTGGACCCCCGAATGGAAGCAGCAGATTCGCTCCAGCCGCGTCGATTCCACCCGCGCCCTCTCCGAAACCCTGGCAAGCCTCAAGAATCCACCGCAAACCCTCCTCGTTGCCTCAGCCACCGGAATCTACGGCGATCGCGGCGACCAAATCCTCGACGAATCCTCCGCTCCGGGCCATGGCTTCCTCGCCCAGGTCTGTCAGGACTGGGAAGCCGCCGTCCAACCCGCCGTCGATGCCGGCATTCGCGTCGTCCACCTCCGCTTCGGAGTAGTCCTCGGCCACGATGCGGGCGCACTCGCCAAACTCGTTCCCCTCTTCCGCCTTGGTCTCGGTGGCCGCCTCGGCTCCGGCCGCCAATGGATGAGCTGGATCAGCCTCACGGACGCCGTCTCGGCCATGCTCTTCGCCCTCGACTCCCCCAGCCTCACCGGCCCGCTCAACCTCACCGCCCCCCAGCCCATCACCAACGCCGAGTTCACCCGAGCCCTCGCTCACGCCGTCCATCGCCCCGCGTTCCTCCCCGCGCCCGCCTTTGCCCTCCGCATCGCCATGGGCCAAATGGCCGACGAAGCCCTGCTCGCCAGCGCCCGCGCCCTCCCCGCCAAGCTCACCTGCACCCAGTTTCCCTTCGCCCACCCCACCATCGAGCAAGCCTTGGCGGCCGCCTTGGCAACTCCTGCGTAACACTCCGTGGAAAGAGTTGTCGCTCCACGTTCCGCCCCCACAATTTATGCTGGAGAGTCCGGCTGGCCGCTCTTTCCACCAGCCGCTATGAGGGACTCATCCATGCCAGAAGAAAATGCAACACCCGTCGAAACCTCCAGCCCCAGCGACGCGCCAAATGCGCCTGCCGTAGCAACGATCGCGTCGTTAGGCCAGCACGAAGGCCAATCCGTCATCCTCAAAAGCTGGCTCTACAACTCGCGAGAGAGCGGCAAGCTCATCTTCCCCATCTTCCGCGACGGCACTGGAACCGTTCAGGGCGTGGCCCACGTCAAGAGTGTCCCCGAACGCGTCTTCACCGCCCTCAAAGGCCTCACCCAGGAGTCCAGCGTCATCGTCACCGGCAAGGTCCGGGCCGACAAGCGCGCCCCCGGCGGCTTCGAGCTCGATGTCGAAGACGTAGAAGTCATCCAGCGCGTTCCCGAGTCCGACCCCTACCCCATCACCCTAAAAGAGCACGGCGTCGACTTCCTCATGGAGCATCGCCATCTCTGGGTCCGCTCCCCGCGCCAGTCCGCCATCCTCCGCATCCGTGCCGAAATCATGCGCGCCGCCGCCGAGTATTTCGACACCAACGGCTTCATCCGCACCGATCCGCCCATCCTCACCCCAGCCGCCTGCGAAGGCACCTCGACCCTCTTCCCCGTCGATTACTTCGGCGAACCGGCCTTCCTCACCCAGTCCGGCCAGCTTTACATCGAGTCCACAGCCCTCGCCCTCGGCAAGGTCTACAGCTTCGGCCCCACCTTCCGTGCGGAAAAGTCCAAAACCCGCCGCCACCTCACCGAGTTCTGGATGATCGAGCCGGAAGTTGCCTACTGCGACCTCGACGGACTGCTCGAACTCGCCGAAACCTTCCTCTCCCACATCGTCCAGTCCGTCCTCAAAAACCGCGGCCCCGAGCTCACCGTCATTGGCCGCGACCGTGCCAAACTCGAAGCCATCCTCCCGCCTTTTCCGCGCCTCCGTTATGACGATGCCGCCGAAATGCTCAACCAGGCCCACCGCGACGGCCACCTTGAAGCCCCCTTCGAGTACGGCAACGACTTCGGCTCGCCCGACGAAACCTGGCTAAGCTCGCAGTTTGACCGCCCCGTCATGGTCAACCGCTACCCCGCCGACGTCAAAGCCTTCTACATGGAGCCCGATCCCAAAGACCCGCGCCTTGCCCTCTGCGTCGACGTACTCGCCCCCGAAGGCTACGGCGAAATCATCGGCGGCTCGCAGCGCGTCTCCAGCTACGAACTCTTGAGCGAGCGCATCGACCACCACAAGCTTCCCCGCGAAGCGTTCGAATGGTATCTCGACCTGCGCCGCTATGGCTCAGTCCCCCACTCCGGCTTCGGCATGGGAATCGAGCGCGCCGTAGCCTGGATCTGCGGCCTCGACCACGTCCGCGAAACCATCCCCTTCGCCCGCACGTTGCACCGGATATACCCGTAGCCGCAACACAGCATTGGAAACGTTGGTGGAAAGAGGTAGACTTCACTTGCCAATGATCGACTCCTTGCACATTGCCGGTTTCAAGCTCTTCCGCGACCTCACCGTGCCAAAGTTGGGGCGGATGAACCTTTTTGTCGGGGAAAACAACACGGGGAAAAGCTGCCTTCTCGAGGCCATAGGCCTTTACGCCGGTGAGAATCCGGTTTCGGATATCCTTCAGGCAGCGTCTTCGCGTTCGCTGGAGCCTCTCCGGCCTTGGCAAGCTGACGGCTGGCATGAGGAGGGCACGCCGCTCAGGCATTCGGTGTTTGACCTATTTCATCGGGAAGATTCAGATGGCGAGGAAATAGAAGTCTCTCCGATTTTGATCGAGAAAATCGGTGATCCAAACCCGCTGTATATACGCTATCAATTTCACGATGTAGTCGCAGATAAAGATGGAGTGCGCAGATACCTTCCAGTCCTTCCGGGACACGTCACAGTCGATCATCTTGAGTTGGCGCTTCCGGTTTTCCGAGCTGGAAAACAAGTTGCTTTGATCACGAGGCGGCATTTGCCTTGGCGCTCAAGGATATTCGACTCCGAGAGAATGCCCTTATTCGATGGTGCATCCACGGTCTCCCACCTTCCTGCGGGCGGCTTCGACGAACAGAAGACCGCGTCCTTATGGGACACCTTGATTCAAGGCCCTGGACAGGAGCGGGTGCTCGACTGGATGCGGATGATCGACGGTCGAATTGAGGATTTGGACTATATTGCCGGACGGCTCAGATCGCGGATAGCGCTTCTCAAAGTGAAGGGCGAGGGCCGTATTCCTTTGCGATCAATGGGAGATGGACTGCGAAGAATGTTCCACATCGGGCTGGCGATGGCCACGGCATCCAAAGGCATCCTGCTAATTGATGAATTCGAAAATGGCCTCCATTGGCGAGTCCAGCGGGAACTTTGGGATGCCCTCGGAAAAGCCGCAAAAGATTTCGACGTCCAGATTTTCGCCACTACCCACAGCCGGGACTGTGTTTCTGGCTTTGTCTCAGCAAGCAAAGAGCAGGATATTACCGATTCAAAGCTCTACCGCTTAGAACGCCAAGAAAACGAAATCTATGCCGTAGATTTAGCCCTCATCAACGTTGAGGCTGCATTGGAGTTGAACGGGGAAGTGCGCTGATGGGCACTCCCCACTCGCTCCTAGCCGCACATGGAAGTGATTCCCTGCTGCTCGTGGAAGGACCGAGCGATCTCCACGCGGTTGTACAACTCGTCCGGCTCGTACACAAGGCGGAGCCGGCTTTTGTAGGTTTCGATTGCAAGAACGATGATGGGGTACTGGATCAGCTGAGTCTCAGACTCGTTCAGCCTGAACCTACCCAGAAGATCGTTGGGCTGATACTCGATGCGGATATTGACGGGTCGACGGAGAAGGACGCTGTTCAACGGCGTTGCGAGCAATTGAAGAATCGCATTGGCGCCGACTACGATTTGCCCGAAAACTTCCCCGAGGAGGGCCTTATCATTGACCCTCGGCCAGGGCGTCGAGCATTAGGGACTCTGCCGCGCATTGGAGTTTGGCTAATGCCAAACAATAAAGCATTCGGGATGTTCGAAGATCTGCTTCTTGAATCACTGGGTGACCACGAAAAGAACTACACGTCGTCTGTCGTAAATCAAGCAAAGACCGACAACGTTGCAACTTTTCATCCGAGCCATCTATCCAAGGCGGTTGTACGCACGTATATGGCGTGGCAAGAACCACCAGATTTACCCCATCTGAGCTTTGCTATTCGAAAAGGCCACTTCCAAAACATTGAGACGGCCTGCGCGGTGTTTCTCGATTGGCTTGGCCGCCTCTTCATCCCTTTGACCCGCTGACCAGCTCAACTCCTCACACCGTCATCACTTCCATTTCCTTCTTCCGCGACAGCTCTTCCATCCGCCGAATCTCTTCGTCCGTCATCTTCTGAATCTCTTCGAGAGCGCGCTTCTCCTCGTCCTCGCTGATCTTCTTGTCTTTCGCCAGCTTCTTCAGCACATCGTTGCCATCGCGGCGCACATTGCGAATCGCCGTCCTGTGCTCTTCCAGCACCTTGTTTAAGTGCTTGCAAACATCGCGCCGCCGCTCCTCGGTCATCGGTGGAACCGGCACGCGAACAACCTTGCCATCGCTCTGCGGATTGAGTCCAAGGTCGGCGCCGCTCAGTGCCTTTTCAATCTCCTTGATGACGGTCGGATCGTACGGAGAAATCAGGATGAGCTGTGCCTCGGGCGTGGAAACCTGCGCCAGTTGATTGATCGGCATGTGCTCGCCGTAGTATTCCACCTTGATCTGGTCGAGCATGTGCACGCTGGCACGGCCCGTGCGCGTGGAAGCCAGGTTGGCCTGGAATGTGGCCACAGCCCCTTCCATGCGCCGCTTCAGATCGTTCGAAAGTTCCTTGAGTGCCGGAATCCCGGCCATTACCGACCCTGCCATTGTCTTCGTCCTCAATACATCTCAGTCCATATATTAACGGAATCGCACGGCCGAATCGTCCCAGGGGGAATCCCCTACGACACCACCGCCAACCCCGTAGAAGCCGCCTGCTCATGCGCATGATAGCTCGACCGCACCAGCGGACCGCTCTCCACATGCCGAAACCCCATCTTCAGCGCCTCCGTCTTCAGTTCCGCAAACTCCCGTGGCGTGTAAAGCCGGGCCATCGGCAAATGGTCCCGCGAAGGCCGCAGATACTGCCCAATGGTCAAAATATCGCAGCCCACAGCCGCCAGGTCGCGGAAAACCTCAAGCAGTTCCACCGTCTCCTCGCCCAGCCCCACCATCACGCCCGACTTGGTAATCCCCGCCGGATTCAGCTCCTTCGCATAGCGCAACAACTCCAGCGTCCGCTCATACCGCGCGCCAGATCGCACCACCCGGTAAAGCCGCGGAACACTTTCCGTGTTGTGATTCAGCACCTCCGGCCGCGCCTCCACCACAACCCCAATCGCCTCGCGATTCCCCTGAAAATCCGGAATCAGCACCTCAACCCGGCATCCCGGCGCCTGCCTGCGAATCTCCTCAATCACCATCGCAAACGCCCGCGCTCCGCCCACCAGGTCATCGTCCCGGTTCACGCTGGTAATCACCGCGTGCTGCAAGCCCAGCGCAGCCACCGCCTCGGCCACGCGTCGCGGCTCGTCAAAATCAATCGGCTCCGGCCGTCCCTTGGGCACCGCGCAAAACCCGCACCGCCGCGTGCAAAGATTTCCCAGCATCATGAACGTCGCCGTCTTGTGGTGCCAGCACTCGCCAATATTCGGGCAATGCGCGCTCTCGCACACCGTATGCAGGTTCAGTGAGCGCGCCAGCCGCTTCAGTTCGTGGAAGTTTTCGCCAACCGGAGCCCGCGCCTTCAACCACTCCGGCTTCGGCGTCGGAGTCTTCTGTGCCGGAGCAATCTGAATAAGGTCCATCACGTCTCCCATTGTACCGGCAGAGTCACCAGCTCCAAATCGGCAATCCCGCAAAAAAGCATCTGTCATCCCGACCCGAGCGGAGAGCCTGCCCTGAGCGTAGTCGAAGGGGATCTGCGGTTGCTTCTGACAAAAGCATGAGTCACGCTAAACTTTCTCTTGATCCCCAAAGGAGGCTTACGCATGAGGATTCCGTTCGCTATTACCCTCGCGATTCTCACAACTTGGACGGCCGCCGCCCAAACTTCCCACGTTCCGTACCCGGTTTCCAAATCCTCCGCCGAAACCTTCGCTGCTCTCCGAGATGCATGGGCTCACAACCTGCATGTCAAGAACATCGATGCCTCGGTCGCTGAATACGCCCCTGATGGCGACTTCATCGACCCAGGCGGCTCCCGCATCAGCGGAACTCAAGGCATCCACCATCTGTTTGATACCGTCACTGCGACCTATGACAGCGATCTCACATTCACTTCCAAGCGCATCGCACAATCAGGCTCTCTCGCATTTGACTCGGGCACCTATGATGAGACGCTGATCGTTCGCGCCACCCAAAAATCTCAACATGCAACCGGCAGCTATCTCACCATCTATCAGCGTGGGCCAAAGAGCCAATGGCTGATAGTCCAGCAAATCTGGACCGGCACCGTGAACTGATCGCCAAATTACTTGCTCCGAGTTATAAAGCAGGCAGCAACTCCAGCGCTCGTGCAATCAACAACACCGCCCGCGAAGGCTGGTTCAGGCTCGTATCAATCGAAAGCTTCGGCTCCGGCATATAACTCACATCGAACGCACCCTTGTCATGCAGTTCTTCAAAAACGTGAACCGAAGTCAGCTTCTTATGCTGGTGCCTCGACCGGCTTCCCATACGGCGCTTCAGTTCCTCCAGCGGAGCAGTCAGCTCAATGAAATCCACCTCGCCGCCCGCCGAAGCCACCACAGCTTTCGTCTTCGCAATAAACTCCGCCCGCACCGTCGATTCCGGGTTGAAAGTGAAAATCATCCCCGCCAAATCGCTTTTACTTGCCTCTTCAAACACCGACAGCCAGAACTGCTCCCGCAGCGCCACAAACTGCGGGCTGCCAAACTCAAACAGCGTGAGCAGCAGATCAACCACCTGGTGATTGTGAAAGAGCTTGTAGCCGGTAATAGCCCCAAGCTGCTGCGCAACCGTAAGTTTGCCCGTCGCAGGCAATCCGTAAATGACTATCAGCTTCATCCGATCCCCCCAAAAAAGGCACTGTCATCCCGACCGAAGTGGAGAGCCTGCCCTGAGCGTAGTCGAAGGGGATCTGCGGCTGCTCCTAAGAAGAAGCAGATAGGGAAATCACCCGCCCCAAAAACACCGGCACGAACTTCAGAACATCGGCTCCGGACGCGTGCACCCAACCCTCGCCACTTCTCAATTGCCCTCTACTTCTTCGCATCCACCGCCGGAGCAGCTGCCGGCGCGGGCTTCAGATACTTATCCCACCACGCCAGCCAGCGTTCATACCGGTCCTTGATATAACTCGGCTTGGTAAATCCATGGAATTGCCCTGGATACACCACTAACTCCGTTGGCCTGCCCAGCGACTTCAACGCCTCATACATCTGCTCTCCGCCCAGCAACGGAACATTCATGTCCGACGTCCCACCCATGAATAACATCGGCGTATGAATCCGCTTGTCGATCTCAAGAAATGGATAACTCATCTTCAGATAGAGCGGCAGGTTCTTCCACGGCGGCCCAAGCTCATTATCGTACTGCAAAATGTACTGGTCCACGCCATAGAACGACATCGGCGCAGCCACGCCTGCCCCGCTGATCGCGCACTTGAAGCGATCCGTACTCGCCGTCGAGTAATCGGTCAGAATTCCGCCATAACTCCACCCCGTCACGCACAGCTTATCCGGGTCGGCAACACCGATCGCCACCGCCTTGTCTACGCCCGCCAGCAGGTCCTCGACCTCCAGGTGTCCCCAATCTCCCGCAATCGCCTTCGAGTAGTCCTGCCCGCGTCCCGACCCGCCGCGATAGTTCACGTTCAACTCCGCAAAGCCCTTGGTCGCTACCCACTGCCGCAGAAAATCGAACGCGTGCTCATCCTGCCCGTTCGGCCCGCCGTGAATGTACAGAATCATCGGCGCCGGCGTTCCCGCTTTGAAGCCCTCCGGCCGGGTAAGCAGCCCATGAACATCCGTCCCGTCCTTGCTCTTGAACTCAACGTCCTCGGTCGGCGCCAGGTTCAGTTCAGCCATCAGCGCGTCGTTATAGGTGGTCAGCTTGCGCAGCGAACCGTTCTCCAGCGCAAAAATCTCCGCAGGGTCGCTATCGTCCGTGAACAGAACCGCCGTATGTCCCTTGGCTGAATCCCAACCCATCACCGCGCCTTGCTTCGCCAGCAGCTTCTTGTCACCATCCCCGGCTAACTCCATCTCCGCCGGGTATTGGTTGCGGTCGTCGGCCACCAAATAACTCAAGTGCCCATCCGGCGAATAAATCGGACTCCGCACACTGCGGTCAATCTTCGCCGCCGGATAACTCACCTTGCCGTCCAGGGTTACAACCGCCGGCTTCTCCTGTGAATACTCCAACAGCTTCAGATCCGCCCCCTGCGCGTACGCAATCGACTTCGAGTCCGGCGCCCACGACAGCCGTCCACTGTCTGGTCCATTCCATGTTGTCAGCTTGCGCGGTGCTGACCCAGCCTTCGGCGCAACCACAAACACATCGGTATTGTTGCTCCTGTCCGGGTCCGCATCCGCGTTCGCGACAAACGCAATCCATGCCCCATCCGGCGACCACTCCGCGTCCTCTTCATCCACATTCTTCAGCGTCGTGAGCTTGTCTGTCTTCTTCGCCGCAATGTCATAAAGATAGAGCGCTGAAAACTCATCGTCGTGCAGATATCCGTGCACATCCTGCTTGAAATGGTAGCGATCGATCACAATCGGCTTGGGCGGCGCCGGAGGCTTCCCTTCCTCCGCATCCGGCTCCTCTTTCGGCGCAAGCGTCAGCAGCAGTTGTTTCGAGTCCGGCGACCAGCTATACCCATCGATATCCTTGTCCGTGATCGCCGTAAATTGCTCCGCTTCGCCCCCGCGCCGGTCCATCACCCACACCTGGTTCCCCTTCGCCGGACCAGGCCGCGACGACAGAAAGCTGATGTACTTCCCGTCCGGGCTGAACTTCGGAGAACCAGCGCCTTCCTCGCCAAACGTCAGTTGCAGCCGCTCTGAACCGTCCCACTTCACCATCCACAAGTGGCTCTGGCCCTTGTCCTTTTTCACATCCGTCTGGCTTACCGAATACACAACCCAGTCGCCGTCCGGAGAGACCACGGGCGCGCTCACACGTTGCAATTTCGCAAGATCGTCCAGGTTGATGTCGCGCTTTTTCGGTGCATCCGCGGAAGAACCGGGAACAACGGCGACAAGCGTCAAGGCAACACAAAGGAAGGGGCGAATAAAGAAGCGTGGCATGGGCAAAAGACTACCATTCCCCGCCCCCTGCGCAAACACGGCAACCCTGATTTTTTCCCTTACCGCAGCTTCTCCCGCACTTCCGGTCTCACCAGGTAAAGAAAAAACACCAGGTTCAGCACACCCTGGAAAACGAACGGGGTCTCATGCTGCGTATAGAACCGCCAAAAAAATAGCCCCATCAGGAAGACCACGGCAGCCAGCGCAAGACTCCATGCCCAGCGCAACATGAGCAGCAGCCCCAGCGCCACCGCGAAGAATATCGCCGAGAACACCAGGTACACCGGTCGAATCTGACCGCCCGCCACGCCAACGATATTCACCAAAGCAAGCACAACAAGATAGAGGCCGATGGCCACCACCGCGGGAAATTGAAACACGTTGGAGCGCAGCGCCCTGGGCGGCTTTTTTCCGGTTTCGTTGGTCCTGGCTTCGTCTGTCATAGCGTATGCAGATAAGCCAGCAGGTCGCTCATCTGGTCATCGGTCAGTTGTGTCGCCGGCATGTTGTTGCGCCCATGCACAATCACATAGGTCATCCGCTCATCGGTGGGCGGAGCGCCAGACGGCATTGCCTTCACCTTGGTCAACGCCTGCAACCCAGGCCCGTTCAGCGGCCGCGTCGTGTTCGGATGGTGACACCGTGCGCACTTCTGCTGGTAGACAATCGCCCCGCGACTCTCCTCCATCGTGAACAGCGCTTCCGGCTTTGAAGCAGGTAGGGAACGGCAGCCGGCCAGCACCGCCGCACACGCCAAAAAAGCAAATGAGAGCAATAGCATTCGTGGTCGCATCTGCCAACCATGATACAAGCCACCGCCCCCGGTTCCCACTACTCGGTCGCGGCAATCGCCTCCGCAATGCGGTCAATTCCCTGCAACTCCGCCTCGCTCCCCGGCTGGTGCCCGTTCACCAGAATCGAAAACGCCACCGTCTTCCCGCTCGCCGCGGTCAAATACCCGCTCAGTGTATTCGTCTCGTTCAGCGTCCCCGTCTTTGCCCACAACTTCCCTTTTAGCGGCGAACTCTTGAAGCGGCTTGCAAGCGTCCCATCCACCCCGGCCACCGGAAACGAAGCCTGCCATGCCTTGCCCCAGCCCTGCTTCGATGCGTAGCTCAGCAGTTGCGTATACGCCCGCGGCGCAATCCGATCGTCCGGACTCATCCCCGACCCGTCATACAGAAAAAAGTCCCCGTCATTCACTCCGGCATCCAGCATGAACTGCCGCACAACCCGAGATCCCTGCGCAAAACTCCCGTCCGTGCCAAACTCCTTGCCCAACAGCCGCAGCAGCAGTTCCGCGTGCAGATTCTGGCTCACCTTGTTGGCCACCACAATGTCCTCAGCCGCAGGAACCGATACATGCGTCGCCAGCAACTGCTTGCCGGCCAGCGGCACGGCAATCCGGCTCTCCTGCGATGGCGTCAAGTGCAGCGCCTGCGACCGCTCGTCCGCAAAATCCATCGTCCCCACTGAAAACTTGTGCCGCGAAAGCGCCGACCCCGTAACCTGGATGCCCCGCCCAACCAGCGCCTGCTTGAACGCGGCGGCGGTAAACTCGGCCGGGTCCTCAATCGCCAGGCCCGCATGCAGTCCGTTTGCAGGAATCGTTCCCCACGCCCTCACCAACAACGCCCCCGGCCGCCGGCTCAATCCAGGATGCCCCGCCTGACCCCCCGGCGTCGGCGTCATGTCGTTTTCCAGCGCATAGTAGTCCACATTCGGAGTCCACGTCGCCACCGTTCCGCCCGGCGCGCTGGCATCCGCGCCAATCTCCAGATCCATCGTGTTGTCCGCAAAACTCAGCGCGGAGACCGGCGCGCCATAACTCCATTGCAGATCGTCCCAGCCCCACGACTGCCCATATGGCTCATCCACAAAAAAACTGTCGTCGCCCACCACCTGCCCATCCACCTTGCGCACCCCAGCCTGCTCCACCTGCTGCGCCATCGCATCCAGCACATCCATCGCCGCTGCCTGCTTCTCAGGCTGCGCCGGCGTTGCCGCGGCCGCTGCGGTCTGCGCTGAAACGTACGGATAATGCCGCGCGCTCATCGTCGGATCACCGCTCCCCAGCAGCACAATGTCCCCATGCAATACGCCCTGCGGATCAACCACCCCGTCGGCCACAACATTCGTAGTCCATGTCAGCGTATCCACCGGCAGCAGAGCATACGCCGCCGCGGTAGTCGCCAGTTTGGCGTTCGATGCGGGCGTAAACAACAGCCCCTCATTGAACCCATAAAGGTCCTGACCCTCCAGCGACTTCACGCTGATGCCAAACTCCGCATGGCTCAGTGCCGGCTCGGCCAGAATCGCCTGAACCTTCTGGATGAGCGCCGGATTCGC
>Ga0302193_10000445_pt1 | contig 37818 bp, 35 predicted proteins | sample II_Bog_E3_3_FD_200228 | JGI IMG/M metagenome (GOLD analysis project Ga0302193, IMG submission 200228) | Peat permafrost microbial communities from Stordalen Mire near Abisko, Sweden - II_Bog_E3_3 | ecosystem: Environmental > Terrestrial > Soil > Wetlands > Peat | place: Sweden: Abisko...
TAGGCGTACACAATGAACATCTTGCCAAGCCATTTACCTGGACCAAATCCGCAGACGCCATTCTTCAGGCCGTTGAGAGGGCAAAGAATGCGACACCCAATTAGCCGCACAGGACACTAGCACCATCCGATGAATATTTACACACAGTTGACATTGATATATCGCAGGTACTGGCACGTGCTGGAAATTATGAAGTCCAATTGCATATTTCTGGCGAGATTACATATGAAGACGTTTTTGGAAAAAGCAGAATCACACACTTTTTAATCACCCATACCGGCAACCCAGAGTTTGTTAGCTGCGGGCATGGAAATTCTATTACTTAGGCTGCCGTGGCGATTAGTGCGCTGATGGGTGTAGAGAGAAACACGTCTCTCCATAAAAAATAGGACAGATTTTACCTGTCCTAATTTTTAAAAACCCAAATTAATTCTTATCAAACACCCGCATTTTTCAGACGATTGACATGAGTCGTCATCACGGTAACGGGATTGGCGGCAAACAGGCCGATCAGACCAAGCGTCTGGTTGATGGCGTCCAGGTGATTCCAGGCGTAGGTGTCGCTGAGCACGGTACCGAAGTGCGTGCTGCACTGACCAACCATGGTGTCATTCGCAGAGCCCAGGAAGGCCACGGAAGCGACAATCAGCAGCGGGTCGAGCGGGTCAAGGATATTTGTGCCCTGGCTGATGCCGGTCCAAGAATAATTGAGCTGGCCATTGGTGGATGCTGCGCCATTGCCGCAAGCGGTCGTGGGGATACCGTTGGGGTAAGTGGCATTGAACTTGGCCGAACCGGCGGTGCTCAGCGAGGTCATCGCTGCCGTTTCATTGATGGGGTAGCCACCGTCATAAGTGGACGACACTTCTTCCAGCGTGGAAATGGCAGAAATAATGCCGCTGACAACAACGCCGGCGAGACCGTAATTATTGACGCCCAGCACGATGTCGGCAACCGGAGTGCCCTTGCCGACGCCGTCGATGGTTGTCACCGATGCCACGTTACCGGGAATGGCTGCGGCAACGTAGCGCGCGGTGGCGCCACCCTGGCTGTGACCAATCAGGTTGACCTTGGCCGCACCGGTAGTAGCCAGAATGGTTTTCACTTCGGCCAGCAATTCTTCACCACGCACTTCATTGCTGTTCAGTGGCGACACGGTAGGCGTAAACACTTTGGCGCCGTCGGAACCCAACGCAGAAGGCATGCCGTAAAAATAATCCACGGCGCCAAGCAGCTGGCTGAAGCCGAGGAAGCCGTGCACCAGCACGACGGGATATTTGGTTTGATCATAAGTACTGGCAGCAACAGCGGCCTGGCTAAGACCGGCGGTCAACAGGGCGGCGGACGCCACCATCATAAAACGGTTCATATGCGACTCCATGCAAATTATTGTTTTCATCAAGAGCCCATACCGACTGCGATCTGGTAACAGCTCACTTTTTATGGCCAGGCAGGCCGGTGATTTTTCACTCAAGCCATTCAGGTAATGCTTTTATAGGCGCAATTTCTTTTCGTTAAAAGCGCAAAAACCGCATTCCGGCCTCTTGTCCGCTGTTGGCTATGCACGTGTCCCTCTGTGCATGCTTTCGGGTGGATTAAATAATAGGGACGTCTGAAAAATACCCCGTATATAGCCGAAAGCAGTAGCCTCAAGATCTGAAGAAAAAAGAAAACCGCAATAGAATCACGTACGTTAGTGCAAGAATGACAAACCGTGGAATAACAGCGACTACCCATATATGAAGTTAGACTTTGTAGTTAACCTTCTTATTTGCTAGAGTACTCACATGGACAAACCAAAGATCGACACAGACACAGCACGCGCATTGGCGGTGGCCGGAGAGCTTCGCCTCTTGATAGGCAAGCTGAAGCGCCGGCTGCGGCAGGAAGGCAATATGGGCGACCTTACGGCCTCACAAATTGCCGTGCTCGCCCATCTGGACCGTGAAGGCCCGTCCACCGTGACCAGCCTCGCGCGAGCCGAGGGCGTGCGTTCGCAGTCCATGGGCGCCACGGTGTCGACACTGGAGACCGCCGGGCTGGTCAGCGGCGCCCCGGACCCCGGTGATGGAAGACAAACCATCCTGTCACTCACGCCCACCTGCCAGGAAATGATCAGGGCTGGCCGCGCCGCGCGGGAAGACTGGCTGTTCCGCGCCATACAGACCCGGCTTGTGCCAACGGAGCAGGAACAGCTGGCGAACGCCATTGAATTGCTTAAACGTATCCTGGATTTGTAAATCCGCCCACTTCTGCGCCCACTTCTGAAGGAGAACACCATGACCATCAGCACCCTCGACCCGAAGACCGCCCTTATCGTCATTGACCTGCAAAAAGGCATTCTTTCCTTTCCCACCGCGCACCCGGCAGACGAAGTGGCCAGGTTGGCCAGCGCTCTGGCGGCCGAGTTCCGTCACCAGGGCCTGCCGGTCATACTCGTCAACGTGGCCGGCGGCGCGCCGGGCCGGGCCGATCAGGTTCGCAAAATGGGTGAGCTTCCCGCCGACTGGACCGACCTCGTGCCCGCACTCAACCAGCAGCCGACCGACCACACCGTGACCAAGCACACCTGGGGTGCGTTCACGAATACGGGGCTTGAGGATTATCTGAAGCAGCAAGGCGTAACGCAGGTCGTTCTTGCCGGCATCGCGACCAGCATCGGGGTCGAGTCAACCGCCCGCTACGCGCACGAAAACGGCTACAACGTCACCCTTGCCATCGACGCCATGACCGACATGAACGCTGACGCGCACACCAACAGCATTACGCGCATTTTCCCGAGGCTGGGCGAAACAGGCACAACGCAGGAAATCATTGAACTCCTGAAGACGAGGAGCGCCTGAGAATGGCCTGGGTTGAATATCTTGCCTGTTTTTTTGGCGGGGCCTTTTTCACCAACGCAGTCCCGCATTTTGTCAGTGGCGTGATGGGGCGGCCCTTCCAGAGTCCCTTTGCCACACCGCATGGCGTGGGACTGTCGTCCTCAACGGTAAACGTGCTGTGGGGTTTCTTCAACCTTGTGGTGGCTTACGTGCTGTTATGCCGTGTCGGGAATCTTGACCTGCACTCCTCCGCCCAGGTTTCTGCCCTTGGACTGGGCATGCTGCTCACCGGCACGGCCACGGCGCGCCTGTTCGGGCGCTTTCACGGTGGCAATACACCCGGTGCCGCGTGAACAACAAAGGCACGTTCCGCTCGCTCAATAACTTCAATTACCGCGTGTGGGCCAGCGGCGCAATTGTATCCAACGTGGGCACCTGGATGCAGCGCACGGCCCAGGACTGGTTGGTACTTACCCAGCTGACGCACAAAAATGCAACCGCCATGGGAGTGGTCATGGCACTGCAGTTTGGCCCCCAGCTTTTGCTGCTGCCCCTGACCGGGTATGCGGCAGACCGCCTCGACCGGCGCAAGCTGCTGATCGCCACCCAGGCAACCATGGGCATACTCGCGCTCGGGCTGGGCCTGCTCACCGTGACCGGGCTCGTGCAGTTGTGGCAGGTCTACATATTTGCATTTCTGCTGGGCTGTGTTGCGGCGTTTGATGCCCCTGCGCGGCAAACCTTTGTGTCAGAGCTGGTTGGGGAAGCCGACCTCTCGAATGCCGTGGCGTTGAACTCCACCTCATTCAACACGGCACGCTTGACAGGCCCCGCCATCGCGGGGGCGCTCATTGCCGGTATTGGCACGGGCTGGGTTTTCCTGATCAATGCCGCCTCGTTTGCTGCTGTGCTCTGCTCACTGAGTATGCTGCGTATCAATGAACTACACCGGCGGGAAAAGGCTGTGCAAAGCCGTGGCGGCCTGGCTGAGGGTTTTCGCTATGTCTGGCGGCGGCCCGACCTGAAAGCCATTCTGCTCATGCTGTTCCTGGTCGGCACTTTCGGGCTCAATTTTCCGATTTTCATTTCAACCATGTCGGTCACCGTCTTTCACGCCGGGGCGAGCCGTTATGGCTTGCTGACGTCAATCATGGCGGTCGGCTCGGTAGTCGGCGCGCTACTTTCCGCCAGGCGGGCAAAACCCGGCATCGGTATTGTATGCACCGGTGCGGCAAGCTTCGGGCTGGGCTTTGCGGTCGCGGCAGTCATGCCGAACTACTGGCTGTTCGGCCTTGCGCTCATCGTTATTGGCGTGTCTGGGCAGACCATCACCACCACGGCTATCGGCACGGTGCAAATGGCCACCGAGCCCGCCATGCGTGGCCGCGTGATGGCGATACTGCTTGCCGTCGCCCTCGGCGGGACTCCGCTCGGCGCACCGATTGTGGGCTGGGTTGCTGATACTTTTGGGCCACGCTGGGCCCTGGGCATCGGGGCTGCTGCGGGTCTGGGTGGTGCGATGGTCGGGGCGCACTATCTGGCGAAGTACCGCAATTTACGTGTACGCATCGTTGCAAGGCGCCTGCGCATCAGTATGGACGACGAAGCGGTAAGTGAGTTCGGGCTGGAAGTGATTGCGCGGAAGGCCGCCTGAGCGGGAAAAGAAAACCCTGAGCAAGTCAGGATGACTTGCTCAGGGCATCAAAAAGCTATTTGCTCAGGTAGCGCATGCCGTCCTCAAGCCCCTTGATGGTCAGGGGATACATGCGGTCCTGCACCAGTTCCCGTGCATGCACGATGGAGGTGGTGGCGTCCCAGGCGCGCAAGGGCTCCGGGTTGAGCCAGATGAGCTTCTGGAAATGTTGCGTCAGCCGCCCCATCCAGACAGCGCCCGGCTCTTCGTTGAAATGCTCGACCGAGCCGCCGGCGGAATGAATTTCATAGGGCGACATGGTGGCATCGCCGACGAACACCACGCGATAATCGGGCCCGTATTTGTGGATGATGTCCCACACCGAATGGCGCTCGCTCCAGCGCCGGTTATTGTCACGCCAGACACCCTCGTAGATGAAATTATGGAAGTAGAAATACTCCATATGCTTGAACTCGGTACGCGCCGCCGAGAACAGCTCCTCGCACAGGCGAACATGCGGGTCCATGCTGCCGCCCACATCGAAGAACAGCAGCACTTTGACGCGGTTGCGGCGCTCCGCCACCATCTTGATATCGAGCATGCCGCCCTTGTGCGCAGTGGCGCGGATGGTGTCGTCGATGTCCAGTTCTTCTTCCGCGCCCTGCCGGGCAAACCGGCGCAAACGGCGCAAGGCTACCTTGATATTGCGGATGCCCAGCTCCACCGAGTCATCAAGATTGCGGAAGTCGCGCCGCTCCCAGACTTTCACGGCTGATTTATTGCGCGACTCCCCTGCGAGGCGTATGCCCTCGGGATTGGCGCCAAACGCACCAAAGGGCGAGGTGCCGCCGGTGCCCACCATGCGGTTGCCGCCCTGGTGGCGCTTGTGCTGTTCCTCAAGCCGCTTGCGGAATTCTTCCATGAGCTTTTCCAGCGAACCCAGGCGCGCCATGGCCTGGATTTCCTCGGGGCTCAGGAATTTTTCGATTTCCTTGCGCAGCCATTCATCCGGGATATCGGCTTTCAGCAGGTCGCTGCCTAGCGCATCCAGACCATCAAAATATTTCTTGAAGGCCAGGTCGAATTTGTCGAAGTGTTTTTCGTCCTTGACCAGGCAAAGCCGCGCCAGTGCATAGAACTCTTCCATGTCGGCATAAGCCAGGCGCGCCTCAAGCGCTTCCAGCAAGTCCATGAATTCGCGGATGCTCACCGGCACCTTGCCGGCGCGCAGGGCCAGGAAAAACTGGATCAGCATGGGGTTTTCCTCCTGGTCCTTAAGCCCCCTCCCCCTTCGGGAGAGGGGATAACCATCAGCTCTCCCTTCGGGAGAAAATAAATATCAGCCGCCGCGCCGGTTCATGAAGGCCAGGCGCTCCAGCAGATGCACATCCTGCTCATTCTTGAGCAGCGCACCATACAGCGGCGGAATGGCGGTCTTGGTATCGCGGTTGCGCAGCACGTCTGCGGGAATATCGTCGGCCAGCAGCAGCTTGAGCCAGTCGATCAACTCCGAGGTGGAGGGCTTTTTCTTGAGGCCCGGCACCTTGCGGACATCAAAGAAAATCTCCATGGCGTCTTTCAGCAGGCTCTGCTTGATGTTGGGATAGTGCACTGCAACGATGCGGCGCATGGTCTCTGCATCGGGAAAGGTGATGTAGTGAAAGAAGCAGCGACGCAGGAAGGCATCCGGCAGGTCTTTTTCATTATTCGAGGTAATGATGACGATGGGGCGGTGCTTGGCCTTGATGGTCTGCTGTGTTTCGTACACATAGAATTCCATCTTGTCGATTTCGGTGAGCAGGTCATTCGGGAACTCAATGTCAGCCTTGTCGATTTCGTCGATCAGCAGCACCACGCGCTCGTCGGCGTCAAAGGCCTCCCAGAGTTTGCCCTTCTTGATGTAATTGCCGATATCGTGCACCCGGTCGTCGCCCAGCTGCGAATCGCGCAGGCGCGACACAGCGTCGTACTCGTACAGGCCTTGCTGGGCCTTGGTGGTAGACTTGATATGCCACTGGATCAGGCGCAGGCCGACGCCCTGTGCCACTTCCTCGGCCAGCATGGTCTTGCCGGTGCCGGGCTCACCCTTGATCAGCAGGGGCTTTTGCAGGGCGATGGCGGCATTGACGGCCATCTTGAGATCATCGGTGGCCACATAAGACACGGTGCCTTGAAACTGCATGACGCTTAACCTCGGGACAGTGATATGGTCGGAGTATAAGCGCCGCCCCCGAGGTTTCACAGTGTTCAGAATGACAGGAAGTTAACATGTCCAAACATGCGTTCTCAGACCTGCCAGCCGGTTTCCTGCTCTCGGCCTGCCCTACCGACTGCGCCGACAAGCCCGAGAAAGAGGCTGCCGCTACCGCCCTGGCAGGCTTGCAGAAGACCCTTGAGGAGTTGCAGGACCGGCTCTATGCCAGCCGCAAGGGCAGCATCCTGCTCGTATTGCAGGGCATGGACACCGCCGGCAAGGACGGTACCATCCGCCGCCTGTTCAGTACGATCACCCCTCAGGGCCTCACCACGCACGCCTTCAAGCTACCCACAGCAGAGGAGATGGCGCACGACTTTCTCTGGCGCGCGCACCCGCACACGCCGGAGCGCGGCATGATCGGCATTTTCAATCGCAGCTATTATGAGGCAGCGGTAAGCGATCTGGTGCAGGGCCTTATCGACCCGGCCGAGCGGGACCGGCGCTGCGCCCATATCTGCCGTTTTGAAGAGATGCTGGCGGACAACGGCACGGAGCTGGTCAAATGCTTCCTGCACATCAGCAAGGCGGAGCAGAAGCAGCGCCTGCTCAAGCGCCTGGAGGACCCGTCCAAGCGCTGGAAGCTCTCGGAGGCCGACCTGAGCAGTCGCGCACAATGGGATGATTACCAGAGCGGCTGGTCAGCCGCCATCGCCAAAACAGCGACCGCCGCCGCCCCCTGGCAGGTGATTCCGGCCGACCATAAATGGTACCGCGACCTGGCCGTGGCCGAGTTGCTGGTGGAGACCCTGCGCCGGATGGACCCGCAATACCCGCCACTGACACGGCAGATCAAGCCGGAGGAGATCAAATAGGCGCAATAGCCGGAGGCCGGGCCGGGAGTCAGCGGGAAGGATTCCCGGCCGCCTCATCAGGCTTGAAGCGGAACAGGAGCACGCCAATTATAAGCAGGCTGAGCCCGGCAATAGGTACCAGGGCACGTAGCGCATCGTCGCGGGAGTGCGCGAGCACATTGAAGAGCACAGCGATAAAGGCCGGCGCCGGCTGATAGCCATTGGCCCCCTGCACCACCCAGGGCGTGAACAGGATGGTAATCATGAACACGCGCAGTATCAGGCCCCACACCCGTGGCAGAAAGCCTTCGAAAAAGCGCCAGTAGAGGCCCAGCAGCCCCAGAGCGGCCACCAGATACACCGCCCATGCCACGATATAATTCATTTCATCTCACCCACTTGATCACATGATCCTGAAGATCATCTTCATATACTGCCGATTCCGACACCACCCGGCCGACCACGGAAATGCCGGCCTTTTTCACGCTGAAGGGGTCGCCGGAAATCAGCGGATGCCAGGCCGCCAGCCCCCTGCCCTCGTGCACGCGTCGATAGCCACAGCTTCGCGGCAGCCAGCGGATACGGGTCACCGCCTCGGGCGTGAGCTGTATGCAGTCCGGCACCCGCTGCTGACGATTGGGATAGTCCTGACAATGCGCCGTTTTCAGATCCAGCTGCTTGCAGGCAACGCCAGTAAAGGCAATCTCGCCCGAGTCCTCGTCTTCCAGCTTGATCAGGCAGCAGCGGCCACAGCCATCACACAGGGCCTCCCACTCCTCCTGCGTCAGCTCGGCCAGGGTGTAGTGCTCCCAGAAACGGTCTCGCACCAAAGTTACTCCGGCACCTGGTAAAACTCACCTACCGGCAGCAATACTGCCTCGATGAATTCGAGCCAGACAGGGCTGGGCACCCAGATACGGTGCATCAGCTCGGCGGCCTCGGCTACCGACACCCCTTCGTGCAGCACCCGGTAAAGGAACACGAACACCGACACACGCTTGTTACGGGCGCAATGTACCAGCACCGGCTCCTCGCGCAACACCCAGAGCAGTTGGCAAAAACGCTGGAACTGGACCAACTCCGGGGCCTCCCACTGCACCGGCAACTGGAGATAATTGATGCCTTGGCCGGTAATACACACGGCCTCGTCGGCCACCGCATCGGTGGAGGTCGGCAAGGCAAGATTGATTACATGGCCAATGCCGGCGCTACCCAGCGCGCTCAGCTGCTCGGCCGTGGGCTGGCCCGCTGTCGTCAGGTTCGCATCAATCCGCAGGAAACCCTGAATGGACTCCAGCATGAACACCTCGCTCACGACGGCATCCCGCTGTCGCGGTATTTGCTGTCATCAGGATTGTAGAGATCGAGCAGGTAGTCTTCCTTTTGCGGCGGCATTTGCAGGTAAAAACCCTTGCTGCCGAGGTCCTCGATCACCTTGCCGATATCGGCGCGCGCCAGCTTGCGTTCGGGCTTGAGCAGCATGTCGGTCACATGCACGGGTTTTCCAAACATGGCCAGCAGCGCCTCCGGCACACGGCTCATGCCCTCGGACTTGACGATGTAGAGGTACATTTCATCGCGCTTCGGGCTCTTGTAGATGCTGCATAATAACATGCCGGGCCTCACTCCTGCTGTCCGCGCTGGCGCAGCTCGCGCCAGGCTTGCAGGTCGCCTGCGTGTTCACGCAGGGCGTCGAACAGCAGCGGGGTCAGAATCTGGCCGCGCCAGCCATTCAGGGCCACAGGCGGCGCTACATCAAAGCCGTGGTCAACCACCGACAACACCAGCGCTTCGAGCTGGCGCTTGCGCAGCAGCACCTCCACCGGCACGCCATGCTGCTTGCCTACCAGTGTAGCCACGTCCTTGAGCCGGTCATAGACCGTGCGGGCTTCACGCGGCAGGGGCGGCGGCAAGGTGGCCGGCCAGCTGGAGGCTGGCTGTGCCTTGCCGGCGGCAATGAGCCTGAGCAGGGTCTCGCCCTCGCGGCGCACGATGCGCGGGGTCATTTCCTCGATTTCACCCAGGGCCGACAGGGTCTGCGGCTGCCGGCGGGCCAGCCCGAACAGGCTGCCATTCTTGATCAGGAAGCCGCGCGGGGTGTCGCGCCGGCGCGCTTCCAGCTCGCGCCAGCGGGTCAGCTCGCGCAGCACGGCCAACTCCTGCGGGCGCAGGCGCCAGGCGTTATTGGCATCCTGATAGACCGTTTCGGGGTCGGGCAGCTCGTTGACGTCGGCCAGCATATGCGCGCAGTCGGCCTCGAACCACTGCTCAATCCCGCTGGCCCTGAGCTGGGCGGCCAGTACGTCGTAGAGCTGCGGCAGGTAGCGCACGTCCAGCGCGGCATAGTTGACCTGGGCCTCGCTCAGGGGGCGCGCCAGCCAGTCGGAACGGGATTCGTCCTTGGGGATGTCTACGCCCAGGAATTCCTGCAGCGACTTCTGGTAGCCCAGCTGCAGGCCATGGCCGAGAAATGCCGCCGCCATCTGTGTGTCGAGGATGCCCTTGGGCATGGCGCCGGCCAGCCGCGCCAGCACCTCCAGGTCTTCCGAGCAGGCGTGCAGTATCTTGCGCGGAGTTTCACTCACCAGCAGGGGCGTCAGGGCCGACAGGTCGCTGATGGCGACGGGGTCGATCAGGTACTCGTTTTCACGGTCACCGATCTGTATCAGGCCAAGCTTCGGGTGAAAGGTATCGACCCGCACGAATTCAGTGTCGAGCGCCAGCAGCGGCTGCTGTTGCAGCCGGGGCACCAGGGCCTCCAGGGCGGCCGTTGTGGTTATCGCGATGGTTTGCATCAATTGCCTGTAGTTTGAATTGTTTCATATGCCGGAAGCCGCCAACAATACCATGGTGCAGGCGGCTTCCGGGCAGGCTTTTACAGGCCCAGCTGTTTGGCGATCACCTCGTCCATGATTTCATGCGTGCCGCCACCGATGGAAAGAATGCGGTTGTCGCGATACAGCCGCTCCACCAGGGTCTCGCGCATGAAACCCATGCCACCAAAAATCTGCGTGGCCTCGTAGGTTACATAGTCGCTGGTGCGGGTGGAGAAATTCTTGAGCATGGAGACCTCCTTCACCGAGGGCAGGCCGGCCTGCACGCGGGCCGCCGTGCGATAGGTAAATTCGCGGCAGGCCTCTACCTGGGTGGCCATGTCGGCCAGCTTGTGGCGGATCACCTGCATTTTTGCCAGCGGTTTGCCAAAGGCCACGCGCTCGTGCACATAACGCAGGCACTCATCCAGGGCCAGCTGTGCTGTCATGGTAGCCATGACCGCCAGATTGACGCGCTCCATCTGGAAATTGGTCATGATGCAAAAAAAACCGGCGTTTTCGCTGCCAATCAGGTTGCTCTTGGGCACCTTCACGTCGTCAAAAAACAGCTCGGCGGTATCCGACGACCACCAGCCCATTTTTTTCAGGGGCTGGCCGGTGCTGAAGCCGGGCATGCCCTTTTCCATCAGCAGCAGGCTGATGCCACCATAGCCCTCGCCGCCCGTGCGCACGGCTACGGTGTAGTAATCGGCGCGAATGCCGGAGGTGATGAACATCTTGGAGCCGGTGACACGGTAATAGTCACCATCGCTGACGGCACGGGTTTTCAGGCCGGCCACGTCAGAACCGCCACTGGGTTCGGTGATGGCAAGGGCGGCGATCTTGTCGCCGCGCAGCACTCCCGGCACCACTTTTTGCTGTAGCGCCTCACTGCCCCACTTCACGATGGGGGGCAGCGCGATATCCGCCGAACCCAGGCTGGCCACGAGGCCGCCGGACCCCGAGCGCATCAGCTCCTCGCTGGCGGCGATCTTCATGAACACATCGCCCTCGCCCACTCCGCCCAAGACTTCCGGGTAGCCTATGCCTGACAAGCCTGCGTCGCCAGCCATGCGGTACAGCTCACGGGGAAAGGTGCCGGCCTCCTCCCAGTCGTTGATAAAGGGGCGGATGTGCTGATCGACAAACTTCCTGACCGTGCCGCGTACCTGCTCATGGGTTTCGTTAAAATAACTGGTGTATTCGCTCATTCTTCTTCTGCTCCTGGCTTGTATGCCGACAGGCTTTTTTATCCTGGCCAAGTTTCATCGAATAAACACGATTGGCCCGACTCCGAAGCCTGCGGACATGATGGGCGCTAGCCCGTTCACAGAGCGCTGCACCGCGACGCCAACAGGAAAGAAAACCCGTCGCAGTACCGCCCTCCGTCTTTTCCCGGTGGGAAAAGTTGTGTTTGCGCATCCACGCGCAAACGCCTGCCGCCTGTAGCGGCAGCGTAATTTCAAATACTGCGCCGCCCGCTCAGGGCTCGCGCCAGAGTATTGCCATCCACAAATTCCAACTCGCCGCCCATGGGCACGCCGTGGGCGATACGGCTGACCGCCACCGCCCGCTCGCGCAGGGCTTCGCGGATATAATGCGCCGTCGCCTCGCCTTCCACCGTGGGGTTGGTGGCGACAATCAGCTCTTTGACGCCGGTTGCCGCCACACGCTCCACCAGTAGCGGAATACCCAGCTCGTTGGGGCCAATGCCGTCCAGCGGGGAAAGATGGCCCATGAGCACAAAATAGAGGCCCCGGTAAGAGCTGCTCTGCTCCACCGCAAATACGTCCACGGGGTTTTCCACGACGCAAAGCAGGCTGCGGTCGCGATTCTGGCTGGCACAGATGCTGCAGAGCTCGGCCTCGGTGAGCATGCGGCAGTCGCGGCAATGGCGCACATCGCGCATGGCCCGCTCCAGCACGCCGGCCAGCTTCAGCGCGCCGTCACGATTGCGCTCCAGCAGGTGAAACGCCATGCGTTGCGCTGACTTGGGGCCAACACCGGGGAGGATGCGCAGGGCATCCACCAATTCGGAAACCAAGGGACTGAATTGCACGATACGAAACCCTTCGCAAGCTGCGCAGCACAGGGAGGTGCTGCCCGCAGATCAGTCACGCGATTGACCGGTCTGGCGTGAATGAGTTCCGGACATGCGCCGGAACTCAGGGGCTCTGCCGGGTTCAGGATGAACCTGGCAGAACATTAAAAAGGCAGCTTCATGCCCGGCGGCAGGTTCAGACCCTGGGTCACACCGCCCATCTTGTCCTGGGAATGGGCCTCGACCTTGCGCACGGCATCATTGATGGCGGCGGCGATCAGGTCTTCCAGGATTTCCTTGTCTTCAGTGAGCAGGCTGGGGTCGATATCAACCCGGCGCACGTCGTGCCGACCGGTCATGGTGACCTTGACCAGACCACCGCCGGCCTCACCCTGCAGTTCGGTTTTGGCCAACTCGTCCTGCACCTTTTTCATCTGCTTCTGCATCTGTTCCTGCATCTGCTGGGCTTGCTGCATCAGTTGTTGCATGTTCATTTTTTTGACCTGCCATCAATCAAGCGGAGTAATGGAATCGGTAATCATCTGGGCGCCAAACTCGCGCACCAGGGCCTGCACATGGCTGTCGCCCAGCAGCGCAGTCTCAGCCTGGCGCAGGCGCTCGGCCTTGCGCCTGGCGATTATCTGGATGGGCGTTTCAAAGCCCGGCTCTTGCAGTTTGATGTGCAGGTGGGCGCCGGGTAGCTGCTGCGCCAGCCGAACCTCCAGCTGTTGCAAGGGTGCGGCGCTGCCCAGCATATCGTGCCGGGGGGATAGATGCAGCTCAAAGGCATTGTCCCCCCGCGCTACCAGCACGCTGTGGCGGGCGAGGTTCAGCGCACCGCCGACCAGACCGCTGGCGGCCACCCAGGCCTCCCAGGCTTCCGCCGTCCACTGGCCGGGGATAAGTGCCTCCGGCTTGGGTGCGGGGGCAGGTGATGGCACGGGCTCCGGCTGGCGTAACTCCTGCGGTTTGAAAGCGAGCACATTGCTGGGCCGGGTCTCGGCGGCTACCGCCGGCACCGGGGCGGCTTTGGGTACAGGCGTCACCGGCGTGAGCTGGGGAGCAATATTACGCGCCGGGGCATTGGCGACAACTGGCCCGGAAGCCTGGGCCATGGGCTGCGGGGAGCGCGGGGCAGAAGCCGGCCCCGGCCGCGCCCCGGCTGTCACGCCGGCCGGCCTGCCCTGTCCTTGCACCTGCGGTCGGGTGGGCAGCGGGCGGAAGCTGAGCATGCGCAGCAGGGTCATTTCAAAGCCGGAACGCGGGTCAGCGGCCAGCGGCAGGTCACGGCGGCCATGCAGGCCGATCTGGTAATAGAGCTGCACATCTTCGGCACTGATGCCGGAGGCCAGGGCCAGCAAGCGCTCCTGGTCGCCCAGGGCATTGTCGATGGCATCGGGCAGATGCTGGGCCACGGCCAGACGGTGCAAGGTGGAAATCAGTTCGCCAAGCGCGCCGGCGAAATCCACGCTCTGTTCGGCCAACTGCGCCACTACCGCCAGCACAGCACCAGCGTCGCCGCTGTTCAGGGCCTCCAGCACGCGAAACACGAGATCGCGGTCGATGCTGCCGAGCATGGTACGCACTTCGGCCTCGGTCAGGCGGCCGTTGCCAAAGGCGACAGCCTGGTCGGTCAGCGACAGCGCATCGCGCATGGAGCCGTTGGCGGCGCGGCCCAGCTCCCACAGGGCGCGCTCCTCGAAGCTGACCATTTCCTGCTCAAGCACGTGCTGGAGATGCCCGACGACCCGTTCTGGCGACATGGGCTTGAGCGCAAATTGCAGGCAGCGCGAGAGGATGGTCACGGGCAACTTTTGCGGATCGGTGGTGGCGAGCAGGAACTTCACATGGGGCGGCGGCTCTTCCAGTGTCTTCAGCAGTGCGTTGAAGCTGTGGCCGGACAGCATGTGCACTTCGTCGATGAGGTAAACCTTGTAGCGGCCCCGCGTGGGCGCATACTGCACGTTATCGAGCAGCTCGCGGGTGTCTTCGACCTTGGTACGGGAGGCGGCGTCCACCTCGATCAGGTCAACGAAGCGGCCCTCGTCAATCTCACGGCAAGTGGCACATACGCCACAGGGCTCAGAGCTGACGCCGGTTTCGCAATTCAGGCACTTGGACAGGATACGGGCGATGGTGGTCTTGCCCACGCCACGGGTGCCGGTAAACAGGTAGGCGTGGTGCAGGCGATCCTGGTCCAGGGCATTGATCAGCGCCCGCGCCACATGCTCCTGACCGACCAGCTCACGAAAGCTGCGGGGGCGGTATTTGCGCGCCAGAACCTGGTAACTCATGCGTGCTCCTCTGGCAGTAAAGGCCAAGCTGTCTATGCTAACCGCAAGCACAGGCCCGGCCAACACTTATGGCAGGCGCCAGTCTGCCCAAAGCCTGTCAACCCGGCAAGCGCACGGACGTTAGTGGGGCCATGCGCTGCGCCCCGCCGCCGACGAGGGTGTCAGTGGCAAGCAAGAGAAAGGATAGGAGGATCAGATCAGGGACGGTCGCCAGAACGGCGCCATACCGGGAATTTGGGTGGCCCCCCTGCCAGCCCGACCCCGGCACACGCATCACGACTACCGTTGCTTCCTTCCGGACCTGGCGGGGTTTGCCGTTTAGCATTGCGGGGGAACCGGCAGGGTTGCCATAGCGACTCGCTTGCTGCGAGGCCGCGCAGTATAGGGCAATCGGCCCGGCTTGAGAACCCGCTTCCGGGGTTTGTGACAGAGATTTTTCAGCCGGTCACAGCTGCACAAAATTTGATCAGGCGCCCTTGGGCAGGCCTGAAAGAAATGACCGTCGGTCGCTTTGCCGGATACGAGGTGAGTGACAGCCCTGACAACCGCACCTGAACCGTCGGCCATCAAGCCGAATCTGGGAAGATTGGTGACATTAATAAGCCATAATAATTAAATATTAACAAAATATTTCCGGGGCATTCCACTTTGTTCTATACGGAAGACCTCATGAAATTAATGATTAGTATACAAAGAGCCTCTGTTTGGCACATAACTCAACATGCCAGACTGCTGCGCTTGAGCCATGAAGCTTGATAAGCCGTGGCAATGAGCGACGTGCACAACGACACGGCCGCCAACCAGAAATGCTCGTGACGGCATGCCATCATTGTTGCCAACGCAATGGGCACGCCGCCACAGGAGGGCCACCATGAGCACCGTTTATATAGACCACCTGCATACACCCATTGGCAAATTGTTGCTGGCGCACGCCGGCGGCCAGCTCTGCGCGCTGGATTTTGAAGGCCATGAATCGCGCTTCGACAAGCTGCTGCAGCGCCGCTTCGGCAATATTGGCGTGCACGAGAAACCGCTGACCAGGGAAATCCATGACATGCTGCTGGCCTACCTCGATGGCGATCTGGGCGCCCTGCGCGACATTCCGGTGAACGCCACCGGCACCAGCTTCCAGCGCCAGGTCTGGGATACCCTGAGGCAAATTCCGGCAGGCATGACCTGGACCTATACCCAACTGGCTGCCGCCGTACGGCGCCCACAGGCCGTGCGTGCCGTGGCCATGGCCAACGCACAGAATCCGGTGGCCATTGTGGTGCCCTGCCACCGCGTGATTGGCAGCGACGGCGAGCTGACAGGCTATGCCGGGGGCCTGGACCGCAAGCGCTGGCTGCTGATGCATGAGGGCGTCAGCCTGCCGATGAATGTGCCGAGGCCAACGCAGGCGCAGTTTTATTTCTGAGCACAAAAACGGCCACCACTGTGCGGGTGTTTATTCACCACAGAAAAATAATTGAAAATACTCTGGCAGCCATCTGGTGGTGCCCTTCTAAACTCTTTAGAATCTCGCACCATTCCAAGCACCCCGCATTTCAAGGAGAAACCTGAATGCATTGTCGTCTTATCAATACAGACAATTCCCTGCAATAGCTCCTTCAGGTTCTCACGGCTTGAAGGAGTACTGTCCTTCAAGCCGGCGCCAAAAAAGCCCCGGCCACGCTGGGGTTTTTTATTGGGCGGCTGTTGACCAGCCTTCACCCTAAAAAAACCGGATCATTGCAGGGCATCCGCCACGTACAGAATACGTGCCGGCCATAAATGGGCAAACGTCGACCTGCGGGGAGGCTGTTGCCTGAAAAAACAGAAGCTCACCGGCCAAAGCTGATTGGCTGGTGGCTCCATGAAATGAGGTGTGTCATGCCAATACAGTTGGTATTGAACGCAAATGAACAAAACGGTCACAAGCCGGTCAAGATTTTTACGGATGAAGTCGACACCAAGGCGATACAGCAGCTGAAGAACATGGCCACCCTGCCCTTCATTCATTCGCATATTGCCGCCATGCCAGACGTGCATGTTGGCATCGGCGCCACCGTGGGCTCGGTCATTCCCATGCGCGGGGCGATCATTCCTGCTGCCGTGGGTGTGGACATAGGCTGCGGCATGAATGCGGTGCGGCTTTCACTCAATGCGGCGCAGCTGCCCGATAACCCCAAGCTGCTGCGTACCGCCATTGAACAGGCCGTCCCGGTGGGTTTTGCAAAGCACAAGTATGAAGCTGCCAAGGCATCGACCCTGCGCAGCCTGGATGCGGGTATCGACAGTATTGTCGGCCGTCACCCGGGCCTGCTGAAAATGCAGCGGCAGTTTCGTCCCACCTGGACCAAGCAGCTGGGCACGCTTGGGGGCGGCAATCATTTTATCGAGGTTTGCCTCGACGAAAGTGGGGCGGTGTGGATCATGCTGCATTCCGGCAGCCGGGGTATTGGCAACAATATTGGTGAATACTTCATCAACCTCGCCAGGAAGGACATGGACCGTACCTACGGCTCCCCGCCAGACCGGGACCTGTCTTATTTTGTCGAGGGCAGCGAGCATTTTACCGATTATGTGGAAGCCGTAAGCTGGGCGCAGGACTATGCCCTGTGCAACCGCCGCGAAATGATGCGTCTTGTTGTCGATGCCCTGCGCACCGTGCTGCCGGCCTTTGAGCTAACCCGTGAAGCGATCAACTGCCACCACAACTATGTGCAGCAGGAGACGCATATTGGCGCCAACATTTACATCACACGCAAGGGAGCCATCAGTGCACAGGAAGGTCAGCTGGGCATTATTCCGGGCAGCATGGGTACGCGCTCCTACATCGTGCGGGGCAAGGGCAACGCAGATTCCTTCTGCTCCTGTTCGCATGGCGCAGGGCGCCGCATGAGCCGTATGGAAGCGAAACGTCGTTTTACCTCACACGACATGGTGCTGCAAACCGAAGGTATCGAGTGCCGCAAGGACGGCGGCGTGGTCGACGAGATTCCCGCCGCCTACAAGGATATCGACACCGTCATGGCCCACCAGAGCGATCTGGTGGAGGTAGTACATACCCTGAAGCAGATTGTCTGCGTCAAGGGCTGACTGAAAACGAGAGGGGCTGGCGTCGGCTAGCCCCGATTTTTAACCAGGGAGCAGTGCTTGTGTCCTTCCTCAAGAAATGGCACCCCGCGGGGTGCCGGTACAGACACCCTGTAAAATGTATTCGGGAATACCATCATGGAAAAGCAATTGCTCGACGAGGTGATCGCCTGCCTGCCTAAAGGCCGTACCCTCTTTCAATATCATCGTGATCGCTACACGTTGTATCTGCTTGAGCGGCTATATCGTCGCGGCGACTGCCGCACGGTTGCCGAGCTTAAACACAGCCCCTATGCCAACTGGCTCGAAAAGCCCTTGCTCAAAACGGCAGCAGCGTCGCTGGGTCGTGCGCAGGCCTCTGTGCAGGATTTGCTGATTGCTGCCTCCTCCAGCACAGAAACCAACCCGTATATCCTGACGCTGGGACGATGGGGCAGTGAGCGCAACAGCAACTGGTACCAGACCTCACGGCCCGGCATGAACCTGGTTCTGCATTTGAACCTGCCCTTGCAGCATGTGCAGTGCCTGAATGATCTGGGTGTCAGTAATATCAGGGCTTTGCAGCGCAGCCTTCACCCCAATGACCGCACACGGATCACCCTGGCGTGGGCCCGTATTGATCTGGACTTTGCAACCGGCGAGGCGCTGATCGAAGAAATCCAGAGCGACTGGACACGGGACATGATCACCTTGTTCATGCGCGCACGCCGCGCCCGGGAGCAAGGCAGGGACGAACTCAGATACCATTGCCGCCTGAACCTGCCTGTTCAGCAGCTACTGGACTATCAGCAGATGCTACAAGCACAGTACAAGCTCTGGAGTGAGGCCATGTTGACCGCCACCCTCTGGTTCCTGTTCGACGAATTGGGTATGCGGGAGGTGTATTACCACAGCTGGCAAACCGGCAAGGCCGTCAAACGCATGCACGGCGCGTCGGCTCCACCCCGCTCGCTTTACACTGACCTGCCGGAGCGCTTTGCTTTCAGTCGCCGGGATCGCGGCCCGGAATTTCTCGAAAGAAATCCCAAGCTGGCCAAAATCCGCAGGCGGCAAAGTGAATGGCTCTGGTATCACTGGGCCGCCTGATCAGCAGGTTACGTGTACTTTGTAGAAAACAGGACAATGTGGTGCAGTGCTGTATCCCCTCTCCCTTCGGGCGAGGGGATACACAAACGCTCTTGGCAACTCGACATTATCATCGCTTTTTAAGCAACCCATCATCCAGCAACTGCTGGAAATGCTCGTTGATGGTCTGCTCAACCGGATGATATTTCAGGCCCAACTCATTGCGGCTGCGACTATTGTCGAACTTCAGCGGCCAGCCCACATTTTTCGAGATGAACTCCCGCGTTACCGGCCCCATGATGGGACCTATCAGCCAGGCCATGAACTTCGGCACCTGCATGGTCGGGAAGGGATAGGCCTTGCCAAAATGCTTGCGCAGGATGGCACTGATTTCCAGCATGGTCAGGTCAACGTTATTGGCGATATAGCGGCCCTTGGCCTCTGGATTGAACGCCGCCAGCACATGCGCCCGCGCCACATCACGCACATCAACGATGCCCAGGCTCAAACCGGGCACGCCGGTGCGCAGGCGACCGTCGCCCAGTTGCAACAGCATGTCGATGCTGGCGGACTGGCTGTTGGTGGTCAGCGCGGGCCCCAGCACCAGGCCCGGATGGATGGTGACCATGTCCCAGCGCTTTTGCGCCTTGTTGATGTCCCAGGCTTCGCGTTCGGCGGCCACCTTGGAATAGGGATAGGGGTTGTGCTTGACGCTGCTGGTAGTGTTCCAGTCAGCCTCGGTAAAGACGCCATTCGGCGTGTTGAGTATTTCGATAGTGTCGCCATAAATGGCCACCACGCTGCTGGTGAGCACCACGCGTTGCACCGTCGCCGTGCGATTGACGGTACCCAGCACATTGCGGGTTCCCTCCACCGCCGGCCGCACCAGCGCCGCTTCGGCGTCGGTATAGCCGTCCAGCAAAAAGGGCGAGGCCGTGTGCATGACAATACCGCAACCTTCGGCGGCGGCGTCAAAACTGCCCTGGTCCAGCAGGTCGGCCTTGAACAGCTTGAGCGTGCCGGGAGCCTTTTCGGCCAGCTTGTGCAGGTGGGCAACACTGCTCTGCTTGTTCGGGTCGCGCACCGTGCCGTGCACGGTATGGCCCTCATCCAGCAGGTATTTGATGATCCAGCCGGCAATATAACCGGAAGCGCCGGTGACGAGTATGGGGGCAGTCGTGGTAGTCATGGGCAATCCTTGCAGGGTAGCGGATGTATAGGGGAGCATACTCGCGTGGCATATCGTTGTTAAAGCGGCTTGTGTGCCGGAGCTCGACTTAGTCCTCCGGCATCACCGTCACGCGCACATCCATACCGTGCTCGCCACCACCCAGAATAATGCCGCGCAGGGGCGACACATCGCTGAAGTCCCGTCCCCAGGCCAGGGTAATGTGCTGGGTACCGGGCAGCACGGCATTGGTGGGGTCAAACTCCACCCAGCCGTTTTCCGGGCAATACAGGGCCACCCAGGCGTGCGAGGCGTCGGCGCCTACCATGCGCTCCTGCCCCGGTGGCGGTTCGGTGAGCAGGTAGCCGCTGACATAGCGTGCCGGCAGGCCCAGCGAGCGCAGGCTGGACAGCATGAGGTGGGCAAAATCCTGGCAGACGCCGCGCTTTTCCTCCAGCACCTGGGCTAGCGGCGTAGCAATCTGCGTGGCCTCCACATCGAAAACGAATTCGTCGTTGATTTTCCGCATGAGCGCATTGGCCGCTTCGAGCAGCGGGCGCTCCGGCGTAAAGCAATCGGCAGCAAAGGCTGAAAACATGTGCTTGATACGCACAAACGGCGACTCCTGCCGGAAAGCCAGCGCCTCCATCAAGCCGGGTGATGTCACCGGGCGACCCGAATACACGCAGCGCCGCACCACCTGCTCCCAGGGCGGCGAAGCGCGGAAATCACAGTTTGCACGCGGCATGACCTCGATACGTGTTTCTGCCGATACCGACAGGCGCAGGTGCGGCCGGGTAAATTCCAGCAGGGTACTGGGGTTGCCAAAATAATCAAACGCCGTGGTTTCACGCGAGGGCGGCGGTGTTATGTGCAACTCGTGGCGCAGCAATCTCTGGTAAGCCAGAGGCCGTGGCCGCAAATGCAGCAGCTGCTGCGAATGCGGCACCGCCGCCGCATAGTGGTAGTCGGTTTCATGCGTGATCTGGTAGCGGGCCACTCAGTCCCCTCCCCTGGGCAGCCTGTGCATGACGTTTATGTGAGTGATAGTCATCATGCAGACGCCGTCGGCTGGCTGACCGAATCAATATGCGCGAAATAACGCAGGCTCAATTTATCGGAAAGCTCCCGCGACTGTTTGCCAATTTCACGCAGCAGGCTGGCCACCAGCTTCAGCGCCATATGCAGGCGGCTTTCGTAATGCATCTCGCTTTCCAGCACGCTCAGGTTGAGGGTACGCAGGGTTTCCGTCATGGCCTCCAGGCCATAGTCATCCTGGTCGCCCAGTTGCCTCAGGGTTTGCGTCAGCGCCTGTAGCTGGAAAATCAGCGCATGCGGGTTGACGGGATCGAGCAACAGCAAATCGAGCACGGGTATCAATTGCGCGCTCGACAGGTAGCGGTTGCGATAGGTCAGCGTGCTGTCGGCCACTTCCAGCAGCCAGGCCAGACGCGCGCGGCTATTGGCGCCCGGTTGTTCAAGGACTTGGGCGCAGACTTCAGACAGAAATTGCAGGCGCTCGATACGGCGACCAATCATCAGAAAGCGCCAGCTATTGTCCTGCGTCATGTTATCGAGCGCAAAGCCGGCCAGGGCCGACTGCGACATCAGCAGGCGATCAAGAAAAGACATGGCCCCGGCCATTTCGAGATCAGGCATAAGGCTGTCGGCCTCCTGCTGCAATTCGACAATGGCCACCCAGTTTTCCTGCGACAGCCGGCCCCGCACCTGCGAGGCCGTCCAGATCAGCGCACGCAGCTGGCTGGCCATGCTGCCGCTGTTTTCACCGTCGCAAATGCCATCGAGCAGATTGAGTTCTTCCTCCTCTTCTTCGGCATCAAACAGACCAAAGTGGCGGCAGCAGGCCAGCGCCATTTCCAGCACCGGGTCTTTGTTCAGGTGCTGCTCGACATAGCGCGACAGCAGGGAGCGCAGCAGGCGCGCATAATTTTCGCAGCGCTCGGCGTAGCGCCCCAGCCAGAAGGTATTTTCCGCCACGCGCGAGGGCAAATACGGGTCTTGCCGCAGCAGGTCACTGACACCCAGCGGACGCGTGATCACACTCTCGCTGCGGCGCATATCGCTGAAGCAGACCCAGGTGTCCTTGCTGATGCCGTCGCGCTGCATGGACACCACCTCGGCGGCAGCGTCACCCGATACCCGCGTAAGGCCACCGGGCATCACCACGTAGCCATGCTCCGAGGCGATGGCATAGACACGGATGCCGGTGGCATGGCCCACGAAAGCGCCCTTGTCCGGGTACCACACCGGCGAGCGCGCCAGCTGCACGCGCTCCTGCGCGACATAGGCATGGGGCCGGCGGCGGATACGGTCGGCCAGCTCAGCCAAAGCCTTGGCATCCAGAGTCTTGGCAAATACCGGCTCAAAGCGCTGCGAGGGAAATGCGGGCTTGATCACCAGTTCGGAAAGCTTTGCCAGCGCGTCTTCCAGCACTGGTTTTTCTCCGCACCACCACGAGGCGATGGAGGGAATTTGCAGCTTCTGCCCCAGCAGGTGCTGGCAGATTTTCGGCAGGAAACCGAGAAGGCCTGGAGATTCCAGCACCCCTGAGCCCAACGCATTGGCCATGATCACGGTGCCCGCCCGCACCGCTTCCAGCAGACCCGGTACGCCGAGGGTGGACTCGCTACGCAATTCCAGCGGGTCGCAGAAATCATCGTCAAGCCGGCGCAGGATGGCATGCACGCGCTTGAGGCCGTTGAGCGTTTTCAGGAACACGTAGGGCTGGCGCACGGTCAGGTCGCTACCCTCCACGAGGGGCATGCCCAATTGCCGGGCGAGATAAACATGCTCGAAATAGGTTTCGTTGTACCGGCCCGAGCTGAGCAGCACGGTCAGCGGCGGCTCGCCATTGGTGGGTGCAATCTTGGCCAGCCCTTGTTGCAGCGCCTCGAAGGCACCGGTCAGGGCCTGCACGCGCAGGTGCCGGTAAAGCTGGGAGTAGGCACGCGCCATGATCTGGCGGTTTTCCAGTGCATAGCCCATACCCGAGGGAGTTTGCGTGCGGTCGGCCATGACCCACCAGCGGCCATCGGGCGCGCGGGCTACATCGGCCGCATAGACATGCAGGAAAGTGCCGCCCACCGGCTTGATGCCGACGCAGGGCCAGAGGAAATTATTGTGGCCGTAGATCAACTCGGGTGGCAGCAGGCCGTTTTTCAGCAGCTGCTGCTCGCCGTAGATATCACGCATCATGCAGTCGAGCAGCTTGGCGCGCTGGGCAATGCCGGCGGCCAGCACCTGCCAGTCATCCAGCGGAATCAGGTTGGGCATGGGCCCGAGGCGCCAGGGCCGGTTGACGCCCGCCGGGTCACCATAGATGTTATAGGTGACACCGTTTTCCTGGATGAGCCGGTTGATCAACTCCCGGCGGTGCTGCATCTGCTCCACCGTCGTGCCCTGAAGGCCGTCAGCAAACATCTCCCACTGCGGACGCAGACGGCCATCACGGAGGTGCACTTCATCGAAGCGCTCCGTTTCGTGCTTATAGGACTCCAGCAAGTCGCGCAATGATCAAGGCCCTGTCGGTGTAACGCTCTTGTTATTGTACGCCGGCCGATCAGGGCCGGCGCAGGTCCAGGGTGAAAGGATGCTCCGCGTTGACCGAGGCTGCAAGCACGCGCATCAGCCCCGGCGTGTGGCCCATCCGGAAAAAGCGCGCCAACCGGCGGCTTTCGGCCTCGTAGGCGTTGACCGGAAAGCTCTCGTGGCTGAGCCCGCCGGGGTGCATGACGTGGTACTGGCAGCCGCCCATGGAGCGCTTCATCCAGGTATCGACGAGATCAAAAATCAGCGGCGAATGCACGCCAATCGTGGGTTGCAGGCAGTTGGGCGGCTGCCAGGCACGGTAGCGCACGCCGCCGACAAACTCGCCGACGTTGCCGGTGGGCCGCATCGGCACCGGCACACCATTGCAGGTGAGCTGGTAGCGGTCGGGCGCCATGCCGGTGGCCGTGATCTGCAAGCGCTCCAGCGAAGAATCGACAAAGCGCACGGTACCGCCGGCACTCCCCTCCTCGCCCAGCACATGCCAGGGCTCCAGCGCGTGGCGCAGTTCCAGCTCCATGCCCATGGTGGCGAAGTCACCCACACGGGGGAAGCGGAACTCGAAGTGCGGATCGAACCACTCCTTCTGCACCTTGTAGCCAAAGGTATTCAGCTCGCTGATGACATCGGCAAAATCCTGCTGCAGGAAATAAGGCAGCATGAAGCGGTCGTGCAGCTCGGTACCCCAGCGCGCCAGACGCTCCGGCGCATAGGGCTCTTCCCAGAAGCGCGCCACGAGGGCACGTATCAACAGCTGCTGGGCAAGGCTCATTTCCGCGTGCGGCGGCATTTCAAAGGCGCGCAACTCCAGCAGGCCGAGGCGACCGCTGCTGCTGTCGGGCGAGTAAAGCTTGTCAATGCAGAATTCCGAGCGGTGGGTATTGCCGGTGACATCCACCAGCAGGTTGCGCAGCAGGCGATCTACCACCCAGGGCGCAACCTGCTCGCCTGGCTTTGGCATTTGCTTGAAGGCGATCTCCAGCTCATACAGGGCGTCGTTACGGGCTTCGTCCACACGCGGCGCCTGCGAAGTCGGGCCGACAAAGAGGCCCGAGAACAGATAGCTCAGCGAGGGATGGTTGTGCCAGTAGGAAATCAGGCTGCGCAACAAGTCAGGCCGGCGCAGGAAGGGTGAGTCGGCGGGGGTAATACTGCCCATGACAAAGTGATTGCCGCCGCCGGTGCCAGTATGACGGCCATCGACCATGAACTTTTCCGAGGTCAGGCGGCACTGGGCAGCTGAGTCGTAAAGGAACTTGGTGCGCTCCACCAGGTCTTCCCAACTGGCGGAGGGATGGATATTGACCTCGATGACGCCAGGGTCAGGCGTGACCTTGAAATTGACCAGCCGGGGGTCGGCGGGCGGCTCGTAGCCTTCCATGATGACCGGCATTTTCAGGGCGTCGGCCGTGGCCTCGATGGCCGTGACCAGCTCCAGGTAGTCATCCAGCGTCTGCAAGGGCGGCATGAAGATATACAGGCGGCCGTCGCGCGCCTGCGCGCACATGCTGGTGCGGGTCAGCTCACGGGCCGACTGCCCGAGGGTGGGCCGCACTATCTTGAGATTACGGCTGGGTGTGCCCGACACCGTGTCGGGCCTTTCGCCAAACACCTGACGACGAATGTCGGAGTGCGCTTTGAGCGCGGGCACCGCCACCGAAGGGTCGGCCTGATTGACATAGGGGAAGTCGCTTTCCTTTACCCAGGGCAGGGAATCCAGCGGCAGGCGATAGCCTATCGGGGAGTCGCCGGGGATCAGGTAGCAGGTTTCGCTGCGCAGGAACCAGGGCCCTGTCTGCCAGGCGGTGCCCAGCGCATTGCGGCTGACCGGCAGCACATGACCGACCACATTGCCGAGACCCTCGCTGAACACCTTGGCCAGCCTTGCCCGCTCCATCGGCTCTTCCAGGCGGGAGTCCGTGGGGCTGACATTTTCCGGCAGGCGGCGCTCGCGCCACAGGTAATAGAGGAGGTCTTCGTAGGCCGGGAATATCGTGTCGCTGGTCAGGCCCAGCCGCGTGGCGACCTGTTTCAGAAATGCCGCTGCAGTCTTTTCGTCAGCGCCGTACTGCTTTTTCTCGTTGGCGTAGAGCGCAGGGTTGGCCCAGACCGGCTGGCCGTCCTTGCGCCAGTAGCAATTCAGCGACCAGCGCGGCAACTGCTCACCGGGGTACCACTTGCCCTGGCCAAAATGCACCAGACCCAGCGGCGCATAGCGCGCACGCATACGCTCGAACAGTTCGGCGGCGCGCAGGCGCTTGGTGGGGCCGAGGGCGGCGGTATTCCACTCGGCGCCGTCGGGGTCATCCACCGCCACAAAGGTAGGCTCGCCGCCCATGGTCAGGCGCACGTCCATGGCGTTCAGATCGGCGTCGATGCGTCGGCCCAGGGCCTCGATGGCCGTCCACTGCTCGCGGGTATAGGGCTTGGTGACGCGCGGGGCCTCGTACACCCGGTCCACGCGCATATGGTGGGTAAATTCGGTTTCGCACTCGTCGAGCACGCCGGTAATGGGCGCCGCCGACGAGGGTTCGGGGCTGCACGCCAGCGGCAAGTGGCCTTCGCCCGCAAACAGGCCCGAGGTGGGGTCAAGCCCGATCCAGCCAGCACCGGGCAGGTATACCTCGCACCAGGCGTGCAGGTCGGTGAAGTCAGCCTCGGGGCCCGAGGGGCCGTCGAGCGACTTCACATCGGGCGTCAGCTGTATCAGGTAGCCGGATACGAAGCGCGCTGCCAGACCGAGATGGCGTAGCAGCTGCACCATCAGCCAGGCGGAGTCACGGCAGGAACCAGAGGCTTTTTCCAGCGTCTCTTCCGGGCTCTGCACGCCCGGCTCCATACGGATGAGGTAGCCGACATCCTTGTAGATGCGCTGGGTGATTTCGACCAGGAAATCGATGGTACGGCGCGAGTGCAGCGGGGTTTTTGCCAGATAACGCTTCAGCAGCGGCGTCAGCTCGGCCTTGACCCGGAATGGTGCCAGCTCCTGCTCCACCGTCGGGTCGGTATAGCTGAAGGGGAAGTTTTCGGCGTGCGGTTCCAGGAAAAAATCGAAGGGATTGAACACCGCCATTTCGGCAACAAGATCCACTTCCACCCGGAATTCCGTGGTTTTTTCCGGGAAAACGAGGCGCGCGAGATAGTTGGCCTGCGGGTCCTGCTGCCAGTTGATGAAGTGCTTGGCCGGCGTGACCTTTAATGAGTAGGACAGGATACGCGTGCGACAATGTGGTGCAGGGCGCAGGCGAACCACCTGCGGACCGAGATTGATGGCGCGATCATAGCGATAGTGCGTGACGTGATTGAGTGCGACATGAATCGACACGGTGCGTTCCCCTTGCTGATTGGCGGCAGCACAGGCGTACTGCCAACAGCGTGATCAGTGTGGATGAAGCGCGGGGCCACTGCCATAGTCGCACGCCAACAAGCGCTCGACCAAAGCTGGCGTGGGCTCCGTACCCTGGTAGTGCCACAGGGTAGATAGTGGTTCAGAGCCCCCCGATGCGCGTGTTTTCAACGGGTGAAGCAGCAATACCTGTGCCATATGAAGGCATGATGATGGCGTTCAATGGGCGACGAGAAAAATAGAGTCAGCCAGCGTATCCCTGCTTTTCACGCAGGCGTTCCACAATGGCCCGCTTGCGCGGATCGGTAACAGTTTCCGGCTGGCGCAGGTCACCGCCCTTGCCGATAAACAAGGCATCAATCGCCGCCGCTGATTGCCCGGACGGAATAATCCTGGCTGCATAAGCTCCGATGCTGCGACGGATACGCTCGGACTTGCTGAGGTGGAGAACACTGGCCGCTTGCTCAAGCAGGGCCTTGTCCTCGGCAGAAAGACGAATGGAAAGCGTCATGGCAGGCACCCCGTATTACACGGAAACGTAGCTTGGGCCGAGTGTAGCGAAGCCCGACCGACAACACGCGCCCGGTATTTGCGCAGGTGGCTTCAACGGCAGTTAGTTTTGTTGGGCTTCCTGCGTGTACGGCCCAACCTGCTTGCAGTGAGTTGCTGGCGACGGACAGGTTCTATCCCCTCTCCCTCCGGGAGAGGGTTAGGGTGAGGGGAATCTGGCACTGACAGGGGTAATTTCCCCTCACCCCAGCCCTCTACCGGCTGCGCTCCCGGCGCAGCCCGGACTACCTCCGTCCTTGGAGGCATCCCGAGGGGAGAGGGAGCAAACAGGTCAGCGCTTACCCCGCCAGCTTCGCCTTCAGCTCACGCCGACGACGATGCAGCACCGGCTCGGTATAGCCATTGGGCTGGACCAGACCTTCAAACACCAGCTCACAAGCCGCTTCAAAGGCCACATTGCCTTCAAAGTTGGGCGCCATCGGCTTGTACTGCGGGTCACTGGCGTTCTGGCCGTCAACCACGGCGGCCATGCGCTTCAGCGTTTCCAGCACCTGCTCCTTGGTGCAGATGCCATGGTGCAGCCAGTTGGCCACGTGCTGGCTGGAGATACGCAGGGTGGCGCGGTCTTCCATCAGGCCGATATCGTGGATGTCGGGCACCTTGGAGCAGCCGACGCCGTGGTCGATCCAGCGCACCACGTAGCCCAGGATGCCCTGGCAGTTATTGTCCAGTTCATTCTTGATGTCCTCGGCGCTCCAGCTGGGGTTGCTGGCCAGGGGCACCGTGAGGATGTCGTCCAGGCTGGCGCGCGGGCGGCTCTTCAGTTCGTTCTGGCGCGCCTGCACCAGCACCATGTGGTAGTGCATGGCGTGCAGGGTGGCGCCGGTGGGCGATGGCACCCAGGCGGTGTTGGCGCCGGCCAGGGGGTGGGCGATCTTCTGCTCGACCATGTCCTTCATCAGGTCGGGCATGGCCCACATGCCCTTGCCGATCTGCGCCCTGCCCTGCAGGCCGCAGGCCAGGCCGATGTCGACGTTCCAGTTTTCGTAGGCGGCAATCCACTTGGACTTCTTCATGTCGGCCTTGCGCACCATGGGGCCGGCCAACATCGAAGTGTGCATTTCGTCGCCGGTGCGGTCGAGGAAACCGGTGTTGATGAAGATCACGCGTTCCCGGGCGGCGCGGATGCACTCCTTCAGGTTCACTGTCGTCCGGCGCTCCTCGTCCATGATGCCGATCTTGATGGTGTTGCGCTGGAGGCCGAGCACGTCTTCCACGCGGCCGAACAGCTCCACGGCAAAGGCGACTTCTTCGGGGCCGTGCATCTTGGGCTTGACGATGTTCACCGAGCCGGCGCGGGAGTTGCGCAGCTTGCCGGTGCCGAGCAGGTCATGCTTGGCGATGAGCACGGTGACGAGGGCATCCATGATGCCTTCGGGCACTTCTTCACCCTTGTAGAGCACGGCGGGGTTGGTCATGAGGTGGCCGACGTTGCGCACCAGCAGCAGGGAGCGGCCATGCAGGGTGAAGCTGCTGCCGTCGGGCGCGGTGAAGTTGCGGTCGCCGACCATGCGGCGGGTCATGGTCTTGCCGCCCTTCTCAAAGGATTCTTCGAGCGTGCCCTTCATCAGGCCCAACCAGTTCTTGTAGACCTCGACCTTGTCTTCGGCGTCCACGGCCGCCACGGAGTCTTCGCAGTCCTGGATGGTGGTGATGGCGGCTTCGAGCACCACGTCTTTCACGCCGGCCGGGTCGGTCTTGCCCACCGGGCTGGTGGCGTCGATGACGATTTCGACGTGCAGGTTGTTGTTCTTGAGCAGCAGGCTGGCGGGCGCGGCAACATCGCCGGTGTAGCCCACGAACTTGCCCGGCTCCTTGAGGCCGGTGGTGGCGCCGTCTTTCAGGGTGACCACGAGTTGGCCATTGGCAATGGCGTAGTTGGTGGAGTCCTTGTGCGAGCCGGTGGCGAGCGGCGCTGCCGTGTCGAGGAAGTCGCGGGCATAGGCGATGACCTTGTTGCCGCGCACGGGGTTGTAGCCCTTGCCCTTCTCGGCGCCGCCTTCGTCGGAGATGACGTCGGTGCCGTAGAGGGCGTCATAGAGCGAGCCCCAGCGGGCGTTGGCGGCATTGAGGGCATAGCGGGCATTCTTGACCGGCACCACCAGCTGCGGACCGGCGATGTGGGCGATCTCGGCGTCCACGTTCTCGGTGCTGATGCTGAAGTCCGGGCCTTCGGGCAGCAGGTAGCCGATCTCGGTCAGGAAGGCCTTGTAGGCGGCAAAGTCAAAGCCGGGGTTGGCGGCGTGCCAGGCGTCGATTTTGGCCTGGATAGCATCGCGCTTTTCCAGCAGGGCGCGGTTCTTGGGGGCGAGTTCCGCCACGACCTGCTCGAAGGAGGCCCAGAACGCATCCCCTTCGATGCCGGTGCCCGGGGCGATGTCATTCACCACCAGGTCATACAGCTCTTTTGCGATTTCCAACTCACCACTGCGAATACGGTCGCTCATGATCTGCTGCCTCAACAGTCAGGACTGGCGACGAGTCGAAATCGACGTGCCTGTCTTAATAGTCAAAGTTACCGGAGTTTTTTCGGCAACCTCAAGCAACCGCGCCCATTGAGCCTCATCCAATGCTCCCGTTGAATGAAGGATGCGATCAATACGGGCATTACCTCCCGCATCCTTCAGAAAAATAAGCTCCACACGAAACCCTCCCAACTCCCAGCCCTTATGCTCGGCATACATGCGTAACGTAATTGCCGTGCACGCCCCTAATGCGGCCAGCAAATAGTCATAAGGTGCTGGCCCGGCATCGGCCCCACCCCGCTCCGCAGGCTCGTCTGCTATCAACGAGTGAGAACCTGTCAAGACATCATGCCGATAATGTACGTCCGTCGATTCCACGCTTGCAGTTGCAATTGGTGTCATGACTTACCCTCCAAACGTTAGTACCAACAATGTCTTTTTGAATGGACTACCAACCCCATTTTGCCTCCAACCCCAGGTAGTTGGAATTGTGCCCGCCCGCGTTGCGAATTACCTGGGCGACATCGTAGTAATCTTCTTCAATTGCAAATGAGAGGCTACGTGAGGCGGCCCAGTCAACCCGCACCTGTCCATACGTACTACTCCTGCGGCCTGCCTTGCCTGCCGTACCTGGTACTGGAATGTCCGGCTGCACATATACTGCATCCTGGGTCGTCTGGCGCCACAGCAGCCCCGTCGCCAGCATCCATTTCAGACCCGGTGCAGGGCTAAGGGTCAACGACGGCTTCAGGTGGATGAAGTTCGTGTAACCCGTATAACCCGACAAGGTCACGTAGTAGCCATTGGGAAACAACGGATTAAATGTCCCCACGTGCTGGTCAGCCAGATTGTGGTCGCCAGACGCCCCGTCGAATTGCAAGCCAATACGCGGCCTCCAGACCCCGCTGGCAAAGGTATACCCGGTAAGCGAGCCCGCGCCCCAGGCATCCACGCTTTTACTCCCGACATTACCCGACTGCTGCATGGCCTCCACATCCCAGTCGAACCCCTGCGCAGCGCCCAGATAATGAACATCCACATTGTTTCGCGTTTCATCACCTGAAGCTGCCAGAAAATGGGCATTGTCCTGATGAAACCGGGACAGCGTAAGACTGATCTCGCCACTGCCAAAAACACGACGCTGCGCTCGGCCACCGCCGTAGGTTAAATGGCTGCTACTGTAGTCATCAAAATCGGTGTGATTCTGGTATTGCACGGGATGGCTCTGGAAGCCCGTAAAGCGCCAGCTTTCAATTTCATAGTCGCCCCAAATGGCGTCGTAGGCCTGACGCACGTTGGGGCCATCGCGCACCGAAACAAAGCGCTGCAGATCAAACGCAACCTCCTGACGGCCTGCCTTGATCTTGTAAGTCCCCTCGCCCAACTTACCCTTGGTGTCCGCAAAGAGCAGCCGCAAGTCAAGCTTGTTGACTTCAGCGGGGTTTGGATTTTCCAGACCGGGAGCCGTAGCGCTTTCAATCTGCATAAAAATACGGGTGCTGTCTGTCACTTTTGCATCAACATGAAGTTCGAGGCGATCAAGTAGATAGCTCTCCGGCTTACTCCCGACGCCGCCAAACAGGGGAGCATCATTGCTTTCAAAGCGCTCGCGCAGCGTAATGCCGAATGACAGGTATCTTTTGGGATCATCTGCGGCCAATGGAATATATTTTAGCCCATCGCCCGGCTCGGTCCGCAGGCTGGGGTCAGCCAATGCCGACCAGTCCTCCTGCCAGCGGTAAAAATCTATGGCTGGCCGCTGAGGAATCACTGGGCTCTGGCTACCGTCGTCTGCGCGGGCAACAGAGCTTGCCAGCAACGGTAATGCCATCATGAGAGCAAACAAGAAACAGTTGAGACCATCCTCCAATGACCACACCATCAATCGCGTGCTCCGTCCAGACCGGCAGTGATTTTCATTCACAGGCAAGGTTCTCCTTGTCTACACTCGGGTGCCAGCCTATTTCGGCGAAATACCGAGCTGATGATCGACGGTAAGCTGATCCCAGAATATGGACACGTGCCTGATCAGGTGATCCGGCTGGTACTCAATAACCATAGCGCCCGGGTGATCAAATTTCCGCTTGTTTCCTGGAGTGGCCACACCGGTTTTAGGGTCGACAAAGGGGCCTGTCCAGGTTCCTGTCACCCGCTCCACCGAAACAGCAAGACTCCCTTCGACAATTGCCTGCGTGACCTGTACATGAAAATCAGGATAGGCCTGGAATATCATTCTGAAGAATCCTTGCGCTCCCTTGTAGTCCATGGGCTTGGCATTCTCAGGCTGATCGATGGCGATATCTTTTGAAAACAGCTTCATCACTACGTCAATATCATGGCTGTTCCACGCGGCAGCCCAGGCTGCAATATCATCATGCGTTATGGGGTTTGCTGAAGCCTGACAGGTGATAGACAAAACGATCAGTGCCAACAGAAATGATCTGACAGGTTTCATGACGTTGCGGCTCCTGGCCAACTCGGGCTTCTATTACTGGGCAGCAACGCTCTTGAAGGAGTGTATCTCGGCAATATAACCGCCCGGGAACTCCACGATCGCGCTACTCCGGGAGCCCGTAGCAAAAGCAGGTGACAAGACTTTGGCACCGGTAGCCTGTGCCTTCGCGAGCGTATCGGAGAGGTCTTTTACGTCATAGCCGGTAAGTTCATGGCCAAACGGGTACGGCAGGTGACCATCCGTCACAAGCACGAGCATTTTACCAAAGCCTGATTCGATATGAATGCGCCGGTAGGTATCTCCCGGCCTGCCAATTTCCCCGGCATCGGCGGATTTTTCGTCTGAAATAACCTTTCCATGCGAAAATTTCACAAAGTCCCGTACAAACTCATCAGCCCTGTCGCGCGAAACATAAATGCGATTGTCTGGCACCGAATCAAGCGTCGAGTACGACGGCGCTGAATTGTGCCAGTACAACTGCATCTTGACACCACCCGGCCACTGAATAAGCGCATCAAGACCAATCGGATCTTTAAAGGGCTCGACAATCACCTCTGCGCCGCAGGCACGCGCAGCCGCTACGGCTTTGTTCAGATCGGTTACCAGATAGCCGGTGCGCTCCTGACCAAAGGGAAACGGTATCGGGGTCTGGAACGCAAAGGTCGACAGGGTCCCGGCAGGAGTCCAGACATACTGTAATTCGGTACTGCTGGATACCGGCAGTACATTGGCCACTATGCGTGGCGACGGCTTGCCACCGAATGTCGAGGTAAAACTGCTTACAAAGCTATCGAAATCCGCAGGAGCGACGTAGACATGGGTGGTGTCGTACTGGGCGCCAACGGACACATCAGGAGTAGCGGGGCCCTTTTGTCGCGCATCTGCTGGAGCCATGGCAGCAAGAGCCAGCATGGGAATCACCAGGGCGGCCGTCAATCGCAATGCGGGCATAATAAGTCTGTGCATGATGCTCTCTATCATTTCATTTCCAATAATAATGCGCTGATGCGCCCGTACTTTTGCAACACACCGGATCGGGCCCAGCCAAGGTCAGCTGCGCGCCCTCTGCTCGCCCTCTTGCTGTAGCGCTACTGCCACCAACATGAAGCCGCCAACCAGCCCCAGATGCTCAAAGAATCCATTCATCGCTGCAAAACGGACTGCGCCTTGCATGTTCCAGAAGGCATTCGCAACCATATTGGCCAGCAGGGTAAATATGCCCAGCGCGCCAGCACCCAGCCACACCCAGCGCCCGCTGACGACACAGGCCGACCCCAGCAACTCGACGGCAATTGTGAGCACCGCCAGCAGCCCCGCTGGCTCCAGACCAAAATGGCGTTGCTCGGACATTGCCCCTTGGAAGTCTAAAAGCTTGGTAAATCCGCCGACCCAGTAGGCCGAGGTCAGCGCCAGCCGGGCAGTCAGCTTGAACAACGGCCAGCCCAGAACAGCTGCCACCCAAGAAGGTGTTTCCCTGCCATGCAGTGTCACCGTCGTGCTCCTTGTCCGACTAGCATTTTTATAGCCTCGGTTTAGCGTAGACCGGGTCCAGGGCGTTGTCAGGCCCGTCACTTGGTGCCATATTGTCTCCAATTGGTAGACAATCTTGGGGGCTGTATGGACCGACTTGCCGGCATGGAATCATTCGTCAATGTTGTAGAGGCCGGTAGCTTCAGCACCGCTGCCAAGCGGCTCGGGCTGACACGCGCCGTCGTGGGCAAGCGTATCGCCGCCCTTGAGCAAGGCCTTGGCGCCCAACTTCTGAACCGCACCACCCGGCATGTCAGTGTTACCGGCCCGGGCGCCGAATTTTACGAACGCGCCCGCAATATCGTTTCCGAATTTGCCCTGGCCAGCCAGGAATTGTTACGCAATCAGGTAGAGCCCGAGGGACTGATCAAAGTCAACGCTCCCATGTCCTTCGGGCAGCTCCACCTTGCACCGGCCCTGTTTGGCTTCATGGCCCGCTGCCCAAAAATTGTCGTTCAGTTGACCCTCACCGACCGCTTTGTCGATCCGATCGCAGAGGGCTACGATCTTGTACTCCGTATTGGCGAAATGGAAGACAGCTCCCTGATTGGTCGGCGCCTGGCACAAATACCACTGGCAATGGCGGCGGCTCCAAGCTATTTACTGTCCCGCGGCAGTCCACAAATACCAGGCGACCTGGCAACGCATGACATTCTGCATTACGGATTGCAGCGCAGTGGCACACGCTGGCGCATATACCGTGCCGGGCAGGAATTCTCGCTCGAGGTTCCCATTATTTTCTGTGCCAATAATGGCGACGTACTCTGTTCTGCGGCGCTTGCCGGACGCGGCATTGTCATGCTGCCGACATTCCTGCTGGCTCAGCATCTGCAGAGTGGCCGCCTGCAGCAAGTCCTCCCTGACTATGAAGCAACACCCCTGGATCTCCATTTCCTGTGGCCCCAAAATCGTCTGCTGCCGACCCGAATACGCTGGCTTGTTGACTTTCTGGTCGAGCGTTTCGCCGAAGAGCCTTACTGGCATACGGAATCGCTCCCCCTCAAGGACTGAGGGCCGCTGACCGCCGCATTATTCGCTCCCCTGCGGAGACAATTATGCGCCTGTCCGGGGAGTTGCCACGACCGTCTCTACGCAAAATACTGGTGCCGCTGCTACAGGGCCTGATTCCGTCCGTCCTTCTTTGCATCAGACCCTGCCAAACAATCGACTTGTTCCCCTCCAACTCAGGTCGTAGCAGCTGGAGACAAGTGACCATGAGCCTGTGCTACCACCACGGTGATGAAATTAAACATTACCGGGACGGCGCCTTGCTAGTGCACCCGCGTTCAAAACACATGACAAATCGACAAGACGACAACTAGTCTGGCCTCTGACTATTGTCGTTAGAACTTCAACAACAATCGCTCGCAAGGAAAATCGACATGGCTACCAAAGCGACCCCGGCCCCAAGCTCCAGGCTTATCAAGCCGAAAGACCACACCCTCATTTTGATCGACTTCCAGTCACAGATGTCTTTTGCCACCAAATCCATCGACCCCGTGCTGCTGCGGAATAACGCCGCACTCATTGCCCACTCGGCAGCAGGCTTCGGCGTTTCGACAATCCTCACCACCGTTGCCGAGAAGAGCTTTTCCGGCCCGATGTACGAAGAAATCACGCGCGCATTTCCGGGCCAGGCGCTGATTGACCGCAGTTCCATGAATACCTGGGAAGACGCCAACGTCATCGCCAAGGTCAACGAGATCGGCAAGAGCAGGATTGTCATGGCAGGACTGTGGACCTCCGTCTGCATCGTTGGGCCGGCACTGTCGGCACTTGAACAAGGTTTTGAGGTCTATGTCATCGCTGATGCCTGCGGCGATGTTTCTGCCGAGGCGCATGACCGGGCGATGGACAGAATGGTCATGGCTGGCGCGCAACCCATGACCTCGCTGCAATACCTGCTCGAACTGCAGCGCGACTGGGCGCGCACGGAAACCTATGACATGACCCTCGGCGTTGCCAGGCAATTTGGCGGCGCGTATGGGCTGGGCATTGTCTATGCTAAATCGATGTTCAACGCCCACGAAGGCTGAACCCTGTCAGGGTCAGGCTTTCCGTTCATCAAACAAAGACCGTCGAGGTGCCGATGAAGACCTATCTACTGTCGCTCGGTGCCGGCCTGCTGGTCGGCATCTTCTACAGCCTCATCAACGTACGCTCTCCGGCACCACCCGTCGTCGCGCTGATTGGTTTGTTGGGCATCCTTATCGGTGAGCAGGTACCAGCGGTAGCCAAGAGCATGTGGGCCAGGGAGTCCCTTGCGACTTCCTGGTTGCAGCAGGTCAGGCCGCATGTATTCGGTCACCTGCCCTCGGGAAAAAAAGACGCGTTTGAAGTCAGCGACGGTACATTGCAAGTGTCCGATAAAATCAAAGACGATTAACGCAGGACGCATCGATTGCCAGCCACCTGCAGTTTCAGTCAAAGGAGAATAGCCAATGACAAATGCCCACTATCCAGACCTGATCGCCCACAGCGGTCTCTTTACCACCCTGGATCGCTCCAATCCCACTGCCAGCGCCGTTGCCATCAAGGATGGCAAATTCATGGCCGTCGGCCGGGAACACGACATCCTGCCGCTCGCCGGCTCGAACACGAAGCTTATTGACCTGAAGGGTCGGCGCACCCTGCCCGGACTCGTCGACAATCACATGCACATCATTCGCGGTGGCCTCAACTTCAATATGGAGTTGCGCTGGGACGGTGTGCGCTCACTGAGTGATGCGATGGCCATGCTGAAACGGCAAGTCGCCATTACTCCACCCCCCCAGTGGGTACGCGTTGTCGGCGGCTTCACCGAGCACCAGTTTGCGGAAAAGCGCCTGCCCACGATTGAGGAACTCAATGCCGTGGCGCCGGACACGCCGGTGTTTCTGCTGCACCTCTACGACCGCGCCCTGCTCAATGGCGCCGCCCTGCGGGCCGTCGGCTACACGCGTGACACGCCTGAACCACCGGGCGGCCAACTCGTGCGCGATGCCAACGGCAACCCGACGGGGCTGCTGTTGGCCAAGCCCAATGCGGCAATTCTCTATGCAACGCTGGCGAAGGGGCCGAAACTGCCCCTCGACTATCAGGTGAACTCGACACGGCACTTCATGCGCGAGCTCAATCGCCTCGGCGTGACCGGCGCCATTGACGCGGGCGGGGGCTACCAGAACTATCCTGACGACTACGCCGTCATACAGAAGCTGTCAGACGAAGGACAGCTCACCATCCGTATTGCCTATAACCTCTTCACGCAGAAACCCAAGGGCGAGAAGGAAGACTTCCTCAACTGGACGCAGTCGTCAAAGTACAAGCAGGGCAATGACTACTTCCGCCACAACGGCGCCGGCGAAATGCTGGTTTTTTCGGCGGCCGACTTTGAGGACTTTCGCCAGCCCCGCCCCGACATGCCGCCTGAAATGGAAGGCGAGTTGGAAGACGTCGTGCGTATCCTGGCCGAGAACCGCTGGCCCTGGCGGCTGCACGCCACCTATGACGAAACCATCTCGCGGGCACTGGATGTGTTCGAGCGAGTCAATCAGGACATCCCGCTGGAGGGCCTGAACTGGTTCTTTGACCATGCCGAAACGATTTCGGATCAGTCAATTGACCGCATCGCGGCGCTCGGTGGCGGCATTGCCGTGCAGCACCGCATGGCCTACCAGGGCGAATACTTTGTCGAGCGCTACGGCATGGGCGTGGCGGAAGCCACGCCGCCAGTAGCCAGAATGCTGGAAAAAGGCGTGAAGGTTTCTGCGGGCACCGACGCCACGCGCGTTGCGTCCTACAATCCCTGGGTTTCACTGGCCTGGCTCATTACCGGCCGCACCGTCGCCGGGCTCAGGCTTTATCCCCAGCGCAATTGTCTGGATCGTGAGGCCGCCCTGCGTATGTGGACGGAGAATGTCGCCTGGTTTTCCAATGAGGTGGGC
>Ga0302193_10000448_pt1 | contig 37702 bp, 25 predicted proteins | sample II_Bog_E3_3_FD_200228 | JGI IMG/M metagenome (GOLD analysis project Ga0302193, IMG submission 200228) | Peat permafrost microbial communities from Stordalen Mire near Abisko, Sweden - II_Bog_E3_3 | ecosystem: Environmental > Terrestrial > Soil > Wetlands > Peat | place: Sweden: Abisko...
ACGGTGAGATCGTTTTGCTTGGCCCCGGCCCAGTCCTGAGCGCCGTTGTGCAGGACGCACAAGCGGCAGGCAAACTGAACTGGCTGCGCTGGGAGACGGTCAACGGCAGGCAGACCGCTGTGTTTTCTTTCGCGGTGGAGAAGAAAAAGTCTCATTACACGGTGAATTATTGCTGCTTCCCCGATACCGATTCGACCGGCACAACAGGCAACCGGGGCGGGGAAGGCATCGCAAGCGCCGGGCGAGGCACTCTGCAAACCAACACCAATTGGTCCCCCCACAAGGAAACGGCGCCATACCACGGCGAGATCTTTGTTGATTCCGGCACCGGAATCATTGTGAGGCTGGTAATGTTGGCTGAATTCAAACCATCGAACGTGATCCACCAGGAGGACACACGGATCGACTACGGCCCGGCAAAAATCGCCGACAAGCCTTTGATCCTTCCGGTGAGAACCTTCATCAACACTGAGGTGGCCCCCAACGGCGAAGATTCCGCCAACCAGTTTTCCACTCGCCGCACTGTGTTCACGATCGAATACAAGAACTACCAGTTGGCCGACGCTTCGGGGCAGCAGTAGCAGGCCGGGAAGGAACAAGCGGTTCATTTTCGGCGATGGACGATTGTGAGTGTAGCTTTGGCCACGGAGTTGCCGGCTTGGCTGATTCTGCGACGGCTCATAGGAGGGCGCGCCTGCTCGTGCGACTAGTATCTATTCCCACTCGATGGTCCCCGGCGGCTTCGACGTGATGTCGTAGACCACGCGGTCGGTCCGCCGCTTCTCGATTGCCATTGACCGGCCGCTGTTGGTGGAATACCGACCGTTCCTCGATCCTCATTCGATGCTTCGCTCGCACATTTTCGGCCATGAATCTTCGCCCGCTTCGAAGGTCCGATGCTGCTCGAAAGGTAGAATTACAAACGTGAATGAAACACTCAGGGGGTTGACGCTCGATCCAGCTCTCGCAGCGACGATATTCGCGTTTGCAATGGGAGGCGCGCGCGCATTGGTGTTTCTGTTTGACAAGCTGGGAGGGTATTTTCAAAAGGTCGTAAATCCGAGCACCCACAAACTCGCATCCCTGGAAGGACTGCGCGGGATTCTTGCATTCTCGGTTGTCGCTCATCACGCCTGCTGCTGGTATTTCTATACGCGGATTGGCATATGGACCACCGGAAATAGCGTTGTCTTTACTCGGCTTGCCGACTTCGGCGTAGTACAGTTCTTCTACTTAAGCGGATTTCTTTTCTGGCGCAAGCTGATGAGGAAGGGCGCAATCCCAATCGGGAATTTCTATTTGTCCCGTTTTATTCGCATTGCCCCTGTGTTCTATTTATGTGTCGGCGCCGCAATCTTTGCGGGTATTCTTGGGGCCGGCTTCAGCCGTCAGGTACAGATCGGCTCTCTTATTGGTTCTCTGCTGTCGTGGGCGTCTTTTTCGATAGCAGGCCAGCCTCCGGTAAATGGTGTGGACATACACCTTATAACTTCCGGTGTAACCTGGACACTCGGGTTGGAATGGCTTTTTTATCTTTCGCTTCCATTCCTGGGGTGGTATTCCCGCCGTGCCCGGCGGCTGGTTTATTTCGCACTGACATTCGGCGTCCTATATATGGTTATGGTGAACAAGCATCTGCTCTTCGCGGTTAGGAACAAGGAGCAATTGCAATCAGCGGCTTTCATCGTGGGACGATTTTCAAGGCTCATGTTGACGGGATTTGGAGGGGGAATCCTGATCGCCACGCTGGAAACCAGGATACGAAATTGGCTGCGCTTCCTGATGCCCTGGCGGAATTGGCTATTACTGGGAAGTTATCTTGCATTCCTGCTAATACCTGGTATCGATCAAATAGGAACATTCCCCATCCTCGACGATATGGGACAAGCCTTCTTGCTGGCGGGCTTTGCCCTGGTGGTTCTCGGCTGTGACCTTTTTGGTCTTCTCACAAGCAGAGCGGTTCGCCTGCTCGGGGTGATCAGCTACCCGGTTTATCTGTTGCATGGCATGGTCTACTATGCGGTAATGCGGTTTAGAGGAGGAATACACGAAGTAAGTGCATTCACATACGCTGCGGAAGTAGCGGGATGCCTTGCCGCTATTCTCCTGCTCGCGCTCATCATTCATCTTACTGTTGAGCGGCCGAGCATGAAGCTGTCGGAGGAGATTGCCGGCAAGGCTGTGCCGGCCCGAATTAGCGCCTCGTGAGAAACAGCTCCATCATGGATATACAGGCTATTGCCCGCTCGGCAAGCTACTCCCACTCGATTGTGCCCGGCGGCTTGGACGTGATGTCGTAGACCACACGGTTGATGCCGCGCACCTCGTTCACAATCCGGCTGGAGATGCGCTTGAGTACATCGTAGGGCAGCGGCGTCCAGTCGGCGGTCATGCCGTCTTCAGAATGCACGGCCCGCACCGCCGCCGTGTACGCATAGGTGCGCTGGTCACCCATTACGCCCACGCTCATTACCGGCAGGAGCACGGCAAAGCTCTGCCAGATCTTCGTATAAAGGCCGGCGGCCTTGATCTCCGCCACCACGATTTCGTCCGCCTCCTGCAGCAGCGCCACACGCTCCCGAGTTACTTCGCCCAGAATGCGCACCGCGAGGCCCGGACCTGGAAATGGCTGGCGGCCCAGAACGTCTTCCGGCATGTCGAGGTCGCGGCCAATGCGCCGGACTTCATCCTTGAAGAGATCCCGCAGCGGTTCGATCAGCTTGAGCTTCATCCCCAGCGGCAGGCCGCCTACGTTGTGATGACTCTTGATGGTCTGGCTTGGGCCCTTTACGCTGCTGGACTCAATGACGTCGGGGTACAGAGTGCCCTGCACCAGCCAATCAACACCGCCGGTCTGCTTCGCAATGCGCGCAGCCTCGTCGTCAAAGACGGCGATAAACTCCGCGCCAATGCGTTTGCGCTTGGTTTCAGGGTCGGTGACCCCAGCCAGTTGATTGAGGAACCGTTCGCTCGCGTCCACCGCAACTATATTCAGCCCCAGTTTGTCGCGCAGATTTTTTTGCACGCTCTGGAACTCGTTTTTGCGCAACACGCCGTTGTTGACAAACACGCATGTCAATTGGCTGCCGATAGCCTTGTGTACCAACACCGCCGCAACCGACGAATCCACGCCGCCCGACAGTCCGCAGATCACGTGGCCGTCACCCACCTTCTCGCGAATTCCCGCTACCGTGGTCTGAATAAAATGCGCGGGGGTCCAGTCGCCCAAGGCTCCGCAAATGGTGAAGACAAAGTTGCGAATCAGCTTCGGACCGAGCGGGGTGTGATGCACCTCGGGATGAAACTGCACGGCCCAGATGCGGCTCTGTTCGTTGGCTATGCCAGCCAGCGCGTTGGACGATACCGCCGTGCGCCGGAACCCCTCGGGAAGCTGCTGTGCCTCGTCTCCGTGGCTCATCCAAACTTGAAGCGTGAGCGGCAGCCCGGCAAACAAAGGCGACGCATCGTCTTCGATGGTGACTTCGGCGTGGCCATATTCGCGGCGCGGAGCGGAGAGTACCTCGCCGCCAAGGTGATGCACGATGAAATGCAGCCCATAGCAGATGCCCAGCACCGGTACGCCCAGCTCTAGCACCTTGGCGTCCGCGGCCGGGGCGTCCGCGTCATACACCGACGAGGGGCCTCCGGAGAGGACCAACCCCAGCGGATGGAGAGCCTGAATCTCAGTGAGAGGCGCCGTGCATGGCAGCACGACGGAAAAGACGTTCAGCTCGCGAATGCGCCGGGCAATCAGCTGCGTATACTGCGAACCGAAATCGAGGATTACGATTGTCTGGGTGTCCACTCCCTAGTGTGGCAGGGGTTGGGGCGGGATGTAAAGACTGTAGTCAGGATCGTTTCCCATCCGCTGCTTTCCGGAGTATGTGTAGAATCTCAACTCTGGGTTGCCGTGAGCCTATTCGACAATATTCAGTTTATTTTGACTCGTCGAAGACTTCGATCCCAGAAACAGTGGCATAGTTCACCACCGGTTCAAAAGTGAGATTGAGTTTTCCCTGCGCCGTCGGTTTCAAATGGTAGAAGGACTTTGTGAGCGGGCGGAGGCTTCCTGCTTCCTTGAAAATATCGAAATTATCCAAGAGAGTCGCCCCATTACAAAGCACACGGAAGACGCGATCGCCGGTTCCCCCGGACCCGGAGGCGGTGGACCCAAAGTAGAATTCAGCGAAATGAAGAACCACCGTGTACCGGTCACGTGGGTCGACGGGGATGGCGTAGGTAAAGTGGCCGTATCGCTCGGCGGCGTAAATGCCGGGGTCGCTGGTTCCTTCCACCGGTTGGCGCGGTTCCGACATTGCTCCACTGACGAAGTATGTATCCGGGCGCCAGCGGTTGCCGCCGTGGTCCGTATAGGGTACAAGCTGCGTCACGAGGCGGATGGGAAGCTGTTTGTGTGGAATGCCGGGCAGAATCTCCAGCGCATTGAGGATAGGGACTCCACGCACGCTCATGAACTGCAAATGAAGCATTCCGTCCCTGGCTGGGGACACATCCCGAAAGACGCGTTCATCCGCGATATTCTCGCCCAGGGCATCTGTCACTACATCGAAGCCCGTCAGGGCATACTCGCCGTTGACGGCGACATTAAACGTTGCAAAGTGGTCTCCATCGCGCTCAGACGCCACGAAGTAGAGATGCAGTTCATACACGCCAGGGGCAAGGGGAATGTTGTAGCTGAAATCCCCCTTGCGCCATTGCCTGAAGAGGAGCGGATCGCTGGTTCTGGCAATAAAGCCTGCAGGGCGGACCCAGTATGACCCGCCGTCATAATACTGGTCCGCCTTCCATAGATTGCCCTCACTGTCGGTCTGGGGCGGGCCGGTGTAGCCCGCAATCAGGCGGAGAGGCATAAACGTCGCGGCAGAAAGCTGCGGGCGCCCAGTTGGCGGCTCCGTATTTGCGGACGATTTAACGTTGGATCCTCCCGCCGCGGTGGCAGGATGTGCGTACTTGTAGAGGGCAAAAGCTGTGAAGGCCAATCCAACGGCCAGCAATGCATAGAGCCAGCGCCGGCGCGGAAGCGCAATGCCGCGATTTTGCTCAGGGCTGGAAGCCTGCGGCGCTCCAGGCGCGGCAGCAGGATGCACCGGCGGTGCCTCTACCGAGGCTCTAAGCGATGATTGCTCGGGCAACTGGATGGCATCGAGGTGGGTAAAGACCGGAATATAAGTTCCTGGGGGAAGCGAAAGCTGGATCGCGTGGAGCTTGCCCTCGTTCTCGTAGTAATCCTTCAGCCTCTTTCGTAGCCTGTGAGCCTCAACCCGCACAATTGAGTCCTCGGTGGCGCTGAAGATCGTTCTCGACCTGCCGAAGGCCTCGGTAGCGATATTGTACTCATTGATCTGGTCGCGCTTCCCGGCAAAGTATTGCTCTCCAAGGTAGCGAAGCAGACTGACCAAACGGGGATATTTCGACAGCGCGCTCGCGACCGCCGCCAGCTCGGCGCGTTCCAGGTCGATCGACTGTAAGGTCATAGTTTCCGGCATGACGATCTTCCAGTGCGGCACTTGTAACGCAACTTTGGATGATATGCAACCGGCGCGAACATTTGCAACAAGTCCAAAGTCCAATTCTTGTGTATCAATCTATCTCTTTTGCAGTCAATTAGATATGATGCGCTTCGCGCTTGCGGCGACATGCTGAAACATTAATCAACAAGATTGAACTTCCGCATCTTGAAAATTGAGGCATAGGGTTCCCACTGTTGCTGCGCGGCAGACTTTGGCACTCGCGGGACAAGATGATTTTCGGCTTCACACATAAGAACGTCACAGGCATTGTCCCTCAGAATGCAAAAGGAGAATTACCTTGAACACGAAAGCAGTTTTCAGAATGATGGCGATCGGCTTTGCGTGGCTCGCGCTATTCGCCGGGCTACGCAGCAACGCCACCGCACAGCAGATATGCGGCAGTAACAACTCCGCGGCGCTCGGGAACAACAACCAATACGTGTTCCTCGGCGACCAGTGGAACTCCAGCTTCACTTATGTCGACCAATGTGTGGAGATCACAAACTCGACCACGCCGCCGCCCACTTCCTTGTCGGGTACGGCGGCCGGTCCCAGTTCGAATTATGTCAGCGGCACCTTCGATAATACGACCGATGTACCGTCCGATTATCCGGACTTTCTGTATGGAGCGTTCCAAGGCAACAGCACCTCGAATACACAGTTGCCGATGGCGGTGACCAACATTACCGGGAGCAATCCGAAATACAACGTGCTGAGCGGCGAAAATGTGGTTGAACCTTCGGGCTACAACAACGATATGGCCTACGATATCTGGTTCAACACCTATGCCGGCACGCCCACGGGCCAGAACACCACGGGCACAGAACTGATGATCTGGGTGCAGCATAATGGAGGCGCCGGAACAATCAGCGGCGGCCCCACTTACTCCTTCACGGACCCAACTACGGGGCAGAATTGGACCGCTTACACCGGCACCAACAGCAGCAACTGCAATTGCAGCGGCACGGGGAGCCAGGTCATAAGCTTCGTGCGGAATAATTCCGATGGACCCACACCGACGGGCGGCCTGACCGAGGCTCTGAATCTGGACGATTTCTTTACCGAGGCTCTGAATGTGGGAGAGATACAATCCTCGTGGTACTTAACAGCGGTCGAGTTTGGGACCGAGATCTGGGTCGGCGGCCCGGGGCTGCAGGTTAACAACTTCTGGGTGAATATTGTGCCCAACGGCCCGCAAACACAAATTACAAGCATTTCCCCCGCCTTTGGGCCTGCCGGCTCCTCTTTCACGCTTACCGGAACGAACTTCGGCTCAACGACGGGTTCCGTAAACTTTGGAACGACCACGACTGCGGTGACCTCATGGTCCGCAACCTCGATTACCGCGACAGTGCCGAGCGGAGCGGTTGCCGGCAACAACACGGTGAACATCGTTACGTCGGCGGGAGTCACGTCGAATACAGAGATCTTCAGCGTTACAGCAGACCCGATCTCGATTGACACGGGCGGCCCGGCCTCAGGGAATTGGATTGCCGATTCGTTCTATTCGGGTGGGACCGTGTCTACTGCCACGACCGCCATAAGCACGTCGCTACTTTCCGCGCCAATTCCACCCCAGGTGGTCCTTCAAGACCAGCGCTGGGGCGCAATGACCTACACCATTCCTGGGTTTGCTCCGAACAGTATCCACTCCGTCGATCTCTATTTTGCTGAGACATATTGGACCGCAGCAGGCGATCGCGAGTTCAATGTCACGATCAACGGTGTTCAGGAACTGACCAACTTCGACATCTTCAAGACGGCGGGCGGTTTAAATATCGCCGTCGACGAAAAGTTTCCGAACGTAACGGCCAGCAGCGCCGGGATCATCACCATCACTTTTGCCGTCGGAGCCGCGGATAATCCGACTATCAGCGGCATCGCCATCGATCAAAGTCCGCTCCTCTCGGTGACCCTTGCGGGCGCCGGTTCGGGCACGGTGGTTTCTTCGCCGGCTGGCATCAGTTGCGGGACGACCTGCAGTGCGACTTTCGCGACGGGCACCGCAGTCAGCCTTACTGCGACTCCGGCCACCGGCAGCACATTTACTGGATGGAGTCCGAGTTCGCTCTGTACCGGAACCGGAACCTGCACGGTCATCATGAGTCAGGCAGAATCTGTTACGGCGACTTTCAGCACGACTTCCCTGACCGTCTCTAAAGCAGGTTCGGGTTCGGGCACGGTAACGTCTTCGCCCGCCGGAATCAATTGTGGCACAACGTGCAGTTCGGCCTTCTCGTCCGGCACGGTTGTAACACTGACAGAAGCCCCCGCCTCCGGAAGCAACTTCACCGGTTGGAGCGGCGCTTGCTCCGGCTCCGGCACAACCTGCTCCGTAACCATGGGCGCTGCCGAATCTGTTACGGCGACATTCGCTTCGCTCACGATGCCGCTCACCGTTGTTGAAATGGGAAATGGCGCGGGCACCGTGACCTCTTCGCCCGCCGGCATCAATTGCGGCACAACCTGCAGCTATTCCTTCACCACTGGATCTTCTGTAACCCTGACGGCGGTTGCAAGTGGAAGCAGCACCTTCACGGGTTGGAGCGGAGCGTGCTCCGGAGCCGGGTCCTGCGTGGTGACAATGAGTTCAGCGGAATCGGTCAACGCAACTTTCAGTCTGCCCACGCAGCCGCTCTACATTAACGCAGGCGGGGGGGCGGCGTCTCCGTATGTGGCGGATGAGGACTATAGTGGGGGCACCACAGCCTCCTACACGAATGCCGTGAGCACGGCCCTCCTCACCGGCACGACGCCGCCTCAGGCTGTCTTGCAGAGCGAGCGTTACTGCGCGTCCTGCACGATGACCTACACCATTCCAGGCTACATATCCGGCAGCACGCACACCGTAACGATGTATTTCATTGAAAACTACTGGACGGGTCCAAACGAGCGGCAGTTCAACGTGATCATCGGCGGGACGCAGGTGCTTACCAACTTCGACGTTTATGCCTCGGCAGGTGGGCAGTTTATCGCGGTACAAAGGAGCTTTACCACCACGGCGAACAGTTCCGGAGACGTCGTGATTCAATTCACGATGGGAACCTATAACTATCCGGAGGTCAATGGCATCGCAATTGATGCTGCGGCGCCATCCACCTACACGTTAACGGTGGCCGATTCGGGCACCGGCACCGGCACCGTAACCTCTTCACCCTCTGGAATCAACTGCGGCTCTAGTTGCAGCGCCAGCTTCGCGGCCGGATCGTCGGTCACCCTGACGGCCGCTGCAGCTTCCGGTAGTACATTTGCCGGCTGGAGCGGAGCGGGTTGCTCTGGAACTTCAACCTGCGTGGTTGCGATGAGTGCCGCAGAGTCCGTTACGGCAACGTTCAATGGACCCGCGCCCACCTCGCTTCTGATCGATGGGGGCGGCGCGGCGGCGGGAAGCTGGGCAGCCGATGAAGACTTCAGCGGCGGCACAGCGGCTACTTACACCAATGCCGTTGATACCTCGATGCTTCCTGCTCCAGTTCCACCGCAGGCTGTATTGCAGAGCCAGCGCTATGGCGCTTTCACTTACACAATGCCCGGCTTTACGGCGGGCAGCACGCATACAGTCACGCTGTACTTCGTGGAAAACTACGTTACCGCGGCGGGCCAGCGAGAGTTCAACGTTGTGCTCAACGGCACGCAAGTGCTGACAAACTTCGATGTCTACGCTACGTCCGGAGCGCAGTTCCGGGCGATTCAGCAGAAATTCACCACAACCGCTTACAGTAGCGGCCAAATCGTAATCCAGTTCAGCAATGGCGCCGTGCAAAGTCCGATGGTGAGTGGTATCGCGATCGATCAGGTCGAAACCACGCTGGACTTCTACGCAGGTTCAACCGCAACCGGAAGCTTTGTACCGGATGCCGATTTCGCCTCCGCCGGCACCCTAAGCTCCTACACAAATGCCGTGGGTACTTCAAAGCTGTCGGCTCCCGTGCCACCGCAGGCAGCACTCCAGGGCCAACGCTACTGCGCAGGATGTTCATTCACCTACACCATGCCCGGCTTTATTGCGGGCAGCACGCACACGTTGTCGCTATACTTCGTGGAGAATTACGTGACCGGCGCGGGACAGCGCGAGTTCAACGTGATCCTCAACGGCACACAGGTACTCACTAACTTCGATGTCTACGCAACGGCGGGAGGGCAGTTCAACGCCATTCAGCAGAACTTCACAACAACCGCTAACAGCAAAGGGCAGGTCGTGATCCAATTCACTCCTGGGGCGGCACAGAATCCCATGGTGAGCGGCATCGCGGTCCAATAAGCAACGAATTCGGCGCAAGAACTGAGGGGCGCGGTTGGAATTTGGCGCTGCCCGGCCCGATTGAGGCCGGCGATGCGAGCTTCCAGCCGCGCCCGATTTGCTGGGGAAATCAGGGAGATTGGTACCGTTCATGGCATTCGGCTTATTACCACAGTTGTATTTCCTTCGAATCCCGAAAAGAAGTAATGGCCCGGGCCTGAAGGCCTTGTCGATTTGCGCCGTTTTCAGGGGGTTGAAACCCCCTGCTCCCTCCGGATTGTCCGATCTACAACTGTGGTATTAGTCCACGATGAAGCGAAGACCCTTTGTGTCGCGCCGCTCTCGCCGGCAACGGTGAGACAACCAACAGGAGGATCAAAGTTCATGGTGAAGTTTTGGATATCGCGAGTGTTCCTCATTTGTGCAGTGCTTTGGTTCTTGTCCTTCCGGATGAGCTTTGCGGCTGCGCCTACCGGTGCTGAAATGGCTGCGCGCATGGCGGGCGGAATCAATGTTGGCAATGCCTTCGACGCGCCCAACGGCGAGGGCACGTGGCGGCCCATGCCGGTGAAGGAGTCGGAATTCGACGCCTTCAAGGCAGCCGGTTTCAAGCATGTGAGGCTACCGGTAACGTGGGGCAACCACATGAGCGCGACCGCTCCGTACACCATCGATCCTGTCTTTCTGAAACGCATTGTCGAGGTTGTTCACTGGGGAACATCCCGAGGCCTGGTTATGGTGCTCAACGCACACCACGAAGGATGGTTCAAGGACGACCCGGGCGGACAGGCCGCTCGTTTCGACGCCCTTTGGCGTCAGATCGCGGCTGCCTTCAAGGATGTGCCCGATGAATTGCTGCTGTTTGAGGTTTTGAACGAATCGGAGCAGAAACATATCACAGATGCCGAAACCGACGAAATGAATGCGCGGGAGTTGGCTATTATCCGCCAGACCAGCCCGACTCGCTGTGTCATTCTCGGAGCTGTTGGGGACAACGCGGGCCGCTTGCGGGACAACCGGATGGCGGTCCCAAACGACCCATACATTATTGCCACATTCCACAGTTACGATCCTTGGTCGTTCGCATCGGGCCAGATGGCCACGTGGGGAACGCCACAGGACAGGGAGTATCTGCTGACGGGCGAGCCGAACTTCAACGCTCTGGAGGGTTGGTCCAAAGCGCACCACTGTCCCTTGTATCTCGGTGAGTTCGGATCCTCCACCAAGGGTGATCCCGCCTCGCGCGCGGCGTGGTATGGCTTCTATGCCAAGCAGAGTGTCAAGCGCGGCTTTGCCTATGCTGTTTGGGATGACGCAGGCGGCGATGAGATTTATAACCGGACCACGGGACAGTGGGCTCCGGGGATATTACAAGTGCTGTTTCCGTAATGGCCCCGTCGCAAATGAGGCAGCCTGTACAGCACATTCGGTCATCGATGTTTCGAGAGCTCCGCAGGGAGAGCGCGCCGACGCAAATGACCATGGGAGTATTGCGCTGCGCTCTCCGGGGCAACTGTTCTCGGAGTGTAGCAAATGCGGCGAGGTGGGGCGCTGGGTTTTCTGGCTGGGGATTCGGGAGCGGCGGGAATGTGAGGATTGGCGACCAAACGACCGCAGATGAGGCAATGGCGTCATTTTTTCGCTCTTGCAGCTTCAACTTTTCTTGAATGTTGTAGACGAATCGTACAGACTCAAGCGTTAAACTGGGGTGATTAGTTCGCAGGAGTCCAAAGTGGCCACATTAAGGATTATTCGGGATTCCGGGTTTGTCGACTTCTTGAGAGCTTATTTTGTGGTGGTCGACGGAGAGAAGGTTGGAAAGATTAGAAATGGTAAGACAAAAGAGTTTCCAATTTCCAGCGGTCGGCACGAACTGTCGCTAAGGATTGACTGGTGCGGTTCAAGGACAATCCAATTCAACGCCAATGAACTAGATACGCTTACATTCTTCGCGAAGTCTGGCCGCGGAGAACGGGGACCTGGAGACAAGTTCGGAATCGTTGAGCCCGAATCCTGGATTTCCCTCACTCAAGAGCGTTGATTCACTCTGCGATGAGTACTAGTTGCATTACCGGCGACCCTGAGCTTGCCACATGCCAAATCCATCAGCCTTCATGGTTGTCCCTCTCGCGTGATAGCCTTTTGTGCAACGCAGCATGTTCCGAAATGGCTGCTTCAGATTCGATCCTGACTTGATACCTGGCCTCGGCACGCTCCCTCAAGCGCCGGACAGACTGGCTGGTTGACCAGATCGGCTCATCCTGATTCCAAAGAGGACATTCCATGAACTGTTTCCGTTTCGTCCCTGTTTTGATGCTTGCCGCCGGCGCCGCGTTCGCGCAGGCTCCGGCGGCCGCGCCAGCCGGCTCGCCTGCACCCGCGCCGCCCGTACACGTGGGGAGCTTCGACCTTTCGGCCATCGACAAAACCGCTGACCCATGCACCGACTTCTATCAATACGCCTGCGGCAACTGGATCAAGGACAACCAGGTCCCCGCCGACCAGGTGCGCTGGGCGCGCTCCTTCTCGCTGCTGGGCGAGCGCAACCGGTACCTGCTATGGCAGGAGTTGGACGCGGCCGCCGCGAAGCCCAAGACGCCGCTCGAAAAGCAGTACGGAGACTACTTTGCCGCCTGCATGAACACCGATCTGGTGGAGACCAAGGGCCTGACACCGCTGGAGCCGGCCCTGAAGCGCATCGCGGACCTGAAGGATGCGCACCGCCTGGCCACGCTGATCGGCGAACTGGCTGCGGAAGGGAGCCCCGTGCGTCTCTTCCAGTTCGGAGTCAGCCAGGACGACAAGGACTCATCCAAGCAGATTGCGCAGATTGTGCAGGCCGGCCTTTCGCTGCCCGATCGCGACTACTACATCAAGGACACGCCACGGTTCCAGCAGATTCGCAAGCAGTATATCGAGCATGTAGCCAAGATCTTCACGCTGGCGGGTGACACTGCCGACAAGGCTGCCAAGGAAGCAGCTGAGGTGATGGAAATCGAGACCGCTCTGGCCCAGGCCTCCACCAGCCGCACCGACATGCGCGAGCCCGAAAATCGCTATCACATTTACCCGCTGGCTGACTTTCAGAAGCTGACGCCGGACTTCGACTTCACCGTCTACTTCGAAGACATCAAGGTTGGACAGTTCGACTCGCTCAACGTTGCCACGCCCAACTTCTTCACGGCTCTTAACGAGCTGATCGACAAAGAGCCTATCGACGCCTGGAAGTCCTACTTCCGCTGGCACACGCTGCACGCTTCCGCGCAGAACCTTCCCAAGGCCTTCTTCGACGAGAACTTTGCTTTTTTCGGGAAATCCCTACAGGGCCAAAAAGAGCCTGAGCCGCGGTGGAAGGAATGCACCAGCATTACCGATCGCGCGCTGGGTGAGGCAGTGGGCCAGGACTGGGTGAAGGAGCACTTTCCGCCGGCGGCCAAGCAGAGCATGGACAAGCTGGTGGCTGCCCTGGAGAAGTCCCTGGGCGACGACATCAAGACCCTGCCCTGGATGAGCGACGCCACGAAAACGGCAGCGGAAGAGAAGCTGGCCATGATCCGCAACAAGATTGGCTACCCGGAGAAGTGGCGCGACTACTCGGCGTTGAAGGTAAAGCGCGACGACCTGATGGGCAACCTGCACCGCACGGCCGTTTTCGATCGGAACTATAACCTGAACAAGCTGGGCAAGCCGGTGGACGAGAGGGAGTGGGGCATGACGCCGCCCACGGTTAACGCCTATTACAACCCCTCGTTCAACGACATCAACTTCCCGGCCGGTATTTTGCAGCCGCCGTTCTTCGACTTCACCGTGGACCCGGCCGTAAACTTTGGCGGGATCGGCGTGGTGATTGGACACGAGATGACGCATGGATTCGACGACGAGGGCTCGAAATACGACGGCAAGGGCAACCTGCGCGAGTGGCAGACGGCCGACGACCGCAAGGCCTTTGTGGAGAAGACCGACTGCGAAGTGGCCGAGTACGGCGGCTTTGAGACTGCTCCCGCGCACGACAACCAGCCGCAGCAGAAGCTGAATGGCAAGCTCACCCTGGGCGAGAACACGGCGGACAATGGCGGCCTGCGCATTGCCTACATGGCCTTGCTGGATACTCTGGCGGCGACCGGCAAATCGATCGACGACAAGATCGACGGCTACACCGAGGCGCAGCGCTACTTTCTCAGCTTTGGCCAGGTGTGGTGCCAGAACCAGACCGAGCAGTCGGCCCGCCAGTTGGCGCTAACCGACCCGCACTCGCCGGGAAGATGGCGCACCAATGGCGCAGTGCAGAACTTCGACGCATTCGGCAAGGCGTTCGGCTGCACCAAGGGCCAGCCGATGTATCCGGTCAACTCCTGCCGCGTCTGGTAGCTGATTGAAGGCCCGGATGCCCCGCCTGCCGGCGTTGGGTGTCCGGGCCTTTTGCTTTTGACGGCGCAGGTTTTCATTTATTGCGATGGATGGATTGGTTGCCGGGCGGTCCGCGTGATAGCCTCCCGTGTATTGAATGTTGTTGATTCTCCGCAATTCTCCGGTCCTGTTCCAATCCTGGCATGTACTGAACAAAACAAGGCAGACGGTGGCGTTGAAACATCGTCCCGCCAAGGAGTGTTGATGAACCCTATTCGCGTCGCCCTTATGTTGCTGCTCGCAGCCGGAACCGCGCTGGCCCAGGCGCCCGCTGCTCCCAAAGCCGACTCGTCCGTCCCCTCGGCCCCACCGGCTTCAAAAAGCTTCGATGTGGCGGCGATGGATAAGAGCGCGGACCCCTGCACGGATTTCTATCAGTACGCCTGCGGCAACTGGGTGAAGAACAACCCGATTCCTCCGGACCAGGTGGACTGGGCGCGCTCTTTCTCTGTGCTCGACGAGCGCAACGTTTACCTGTTGTGGCAGACGCTGGACGAGGCTGCAAAGCATGCCGACAGTCCGCTGCAAAAGCAATATGGCGATTTCTTTGCCTCCTGCATGAACACTGACCTGGTGGAAAAGAGGGGCCTGGCGCCACTGCAACCGACATTCGCGCAAATCGCCGCGCTCCAGAGCGGAAAGCAACTGGCGCCGCTGCTGAGCCAGCTTGAGAACGAGGGCAGTCCGTACGGATTTTTCGGGTTTGGGGTGGGCCAGGATCAAAAGGATTCGAGCCAGCAGATTGCGCAGGTATTCCAGGGCGGCTTGTCGCTGCCCGACCGCGATTACTACATTGTCGACTCCGAGCGATTCAAGACGATTCGGGCGCAATACGTGGAGCATTTGAAGAAGATGTTTACACTGGCCGGGGACACGCCCGACCAGGCCGCGAAGGAAGCGGCGGCGGTGATGGAAATTGAGACCGCGATGGCCAAAGCAGCCACCAGCCGAACCGAGTTGCGGCAGCCGGAGAACCGCTACCACATCTACACGGTCGCCGACTTTGCGAAGACCGCTCCCGATTTTGACTGGATTGCCTTTTTCGGGGCTCTTCCCATTGGGCACTTCGACACGCTGAACGTGGCCACACCGGAGTTCTTCAAGGCCCTGAACGGTTTGATTGACAGCGAGCCGGTGGACGCATGGAAGAGCTATCTGCGCTGGCACACGCTGCATGGGCAGGCATTGAATTTGCCGAAAGCGTTTTTCGATGAGAACTTCGCATTCTTCAGCAAGACTCTTGCCGGGCAGGAGGAACCGACGCCACGCTGGAAACAATGCACCTGGGATGCCGATGGTGCGCTGGGCGAAGCGGTGGGGCAGGACTGGGTGAAGAAGCACTTTCCACCCGCGGCCAAAGACAACATGGACAAGCTGGTTGCCGCACTGGAGAAGTCGCTCGGCGACGACATCAAGGCCTTGCCGTGGATGAGCGACGCGACCAAGGAGGAGGCTGAGAAAAAGCTGGCCATGATCCGCAACAAGATTGGCTATCCGGAGAAGTGGCGCGACTACTCCAGCATCAAGGTAGACCGGAATGACCTGATCGGCAACATGCACCAGGTGGACATCTACAAGAACCACTACAACTACAACAAGCTGGGCAAGCCGGTGGATGAAAAGGAGTGGGGCATGTCGCCGCCGACGGTAAACGCGTACTACAGCTCGTCGTTCAACGACATCAACTTCCCTGCGGGAATCTTGCAGCCGCCATTCTTCGACTTCACCGTGGATCCGGCGGTGAACTTCGGCGGCATCGGCGTGGTGATTGGCCACGAGATGACGCATGGGTTCGACGATCAGGGATCGAAGTTCGACGGCAAGGGGAACCTGCGCGAGTGGCAGACCGCCGACGACCGCAAGGCGTTTGTGGAGCGGACCGACTGCGAAGCCAAGGAGTACGGCAGCTTTGAGGCAGCTGCGACGCACGGCGACGTGCCGGCGCAGATGCTGAACGGCAAGCTGACGCTGGGCGAGAACACGGCAGACAACGGCGGATTGCGCATTGCCTACATGGCGCTACTGGATACGCTCGCGGCGCAGGGAAAGACGATCGACCAGAAGATCGACGGCTACACGGAGGCGCAGCGCTACTTCCTGGGCTTCGCGCAGGTGTGGTGCGAAAACCGGACCGAGCAGACGGCGCGGCAGTGGGCGCTCACCGATCCGCACTCGCCGGGCAAGTGGCGCGTAAACGGCACCGTGCAGAACTTCGATGCATTCGGCAAGGCCTTCGGGTGCACCAAGGGCCAGGCGATGTATCCGGTCAACTCCTGCCGCGTGTGGTAGGGCGGCAGACGCTCAGCGGGGGATCGGTTTCGCTCAGCCGCGATCCCCCGATCGCAGCTCACCCCAAGCTGACGCGTTGACGTTTCCCACCATTCGACCGTCCAAACCGCATCCGCGCCGGAAATTGGAAGGTATGGAAGCCAAGTGCCGGATTCGATGGCGCAGAAGGGCTGAATGGGGGCAGAAAACTCGCTGTTTTGCCCCGTGTCCGCATGAAACTAGGCACAACCTACCCTTGGCTTTTACAATGCATCAGGGACCCGTCCCAACCCAGCACTGCTGTGGAACTAGCAAACTTGGCGGCACACGCCTGACCAGGATGAAGGAATCGCATGAAGTTTATGAAATTCGGCAAGGCACTTCTGATGAGCGCCCTCTCTTTGGGCGTGGTCTTCAGCGTTTCGTCTTGCGTTCGGAGTTATACGGTGGGCTTTTTGTATGTGACGGGCACGGTGACCGCCCAGCCCAGCGGCGACGGCATTATCACCGGCTTCAAAATCGATCACAATACCGGCAGGCTGGCCGCCATTGACGGGCTACCTGTTTCTTCCGGGGGCGCCAATCCGGTGCGGGCCGTCCTTCTACTCGGCAGCAAATTCCTCTATGTGCTGAACCGGGGAGTTAACTCAACTGGCGGCTCGGAATGCACCACCGCGGATCCATGCCAGAACTCCAATATCGTGGAGTTTGCGGTGGGCGGAAACGGAATCCTGACCGAGCAGCAGACCTTCTCCACGCAGGGAATCAACCCGTTCCGCATGATTGCAGACGCTTCGGGGAGCTATCTCTATGTGCTGGAGCACGACGCACCGTCGAGCGCAGCCTGCGCGCTGGCGCTGGGAGCCTCGGCTAGCTCGTGCGGCGACATTACAGCCTTCTCGATCAACCAGACCACCGGCCGCCTGGAGACTATTGTGAATGCCCAGGTAACCGCGGCCAACGGCACGCCGATTCCTTATTTCCCGGTACCGGCCAACCCGATCGATTTTGCCGAGACCGCCGGATTCTTTCTTACCCTCAGCGGCACGCCCGCCACCGGCGACTCGGTTTTCCCCTACGGCTTATCCGCAGGCAACGGGCAGTTGACGGTAAGCCAGAACAGCTCGCAGCCGGTTGGCGCCCTCGCGGGGACGGCCATAGTGAATGCCGGCGGGTACGTCTACATACTTGACGACGAAGCGCCGGCCGCGCCGAACACGACTGGCGCCACCAGCCAGATTCTTCCCTTCACCGTGGGCACGAACGGCGCATTGCAGGCGGAAACCGGTGGAATCGTCGCCGATGACCCCGGCCTATCCAACCCTATCTTCCTGCTGGTGGAATCGAAGGGCAAGTTCCTCTACGTTGCCAACCAGGGCAACAACACCAACACCACCGACCCTCAGAGCGGCTTAACGGGTTATGTAATCGACCCCAGTACCCACCAGCTCAGCTTTATCGCCGGTGAGCCGTTTGGCTCCGGAGCAGGCCCTCAATGCATCGTCGAGGACCCATCCGACCAATATATTTACCTGGCCGACCTTTACGATTCCAGCGTATCCGGCCGGGTGGTTGACCCCAACTCAGGCGTACTCACTAATTTGCGCACAACCGTAAGCTATCCGCTTGAGGGGCCGGCCACATGGTGCCTGATGGACGGGCGCACCGACTAATCGGGACCGACGCCGGGCGCAAGCGGGATGAAGGCCAGCAGAAGCAGGCTTGCCGGTTCCCGGCCCGGTTTTCGGCCCGGAATCCGGACTCCAGTTTGTGGAAGAGCCGGATTCACCTTTGAAACGTAGCCGAACCCAGGGTGCGGCCTTTTGCCTGCGCACGCCGCGGTTCGATTCCAAACCGCTTTTTGGGGGCCGAAGACTCTCCCCCGCTAACGAAAGATGCGCATGAAGTTCAACAAATCGGGCCAGTTGCTTCTGGTCGCCGCGGCAAGCCTCCTGGGGGCCACCCTTCTCACCGCCTGTGCCACGCTTACCGTGGATTTTGTTTTCGTCGCCTCTTCCAAAGCTGCGGGAATAAACAGCGCCGGCGAGATCGATGTGATGGAGGTCAACTCGGAGTCCGGCGCCATGCGCCAGATTCCCACTTCGCCCTTCCCCTCCGGAGGCCGCAATCCCGTTGCCGAGGCCGTTTCGTCCGACAACACCAACCTCTACGTGGTAAACCAGGACGATAACTCCATCGTCCAGTTCATCATTGGCAACGACGGCAAACTCTATCCGCAGAACACCAAGAACACAGCGGGAATCTACCCGTTTGCGGTCGCCGTCAGCGGAACCACGCTGTTTGTCGCCGACCTTTACGAGCCGCTGCCAACCTGTTCCACCGCCGCGCCTTGCTCAGGCTCGATTGCCGCGTATCCCATCTCGATTTCCTCCAACTCGCCTCCGAGCGATTCGCTGGGACCAGCCATTGCCAACGGAGACCTGAACTACTGGCCCTTGAGCATTCCCGGCAGTCCCAACGATGTGGTTGAGCCCACCGGAATCACTGTGCTGCATTCGGGCAGCTTTCTTTACGTGGCCGCATACGACACCACTTCGGGAGCCAATTACGTCTTCGGCTTCTCGATTGCCTCTTCGGGGGCTCTTACCCCGCTCAACGGCGGTGCACCCCTTGGCGGCGGTGCGATTGACACGGGCGCCTGCACCAACGCGTACCTCAACGCGCCCTTTATCATCGGGACCTGTCCAGCGGCAATCGCCAGCGATCCTTCCAGCACATATGTGTATGTCACGGATTCGGTGAACAACCAGGTTCACGCCTATTCGGTTGCCTCTGGGACCGGTCTGCTGACTTCGCTTGGGAGCCCGGTAAAGTCGGGTGATCAACCCTCAGCCATTGTTGTGGACCCGGCGTACTCTTTTGTCTACGTCGCCAATGCGCAGGACGGCACCATTACCGCATATTCGATGAGCGGCGGAGCGCTGACCAGTCTTGGCACCTACACCACGGGATCGGAGCCGGTGGCAATCGGCATCGATCCTTCGACCAACCACTTTCTTTACACCGCCAACTATCTGGGCAGCGGGGTCATCGGCACTGTCTCGGGATTTGAGCTGAGCCCGACCGCCGGCACGCTGATCGTTTCCAAGAGCTCTCCTTACACGAGCAACGCCCTGCCCACAGCCGTCGCGGCAATTCCGCACGGCAGCGCCGGCAAGACACAGTAGCAGCACCCCGTACCGGGCTTTTACAATCCATACGGGGCAACTTAACCAGTTTTCCTGGGGCTTCAACACGATGGCCCACAACGAAGGAAGCGCATGAAGTTCAGCAAACTGAGCCAGCTTTTTCTGGTCTCCACCATCGGCCTTCTGGTGGCCAGCCTCTTGACGTCCTGCGAGATCGTCACCATCGACTATCTCTTTGTCGCCAACTCCGCAGGCTCGGGAACCAGCAGCACCGGACAAATCGAAACCTATGACGTGGACTCCGAGACCGGCACGCTCCGGACTGGACAGGCGACCGTGAATTCCGGGGGAACGAATCCCGTTTCAATGGCAGTAACTTCGGACTATGCGAATCTCTATGTCGCGAACGCGGGCAACAGCGCGGTTGTGCATTTCTCGCTCTCCGGCAGCGGCGTGCTGGCGCAAAAGGACGTCGTAACCGCGATCGACACTCCTGTCGCCATTGCGGTAAACGCGGCCAATACCTATCTTTATGTGGTTTCCGGCACAACCTCGGCCACCATTACGGCATATTCCCTTTCGTCCGGCACTATCGGTTCCGTAGCATCGCAGCAGCCGCTTATTGTTCCCGGCTATAGCTCCGACACGATTCTGCCGACCGGCGTGAACGTGCTGGCCAACAGCAACGCGGTATACGTAACCGCCTACGACCAGTCAGCATACAATCCCGGCGGAACCACAACGCCGACCAGCACCGCCAATCCCGGCTGGGTATTCGGATTCGCGGTCGGCTCAGGCGGCGCGTTGTCCGCGGCCAACGGCAGTCCCTACAAAGCCGGCGTCAAACCTTCCGCGATCGCCTCCGACCCCACAAACCGTTTTGTCTACGTAACCGACTTCGCCTCGAACCAGCTGATCGGATACACGATTCAGTCGGGCAACGTTCTTGACTTCCTGATCAACGGGCCATTCAAGACGGGCAATGAACCAGCCTCAATCGCCATCGACCCGCGCGGCCTCTACATCTACGTCGCCAACGAACTGGACTCCACGGTCACGGCCTACAACATTTCCCTGGCCACAGGCACTCCCACGGCCGTCGTCAATACGACCGGCAGCTCCCTTAACCAAACGGACACGCAGCCGGTGGCGATCCTGGTGGATGCGGCTCTGGGACGCTTCGTTTATACGGCGAACCACCTCGGCGACTCCATCTCGGGTTTTCAACTCAATCCGGATACTGGCAGCCTGAAACCCACGCTGGCAACGCCATTCCCCACCGGCTCAGCCCCCACGGCGCTGGCGTCGGTACCACACGGCAACCATTCCATCCAGTCGGTCACGCCGTAATCCAAAAGGCGGCAGCACGGCAACAGGCCCAACCCTCGCGGCTGGGCCTTTCTGTTGCGGCTGAAGATTGCTTCAAACCGACCCGCCGCCAACGTTTCACTCGAAGGCTCCTCGCGACTATACTGGCTGGTCAGCGCAATCATCCTCCAATTCGCTGCGAATGCAGCGGAGCCCATTCAAACAACGCACCTCAAGGGGTTTCTTAACGTGTTTCCATCCAGTCGCCTGCCCGCCTTTTTCTTTGTTGCCTTTGCTTGCCTCGCTCTTTCCGCGGCGCCTCCTCAGACTCTGGCCGCAGCCCCCGCCCATGGGCAGTTCCGAGTTGCGGTTTACATACCCGTCGGCGTAGTCCAGCGCATGAAGGACCCGGAATGGCTCCAGAGGTCCTGGGATGAGATCTCGAGCCAGGTTCACGTCGACAAGGTGTACATCGAGAGCTATCGCAGCGGCACGCTTGCCGACGACGGGCTGCTTGAAACCGTGAAGAACTTCTTTGTCTCGCGTGGCGTCCAAGTGGCCGGCGGCATTGCTTATGCGGCCGGAGGCGACATGGCCGGCTTTGAATCAAGCGAAGGGAGCGACGGCCAGTTTGTCTCGTTTTGCTACACCGACCCCAAGGCGCGCGACTATGTGAAGCACGTTGCCGAGGTAACGGCACGGCACTTCGACCAGATCATCCTCGACGACTTTTTCTTCAACAACACCAAGCGCGACTCCGACATTGAGGCCAAAGGCGGCGCGAGCTGGACCGATTTCCGCCTGAAGCTGATGGATGAGGTTTCGCGAAACCTGGTGGAGGGCGCGGCGCGGGCCGTGAATCCCAAGGTCAAGGTCATCATCAAGTTTCCCAACTGGTATGAGCATTTCCAGGCGAACGGCTACGATCTGGACCAGGAGCCGAAGATATTCGACGGCATCTACACCGGCACGGAGACGCGCGACCCGGTGACTACCGACCAGCACCTGCAGCAGTACGAGAGCTATCAGATCGTCCGCTACTTCGACAACATAAGCCCTGGGCGCAACGGCGGCGGGTGGGTGGACACCTACGACACACGTTATGCGGATCGCTATGCGGAACAGTTGTGGGACACCATGCTGGCCAAGGCTCCGGAGATCATGCTGTTCCAATACAGCGACCTGCTAAAGCCGGCTGCGCTGGGGGATCGCTCGAGGTGGGAAGCCCGCGAGACCAGCTTTACGCAGGCCGGCCTGAACAAATGGCAGGCTGCCTACGCTGCAGCCGCGCCGGTGAGCTACGCCACCGCCGCCGGCTACGCGCTCGACGCCGTCAACGCCGTACTGGACAAACTGGGTTCGCCCAAGGGCCTGGCCAGTTACAAGCCCTACCAATCCACGGGCGAGGACTTTCTTCACAACTATCTCGGCATGATCGGCATTCCCATCGATCTCCACCCGGAGTTCCCCGCCGATGCAAAGACCATCCTGCTCACCGAGTCGGCGAAATTCGATCCGGAGATCGTGGGGAAGATCAGGACGCATCTTGAACAAGGCGGAAACATCGTCATCACTTCCGGCCTGCTGCGCGCATTGCAGGGCAAAGGCATCGAGCAGATTGCCGACCTGAAGTTTACCGGCAATGTTCTCGGAGTCACCGACTATTGGGGCGCATACGGCGCAGGCAGCGGCTCAAGTCTTGGAGCGGCCTCGGACACTCTGGTTCCCGAGATCGCATTCCAGACGAATGATGCCTGGCCCATTGTCAGGGGCACCGCCAACGGCCGCGGCGCGCCGCTGCTGATTATGGATCGCTACTCCAAGGGCATTCTCTACGTGCTCACGATTCCCGAGAACCCCAACGATCTCTACTCGCTGCCACAGCCGGTGCTGACCGCAATCAGGCAATACCTGCTGCGGGATTTTCCGGTAGAGATCGATGCGCCCAGCAAGGTAAGCCTCTTCGCCTATGACAACAACACGTTTGTCGTGGAGTCGTATCTCGACACACCGTCGCAGGTGACGGTCTCAACAGCAGGGTCAACCGCAAAGCTGCGCAATTTGGCTACCGGCGAGGTGGTAGCGGCCAGCAAGCCAGCCAGAGACGCAGGCACAGCGCGAAGACATCCCACGCAGCAACAGCGCGCAGAGTTTCACATCGAAATCGCGCCTCACAGCTTTGTGGCATTCGTGGAGGAGTAACGATACCGAGGTGTCATCTGAAGCCTGAAGGCTGTTCTCTGCCGTATCAAGGTCCATCCCTGTCCGCGCTCACTGCCGCCTGTTTCAGCGCCTTCATCGCAGTGCCCGCATTCATCCACTTTCGCAGCAGGTTCTGCGCGGGCTTCTCGATCAGGTGCAGCGCCACCAGCGCCAGCCCAATCAGGATCAGGTAGCTGATCCAGGGGTCGAACCTTGCCAGTCCCAGCCGGTCCAGTACATGCGAGTCGTGGATTAGGTTCCACATGGTGAAGTGCAGCAGATAAAGGCAATAGCTCGCCTCGCCGACAAACACCAGCGGGCGCAACCCAAAGGCGGAAGCCAGAAGGTTCTGCCCGGCCAGGCCCAGAATAATGCAGGCGAACAGCGGCATCAGCAAGCCATCGTGAATCAGCGCATAGGGCACGGCGGGTCCCAGTTCCAGCAGGCAGAATAGCCCGCCAAAGCCAGCCAGGCCCAGCCACAGCCGCAAGTTGCTGGATCGCGCAATCATTTCGTCAAGATTGGCCAGCATAACCCCGAACACAAAACTCGCAAAATGGGTATACGGCGTGTATTTCAGCGCCTGCAGCCACGGGCCGTAACTCCAGCGGTCGGGATGCGCGATTCCGTCTGGATTGAACGCGATGTACAGCGCGCCAGGCACCATCCCCAGCCCCCACACCAAAGCCATCTTCGACAGGTGTGACTTGAAACTTACCGGCAGCTTCCAACTCGCAAGCCAGGGAAAAATCGCGTAATAGGAACACTCGGCCGACATGGTCCATGCGGGCGTATTCAGGAACGTCGCGATCTCCGGAATCCACCCCTGCAAGAGCAGCGGCGTGAGCACCATGCCGGCCCAGAACATGGCATGGGTGTGCGAGGCGTGTTCCGGCCCCACCATTCTGAGGCTTAGCACCAGGCTCAAGAGGTAGATGGGATACAGCCGCGTGAACCGCGCCTTCCAAAAGCGCACGCGGTCGAGGTCGCCGGACCGCGCACGCGCAGCGTAGTTATAGGCAAGCACAAAGCCCGAGAGCAGGATGAAAAAGCTCACCGAAGCGTAGCCGGCGTTGACTACCGGCGCCATAAAGCCAAACCACTGTGGATTGGAAAAATGAAAGAGGACGATGTTAATGGCGGCGAACGAGCGCAAGCCCGTTAGAGCGTTCAGCCGTGCTGGCTTGCTAATCTCCACTGGCCGTTAGACGTCTCCGGGCAATTGCCTGGTACAGCCGCATCAGGCCAGGTCCCCCGGCCACTGTTCACTGACCATTATTTTACTGCTTCACTTATTCACTGCTTCACTATTCTTTACGCCGTCACCATCGAACCGACCTTCTCACCCATTACCACCCGCCGGATATTTCCCGGCTGGTTCATGTTGAAGATAATTAGCGGCAGGTTGTTGTCTTTGCAAAGGCTCACCGCGGTCAGGTCCATCACCTTCAGCCCCTGGCGCAGTATTTCCATGTAGGTAATCTCGTCGTACTTGACGGCATCCTTGAACAGCACCGGGTCGGCGTTATAGACGCCCTCAACCTTGGTGCCCTTCAGCAGCACGTCGGCCTTTATCTCCATGGCGCGCAGGCTGGCGGCCGTGTCGCTGGAGAAGAAAGGGTTGCCGATGCCAGCCGCGAAGATCACAACCCGGCCCTTTTCCAAATGCCGTACGGCCCGGCGTCGAATATATGGCTCGGCAAGCTGATTCATGAACACCGCGCTCATGACGCGGCACTGCACGCCGCGCTTCTCAATAGAATCCTGGAGCGCGATGGCGTTGATGACGGTGGACAACATACCCATGCTGTCGGCGCTGACGCGGTCCATCTCCCGGGCCTGCTCTTCCACGCCGCGGAAGAAATTCCCTCCGCCTACGACAATGCCGATTTCGACGCCGAGCGAGTGTATCTCGACAATTTCGTCAGTAATTCCCGCTACCTTGTCGGCATCGAGGCCAAACCCGCGATCGCCAGACAGTGCCTCACCCGAAAGCTTTAGAACAATCCGTTTATACATGCCTTTTCGAGTATCGCATACGGGCCGAGACATGTTCACGCTGCAGACCAGGGCGCGAGCTTGAAACCAGCTTGATCCCGGCTGGTGGAATCCGCGCCGCCATTTATCATTTCCGTCAAGGGGCTGCATTCAATCAGTTATTTGCCAGGCGATATCCGCATTTTCAGGGGCTTCGTTCAACTCCCCGGCCCTGACAACATGAGGTTTCGGTGTGACAAATTTTCTTCCCCGGCATTTATTTGGCCCTTGGATCGGTATAACCGTCATACTCATCTCCCTCCAAGCCCCTCCCGGGCTCGCACAGGCTCAACAAGCACACCCCGCCACGTCGAATCCTCCATTGCAAAACCTGGTTGAGGAGTTTTTGCTTTCAGAGGCGGTCCGCAGCGAGGATCGGGGCGAACTTCAGTTTACGATCGGCGCCGAGGGCCTTCGCCATCGCGGAATCGACTCCAGCCTCGACATGGAATATGGCATCACCGACCGGCTACAGTTCACAATGGAAACTCCATACGGTATTCAGGAACGGCCGCAGAGCGACGCACTTGCGAATTGGAGCAGAGTATCGCTCGGCGGACTTTATCAATTCATCCGGTCGAATTACCCTTTTGCGCTGGCCGCGGCCATGGCAATGGGAGTTCCCGTGAATGGGCGCGGCGTTAGGGGCTATCAGCCAGAACTGCTCGTGGCCAAAGCAATAGGACCCGCGCAGGTTCACTTCAGCTTTATCGCCGATGTCACTAAGAACCAGGGGAACTCATGGGAATATAACGCTGCCTGGGTCAGGCCCATTCCGCATGGATGGATCGCTACATTCGAAGTAAACGGGCGGCGCACCGATGGATCCAGCGGCCTTTATTTCACGCCGGGAATCTACAGGCATTTCCACCCCGGAATTGCAAGGCGCGTTGAAGTGGGCGCGGGAACACCGTCGGGAATCGGTCCCGCGGCGAGCCACTTCGGGTTGGCGGCCAAAATCACCGTCGAGTTCGGCGGAAAAGACGACTGAGGATCTGTCCGAGAGAATGGGGACGCTGTAATCCTCCGAATCTCAAGTCCGCCAACGAAAGCATCCGAGCGAACGTAGACCCAGGGCTTGAGAATTGCGCGCTGGGCCGATTGCGGGGATTATCCTTCAGCCGTACCTACCGGCCCATTGGAGCGCGCCCGATCTTACGCCGCAACATGCCGACGGCGAATACCACCATGCCGCTGCCCAAGAAGAGAAAGCTGGGTGGCTCCGGCGTTACGGAAGCGGCCGCCGCGCCGTAGGAGAAATCCGCCACTGCGAGGCCAAAAGTATTGTCGCCCCCGGGTAGGGTGATGTCCACCGAGTCGATGCCTCCCGGCGCGGTCACGCCGAAGAAGGCGAGGTCGGTAGACGCCGGAGCGTCGACTGTTTGCACCGAGCCGTCGGAGAGCGTGATCGTCGCGGTACTGTCAACGTAGAGGGCGCCGAAGTCGAAACCCACAGCCGTCACTGAGCTGGGCAGCGAAATCAAAAAGTCGGCCGGGTTAACCTGGTCGGTTGGCTGCGCGGAAAGCTCCGACACGGGGTAATAGGAACCATCCCCACCGATGACAAGGAAGTTGTTGGTCCCTGATGGTCCGATGCCGAAGGAAACGCCTCCCACGGTGGTTGAGGTTCCTGGTCCCGCGCCAAGGGTGCCCGTGGTTCCAGTATAGGGAGCGCCAATGCCCTCGAAGTTGATGGTTGTGGGACTGCTCGAGAGGGCAGCCGCCCAGGCAGTTCCGCTGCTGTAAAAATTGTCGGCATGCGCGGCCAAACTACCCAGCCCGATCGCCAGCGTGATCGCTGCGCACAACCTGATTCGACTTAGTCTCGCATTTCTCATTCCTGTCTCCATTTTCTTGCTCGTGATGGTTTTGGCCCCAAGGCCGGAGTCGGGGACAGTTTCCGGTGTACTTCCGTCATTCGCCGAGAAGTCACAAATGGCTCTCATGCTGAGGCGCAAGCGATTGAAAAGAAAGTGAAAAACGAGAATTCGTGCGCCGGATCAGGGAAAAAGCCGGGGACAAGGTCCAGATGAGCGGATGCGCACCCCACTGAGAGCTATAATCGTGGCAATCCGTACCGAGGGCAAGTGCCGTCTAAGGTCAATAGGGGTCATTTCATGCCATTCATTCCTTCTACCCCATCTGGGCCGCAAGAAGGCTCATCTGTTCGCCTGGACTCATGGAAAGAGATCGCCGCCTATCTTGGCCGGGCGGAACGCACGGCCAAGCGGTGGGAGAGCGAACGCGCACTGCCGGTCCATCGCCTGCCCGGTGGTGGACGGGCAAGCGTCTACGCGCTTGCCTCCGAACTGGATGAATGGCTGACTTCGGCAAGACCTGAAGAGCTTGAAAAAGCCGATGGGGCGGACGTTCCGGGCGAAGATGACCATGAGACGGACGCCGAGGCCACAATGGCTGCGCCGCCTCAAACTGAAGCCCCGCGGATCACCGTGAGTCCGCCCACAACTTCCCCAGCCACTGGGGTACGTAGTTGGCCCTGGCGGATTCCGCTCCTCGTTCTGCTTCTTGTCGGCCTTGCATTTCCGGCGGTCTTCCTCGTGACCTCTCGCGCAACCAGCGCACACATTTCATCTAACCTCAATTCGCAGCCTGCCAACAACGCGCCGGCCGATGCGGAGAAGCAACTGGCCCACGAGCTCTACCTCAAAGGCCGCTATGAGTGGAATCAAAGAACCCCTGACAGCCTCAACCGCGCACTCGATGACTTTACGCAAGCCATTGTTCACGATCCCAACGATGCCAAATCCTATGCGGGGCTGGCCGACACTTACAACCTGTTGCAGATCTTTTCGACTTTGCCGCTGGCCGATTCCTACCCGAGAGCTATTGCCGCGGCCAAGAGGGCAATTGCTTTGGATGATTCGTTGGCCGAGGCTCATCGCGCCCTGGCCTTCTCAGAGTTTTACGGCCTCGGCGATTGGAGGGATTCGGAGAAAGAGTTCCGGCGCGCCATTCAACTGGACCCCAAAGATTCCTTGACTCGGACCTGGTACGGCAATGCGTTCGCCATGTCAGGCAGATTTGAAGAGTTTTTGGAGCAGCTCGACAAAGCCCAGGAACTCGATCCAACATCGAACTCCACCCTCTCCAACAAAGGCATAATCTTGTTCAACTCGGGGCGGAGGGAAGAAGGGATCGCACTTCTCAAAGATATCGAGCGCTCCAACCCCGACTACTTTTTGTCCCACTTTTACCTGATGGTGATCGGTTTTCACTCGCGTGACTTTCGCACCTTCCTCGACGAAGGGCAAAAAACCGCTGAGACCCGGAACGATCCCGTGGGGAGGGATGTTATTTCGTCGGCTCGGGAGGGGTATGCAAGGGCCGGCGAGAACGGATTATTGAAGAGTCTTTATACGAAGCAAAAGGAATACTACGAATTGGGGAAGTATTCACCGGGTTTGCTTGCCATGACTTGCGTCGCTATGGGCAAGCGGCAGGAAGCCTTGGATGTGCTCGAAGCCGCCTACACGCGGCATCAGCCGGATGTCCTCTGGATTTTGGCAAATCCCGATCTGATGACCTTGAAAGACGAGCCAAGGGGCAAGGCGCTGCTGAAGAAGATCAATTTCCCTTCGGGTCCACAAGATGAATCGCCGGGAACTGTGCATGCAGCGGATGGTAGGTAGCGATCGGCGCCCCAGCCACTGGATTGCCTGGAAAAAGAGGAAGGCCCGGAGCAATCGCCCCGGGCCTCGCTGGTCCCTCGTCCCCGAGCTTTACTCCGGAGCCGCTTCCACGGCCTTGGTCGTAGCCACGGTCCAGTCCGGCGCACCCACTTTGAAGCGCGCGAACCGCCGCACGGTGATGTTCTCGCCCAGCTTGCCAACCTTCTGTGCGATCAGCTCCTTGATGCTCACGGCCTGGTCCTTGATGAAGGGCTGCTCAAGCAGGCAGACCTCCTCGTAGAACTTGGCCATCTTGCCGTCGACGATCCGCTCGATCACCGGGGCCGGCTTGCCCGTGGCCAGCGCCTGCGCGCGATAGACCTCCTTCTCGCGCTCCAGATCGGCGATGGTCACGTCGTCAGGCCTCACATAGCGCGGGTCGCTTGCGGCAATGTGCATCGCGATGTCTTTCAGCAGCTCCTGGAAGTCGTCGGTGCGGGCCACAAAATCGCTCTCGCAGTTCAGCTCGATGAGCACGCCGATTTTTCCGCCGGCATGAATGTATGTGCCCACCGCGCCTTCGTTGGTGGTGCGGCTGGCCTTTTTCTGTGCCGAGGCAAGACCCCGCTTGCGCAGCGCAACAAAGCCCGCCTCTATGTCTCCATTTGTCTCCTGCAAAGCTTTCAGGCAGTCGCCCATCGGCGCTCCGGATTTCTCGCGAAGCTCCTTCACCAACTTGGCATCAATTTTTGCGCTCACAGTGGTCATCTCTCTTTTCCTGTTTTCCAGCCAGTTTCCCATGGTTCATGCCGCTGGCTTTCCGGCATAAGAAAAGCGTGGCACTCGCCACTCGCGGCCACGCTTCCCCATTATGCGCACTTGCGTGCGAAGATTCGATGAATCTTAGCCCTCGACGACTTCGGCTTCATCCAGCGCGGCAACTACAGCGGGCGCCTTGCGAATTCCGCCGCCCAGCGCCACTTCCAGATCCACGTCGTCGGCCGGACCCGCATCCAGACCAACAGCCTCAGGCGCAGCCTGCACCGGCAACTCCTCTTGAAACGCCTTGTCGCCCACCAGGTTCACGCCTTCGGCCGCCGAGTCCGCAATCTTCGAAGTGAAGAGGCGAATGGCCCTCAGCGCGTCGTCGTTTCCTGGAATCACGTAGTCGACAACCGTGGGATCGCAGTTGGTATCCACCACCGCGACCACGGGAATGCCCAGCTTGCGGGCTTCCTTCACGGCAATCGCCTCGTTGTTCGAGTCGACGATGAACAGCGCGTCCGGCAGCCGCTTCATGCTCTTGATGCCGGCCAGATTTGCCTGCAGGTGCTTCCGCTCCCGCTCCAGGCGAATCACTTCCTTCTTGGTCAGCAACTCGTAACGGCCATCCGTGGCCATGTCGTCCAATTCCTGAAGGCGCTTCACCGACTTTTGCACGGTCACCCAGTTGGTGAGCAGGCCGCCCAGCCAGCGCTGGTTGATGTAGGGCATCCCAGCCCGTGTGGCTTCTTCGGCCACCGCATCCTGCGCCTGGCGCTTGGTGCCGACGAATAGAATCGTCTTGCCTCCCGCGCACAGCTCTGTGACGAACTTCGACGCATCCTTGAACAGCTTGAGCGTCTTCTGCAGGTCGATGATGTAGATCCCGTTGCGCTCGCCGAAGATATACTCCTTCATCTTCGGATTCCAGCGCTTGGTCTGATGCCCGAAGTGAACACCCGCTTCGAGCAGCTCCTTCATTGTGATCGTGGCCAATGGGCCTCCTTATTGAGTTGCATCCGGGCAAGTCCTACCTTGGCCTGGATTGATCCCGCACGTGCGGGGAATTGGTGAAACTTGAGTGGACAGTGAACAGTGGTCAGTGAGAAGTATTCAAAACTGCGGTACTGATCACTGATCACTGTCCACTGATCACTATCTCTTCGAGAACTGGAACCGCTTACGAGCGCCCTTCTGCCCGTACTTCTTGCGTTCCTTCTGGCGCGCATCGCGCGTCAACAGGCCTTCTGCCTTCAGCGTCTTGCGCAGTTCCGGGTTGAATACGATCAACGCCCGAGCAATGCCCAACTTCACGGCATCGGCCTGCGCAGCCACGCCGCCGCTCTTCACGGTGGTCACGACGTCGAAGCTCGCGGCCAACTCGGCCACAACCAGCGTCCGCTTGGCCGCCACACGCTGCTGCTCGGTTACGAAATACTCTTCGAATCCCTTGCCGTTGACCTTCCACTCGCCCGTGCCGGGGCGCAGAAATACGCGCGCAATCGCCGACTTGCGCCGTCCCGTCCCGTAATACTGAACCAGATCCGCCATTCGATTCCTCTTAGCTCTCAGCCGTCAGCTATCAGCCTTCAGCTTTCTATTGCTTCCATTCGATTCTTAGCGCCGCTTCGAACTTTCCGCACCAGCCAAGAAAAACTTAAGGCTGATAACTGAAAGCTGAAAGCTGCTTTACTTGATCGCCAACGCCACCGGCTCCTGCGCCTGATGGGGATGCTTGTCGCCGCGATAGACTTTCAGCTTGGTTGCCATCTGCCGGCCCATCTTGCTCTTGGGCAGCATGCCCTTGATAGCCTGTTCCAGAATCGCTTCCGGCTTGCGATTGAGAAGCCGCAAAAACGACTCTTCGCGCAAACCGCCGGGGAAACCCGTATAGCGGCGATAAAGCTTGCTCTCGGCCTTCAGCCCGGTAAGCCGGACCTTGTCCGCGTTGATCACAATCACGTGATCGCCCATGTCGATGTACGGCACATACTGCGGATTCAGCTTGCCGGCCAGCACGCTGGCAGCCTTGGTCGCCAGTCTGCCGAGCGTTTCACCGCTGGCGTCCACCACATACCACTTGCGGGCAATATTCTTGCCGCTCGGAACAAAGGTACCCATTTCTCTCCCGCCCTCTAAAAACAGTCTCGATCCCACTCTGCCCGGCCGGCATTTCCCCAGCTACGGCAGTACAATCCAAACAAAAACTCTTGCCCAAACAAGCGCATTTGCCCGCGCCAAACATGCACGGGCCTTGAATCCACCCACGTCCAAACAAATCTGTTCGGGTGAGAACTGCGGGGGTTGACCCTCCAGGGGCTATGGCTCCACTGAACCCGTTCAACGTTCAGCAGCCTACAGGCCTGTACCAGCCGACCCCAAAAGGGCTATCGGCCAGCTGGATCCGGGTGTACACACAGAGACCCCAGGCGCAACACCGCGCAAGGACTCCAGAATACCCGAATCCCAGCGCAGAGTCAACGAAAGACTGAGGCCGATACAGCCAGCCCAGCCGCTTTGCCCCGGGAAGTCCCTTGTCACCCGCGAGGAACGGGGATATGCTGAATGTGTGTTCTACATCCCCACCCTTGATGAGCCCAGCAAACGCGTGTTGCGTGTAATGCAGCATTCCGGCGTCGCGGCTGGATGGCAACTCATGTCGGAAGCCTTCGTCACCCCGGAAGAGCTCTCGCTCACGGCAGGAAAACTGCTGGATATGGGTTTGATCTCTGCCAATGGCAATGTCGCCAATCCAAAGGATATCGGTCAGGTTTATTTCAACATTCAGCCCTCCGCAAGCCAGTTTGCCGATATGGTCCTGAATATGAAGTCATGAGGGTCCAGTATTCCCAGACAGAGACCCTGAAGAAGCGGCGATGGACATTAACGTCTCACCGGACATCCAAGCCTATTACTGCTACCTTCTGGTGCTACTTTTGGGCCTTTGGACGGCGGGGACACAAGTCTCCTCCCGACTGGGCAACCTCCCTGGCAAATGGATCATGCTCAACACATGGTTCCTGTTCTTCGCCTACACCCTGATTCCACTGGCCCTGTTCTGGCTTCTCGACCGAACCAATGCCATTCACGACACATCCCTTTTTGCCGCACTTCTGATTGGCGCCGGCTATCAGTCGATTCTGAGCGGCAGTTTTTCAAGCATCAAGGCTCCAGGGGACGTGTCTGCGTTCCTGAAGCCGTTCGCGGCATGGGCAGATGCCATCGCCGCGCAAATCCGTGACCGGGTGGTCATCAACAATTCGCAATTCGATGAAAATCTGTTATCGAGCATTGTGAAGGACGATGGCAAGTTCTCCGCCCTGAAGCAGGTCGTGCTGAACCACACCGCCGATCCGGCGCCGCTTAGCCTGTCATTGGTGGCCTTCGCCGCCAATCAGGCGGTCCTCGGCGATGAAGGAGTTCGGGCAAAACAAGCCGCACTGCTCTACTTGTCCCTAAAGCAGGCAAGCCCGCAGCAGTTCCAATATCTTTTGTACAGAAGCAAGGTCATTCCCCGCAGATGGTACCTCTGGTACGCCAAGGAATGGCGCAGCAAGTTGACCGCGATCATTGTCGCCCTTGTGCTTGCCAGCCTGGCCATTGCCGGAGGGGTGGAGTTTACCCGGCCTGCTGCTCAATCCCGCTATTTTGTGTGGAGGCTGCACAAGGAGAATGGCACGGATCTGGACCGACACCGAGCCAGAACACAGTTGGTTCATTACATGGGCAGCGAACCAGCAGTGTACTCACAACTTGCGGCGCTCTTGACCAGTCCTGGCCTCCCCGGCACTACGGCAGACGACATTCTCTCCCTCTTGCTTGAAACCAGGAATCTCGCCGCCAGTCAGAAGGTTGACCTGCTCGGGCTTCTTGTGAACTCGCTGCGAACAGGTAGTTCCGACATTCGGGAGAGAATTCAGAGGACACTTCTGTACTTGGCCGACGACCGCAATTTGACCGTTCCCGAAGATTTGCTGGGCTGGCATTCCAATCCCAAATACGATGCTTCCGATATCGACGGCGTCATCAAGAAGTGGCGACAGGTCGACCAATGAACGGCGGTCAATACGCTGCCACCTCCCGCACCAACCGGTGATCCTACACCCAGGCCACAGAAAGCTGGATGCCGGAAGGCCTGCACCATCACCGGCTGCACTTGCCGGCACAATCGCATCTTCTTACGGAACAACCGCGGCCAAACCCTCTGCCGCCCGCTCCCACCTCTCCAGAAACGCCCTCAGCTCAACTGGAGGCCGCAGCCAGACATCCGCATCCGTCTCGCGCCACTCTCGCCGAACCAGCACACTCAGGCCCCGCCGCCCAACCTGACGCACGGCCCGGAACGCCGACTCATCGCTCAGGTCGTCGCCCAGGAAGGCGATCGGCCCGCCTGTATCCGCCTCGGCCAGAATCGCCTCAACGGCGCCGCCCTTATCGCGCCCGACACGCAACTCCAGTCCTGCCCCAAAGTCAAGCAAACTGAATCCGTCCATCTTCGCCACCGGGTCAAACAGCTCTCGCGTGCGCTTCTCGATTTGCGCAGCCTTTCGCCGCGAAACCCCGCGCCAATGCATCACCACGCCGTTTGCCTTGTCTTCGAATAGCCCGCCCAGGCTGTCGTGCTCCAGCCGGCAGCGCAGGTCTTCCAGGACCAATTGCGATGCGGCCGGGGCTTGTTCCAGCTCTCGCCGGCCATCCGGGTACAGCCGCTCGGCCCCGTGCAGACCCCATACTTCCAGCGGCGGAACAAGCCCGAGCAGCGGCGCAATCTCGTTTGCAGGACGACCGGTAATCATCGCCATGCGCGTCCGCCCTTGCCGCTGAATGCGCCCCAGCAGCTCCCGCACTCCGGCCCAGGGCCGCGCTTTGAAGCGATCCACGCGAATCCCCGATAGCGTTCCATCGTAATCCAGCAGAAGAAGCGCGCCTGCCGAGGCGGCAAACACGCCAAAGAACCTTTCCAGCTTGTCTTCCGCCTCTGGGGTCACCGGCCAATTCCTTTCAAGGCAAGTGTACCCTGCCCTACAACCTACGCCGAAAGCGCCCGCGCGCTGCCTTGCGCGGCCTCGGCAGCTTCCAGATGGGCGGTATCGAGATCCTCAATGCGCAGTTCCCTCAGGTCGCCCAGAATGCTGGCTGCCCACCGATACACGTTGTGGTCCGTTACCTGACGCCGCATCCTATCCATCCGAATCCGCCGTTCGGCCTGGCCCATCTCCAATGCGCGGTGAATGGCCTCACCCACCTCGTGGACGTCATAGGGATTCACCAGCAGCGCGTCGTTCAGCTCGACGGCCGCGCCCGTGAACTTGCTGAGCACCAGCACGCCGTCTCCATCGTCCCTGGCAGCCACAAACTCCTTGGCCACCAGGTTCATTCCGTCGTGCAGCGAGGTCACCAGGCAAACATCCGCCGCGCGGAACCACTGGTTCACTTCCTGGTGGCTGCATTGCCGGCTGATCAGCACGATCGGTTTCCAGCTCGCGGTCTGGAAGCGCTGGTTAATGCGCTCCACCGTCTTCTCCACCTGATCGCGCAACTCAGCGTAGGCGGGAATCCGGCTCCGGCTGGGAGCCGCAATCTGCACCATCGTGAGCCGTTGCAGGTGCCAGGGATGCTCCTCAAAAAGCTGTTCCACCGCAAGCAGCCGCTCCACAATCCCCTTGGTGTAGTCCAGGCGGTCAACGCCCACAGCCAGGTAGTCGCAGCGCACGCCATACTCCACCATCAGCTCCTGGCGCGTGAACGCTGGCGAAGGACGGCCGGCAACGACCAGGCGCGGCTTGGCGCTCTCCATCACTACGCTTACCGGGTAAGGCCGAACCGCGCTGGAATGTCCATGCCGCATCGCGGTCATATGTTCGCGGTCGGTGCGCGACTCCAGAACCCGGTCTACGGTTGAGAGGAAATTGTTGCAGTGCAGCGGAATGTGGAAGCCGATCAGATCCGCTCCCAGCAGCCCGTCCAGCAGTTCCCCCTGCCACGGGCAAATGCCAAACGCCTCAGGATTTGGCCACGGAATATGCCAGAAAATGGCTACTCGCGCATCTGGCCGCACCGCCTTGACCAGCCGCGGCACCAGTGCCAGGTGATAGTCCTGCACAAACACGATTGGATTCGGACTGCCGTCCATCTCCTCCAGCACAGCCGCGGCAAATCTCTCATTTACCCGCCTGTAGCTTTCCCAATCCGTAGCGCGAAAAATGGGACGCGTGTGGGCAATGTGGCATAGCGGCCAAAGGCCTTCGTTGGAAAACCCAAAGTAGTAGCCCTGCTCTTCCTCGTTCGACATCCACACTCGCCGCAAGCTGTAGCGCGGTTCTTCCGGGGGAACGCGCAGCCGATCGAAATTGTCCACGGTCTCCCCATCGGCGTTTCCGCTGCCGTGCGCCACCCACACACCGTCGCAGGCGCGCAACACAGGCTCAACGGCCGTCACCAGCCCGCTGGCGGGAACTTCGCACACCGTTGCCCTGCCACGCCGCGTGTGGATGTACGGCTCGCGATTCGACACCACGAAGATCCGGCTCGATCCAGTCCGGTCACGCATGTGTACAGCCAATCGCTCGCTGGTCCACTGGTGCTCCCCTGCATCGCGCAACCGAGCCTCTGCCGCAGCGGATGCGCGCGCCGCAGCCAGACTCTCGGCCATTGTCTCCACCTCTCGCGCCAGCGGGGTAAACAAGCTCAGTTCCGAATGGCCCTCGTCGGAAAGCCCTTCAAAATGACCCATGCGCAGCTTTCGCAACCGATCCACCGCACGCGCCAAAGGCCGCATCAGGAACCAGCGAATCATGAGCACTGTGACGCCCACAATCAGCAGCACAATAGCCACAACGCGCCAGAAGCTCCGCTGCCACACCGCATTCCCTTCCGCGCGAATGTTTCCGGCATCCTCCAGAACCACCAGGACCCCGTTCAGGCCGCCGCCGTCCGCCAGCGGAATGGCGTCTTCAAGCCATTGCCGGCTCGAGTCGTGCCCAAATGCCCTGGTTTCCGCGCCCTGGTTGACCGCCTTTTCCACGGGGCCGGAGGGCATCTCCTTAATCACATCTCCGTCGCCGGCGGATGCGAGCAACCGCCCCTCGGGGTTAAACACCGCCAGCCCCAGCGTCTCATTCGTCTTCTGCAGCTTTGCAACCGTTGCCGCAATGTTGTTGGCCGTTCCTGGAGCCATCGCCTGCTCAATGTCTACTTCCAGGCTTGTGCCCAGCCAGGAAGTCCGGCGCTCCAGTTCGCGGCGAAGCGCAAGCTTATGAGCGATTACCTCAAAATACGTTGAGGCAACCGACACCACAGTGATTCCCGCAATCAGCGAAAGGATCAGCCGCAGCCTGAATAAGCCCATACACACCTCCTGTTTCCGCGCCCCAATTCAATTCCTTTGCAAGCACTTGAATCGCCAGATGCAACTGATTGAAAACAATGGGACAGCCCTGGGCGAGTGCCCGCCAGGGGATGAAATTTCTGCATAGCACCGGGTAATCCTTGCCAGGCTGGCCGCCTCGCACCCCTGTCTACCACTCGCAACCGGCCCCATTCCACCCTTATGCGATATCCTGTCCTTGCGCGGGCGTCTCCCCTCAAATCGGCGCGTTCGCGTCAATACTCGAACACCGGCAAACCAAATGGCGATACCAACCTTCGACAGAACGGCCAAGAGAGTCGTGCTCACCGTCCAGGACTACTCCCTGTTCGCGCATCGCGCTGTCATGAACGTGTTTCGCCCGCCGCGCTATGGGTCTGAATTCCTGATTCAGGCCGACATCATCGGGGTCGGTTCGGCATTCATCGTGTTGCTGTCGGGCTTTTTCACGGGTGGCGTGCTGGCGCTGCAATCCGCGGCGACGCTCTCTGAGTTCGGCGCCAACGGCCTGACCGGCCGCTTTGTGGGCCTCACCATGATTCGCGAACTCGGCCCGGTACTCACGGGCGTGATGGTAGCCGGCCGCAATGCTTCTTCCATGGCCAGCGAACTCGGCTCGATGGTTGTAACGGAGCAGATCGACGCCATGCGCGCCCTGGGCGTGGACCCCATGCGCAAACTGGTTACCCCGCGCCTGTTTGCCTGCATCTCCATGCTCTTCTTTCTGACCATCCTGGCCGACGCATTCGGCATCCTCGGTGGCGGCTTCGTAACCGTCGTCATGAACCATCAGGACGGCTTCC
>Ga0302193_10000464_pt1 | contig 37155 bp, 28 predicted proteins | sample II_Bog_E3_3_FD_200228 | JGI IMG/M metagenome (GOLD analysis project Ga0302193, IMG submission 200228) | Peat permafrost microbial communities from Stordalen Mire near Abisko, Sweden - II_Bog_E3_3 | ecosystem: Environmental > Terrestrial > Soil > Wetlands > Peat | place: Sweden: Abisko...
GCCATCCAGGACTTCCTGCATCCGGACCGCATCGTTGTGGGCGCCAACACGGAACGCTCCGCTGGAGTCATGCGGCGCATCTATGAGCCCCTTACCGGAGGAAGCTACTATGCCCAGCCGGGTGCGCTCAAAGGAGTCTGCAGTGCGCAGAACCCGGCCAAGATCCTGGTCACTTCGGCACAGAGTTCCGAGATCATCAAGCACGCCTCGAACGCCTTCCTGGCCTTGAAAATCTCCTTCATCAACGCCGTGGCCAACCTGGCTGAGGCCGTGGATGCCGATATCGAAGACATTTCCGCCGGCATCGGCATGGACAGCCGTATCGGCTCCAAGTTCCTGCGCGCAGGCCTGGGCTATGGCGGCTCCTGCTTCCCCAAGGACGTGGCCGCCTTCCATTGGGTCGCGCAGCAGCAGGGGGTGGATTTCCAGTTGCTTCAGGATGTCCGTAAGATCAACGAGACCCAGAAAGACGTTTTCTTCAACAAGGTGCGCGCCGCACTGTGGACCCTGCGGGGCAAGCGCCTGGCGGCCCTGGGACTGGCCTTCAAGGGCGATACCGACGATGTGCGCGAGTCTCCCGCCATCGACGTGATCCGGAAGCTCCTGGAAGCCGGCACCGTGGTCACGGTCTACGATCCGGCCGCCATGGAACGCGCCAAGTCGGTGCTGCCTCCCTCTGAGAATCTCCACTACGCGAACAGCGCCTACGAAGCGGCCCAGGACGCCGACGCGGTTCTCATCCTGACCGATTGGAAAGAGTTCGCCCATCTCGATCTGGTGCGGCTCAACCAGGCGGTTCGCTTCCCCATCGTGATTGACGGCCGCAACCTCTACAAGCCGCAGCAGATGCTCGACCACGGTTTCACCTACGTCAGTGTGGGAAGGCCAGCAAGTTACCAGGCCCAGCAGGGCAAGCCGCGCCGAACCATCCTGTAGGAATCTCTGCATAAGTTCGCTTTGTAACAGGGCACGACTTTAGTCGTGCCGTAAGTAGCACAAAATGAAGGCGGGCTTTAGCCACTGAGAGAATGCATTTGGGTGATCGGACACTTGATCAGAGGTTCCTTAGCGACTTGCATTTCAGTCCATTTTTCGCTCTTTCTTGAGATACCGCCTCCGGACCCCGGTTCCGGAGATTTGGAGCCTTGAAGTTTTGACCATGCGCATCCTCGTAACCGGCGCCGCCGGCTTTCTCGGGTCCCACCTCACCGACCGCCTGTTGGCCGAGGGCCATACCGTCCTCGGCGTCGATAATCTCTCCACAGGCAACAAGGAAAACCTGGCCCATCTCGCCGGCGAGCCGCGTTTCCACTTCGACGAACGCGACATCTGTACGCCTTTCGACCCTGGCCCGGTGGACTACGTCTTCAACCTGGCTTCTCCGGCCAGCCCGCCCGAGTATCTCCGACTGGCCATCGAAACCCTGCGGGTAGGCTCGGCAGGCACCGGAAACGCCCTCGAAATCGCTGCCAAATATAATGCCGGCTTTCTGCACGCCTCCACCTCGGAGTGTTACGGCGACCCGCTCGAACATCCGCAGACAGAGGAGTACTGGGGACACGTGAACCCGGTCGGCCCCCGCTCGGTCTACGACGAAGCCAAGCGTTATGCTGAAGCTCTGGTCATGGCCTACCACCGCACGCATGGCGTCAACACTCATCTGGCCCGCATCTTCAATACCTATGGCCCGCGCCTGCGCCCCATGGACGGCCGGGTCATTTCCAACTTCATCATGCAGGCCCTGGCGGGCGAACCGTTGACCATCTATGGAGATGGCAGCCAGACGCGCAGCTTTTGCTATGTGGACGACCTCATCGAGGGAATCCTGCGCCTCGCGCGCTCCGACGAGCATATGCCCGTGAATCTGGGCAACCCTGGCGAATTCACCATCCTCGAATGCGCGCAGGCCGTGCTGGAGGCAACCGGATCGAGCAGCAAGCTGCGTTTTGAAGCCTTGCCCGAGGACGATCCCACCCGCCGCTGTCCCGACATTGCCAAAGCCCACGCCCTGCTCGGCTGGGAACCGCATATCGAACTCAAGGAAGGCCTGCGGAGATCGCTCGACTTCTTCAAGAGCAAGGCCGCAATCCGCGCCTGACGGCGGGTTCAAGCCCCTGGTCCGCGCAGGCAGGCCAGCTCCGGGACACGCAGCCCGGTTCCGCCGCATCTACCATTTTCATGATTGCCGTGACGGGTCCAAATGATTTGCTTGTCCCGTGTGCTTCGGCCTGTGTAGAGTTCTCTCATCGGCTTCCCCGCCGTTTGCTCCGTACGTGAGACAATTCTTCCCCGAACGGCCTGACGGCTTTTTCCTCCCGGTTTTCCGCCAGTCGGAGCAGAATGAGGGGGATTGAGCAGAGAGCTGCGCCCATGCGAAGGCTGATTCTGTTGGGTTTGTTCATTGCCATGGTTCTTCCCGCCTATGCGGGCAAGCATCTGACCGTGGCGCAGTTGGAGCAGACCCTGTCTTGTCAAGGCAGGAGTAAAAGTAGACCACTCGGGCGGAATAAAAGGGAACCAGTAAGGTGGACGGTAAGGCGAAGTTTTTCGGGGGAGAAGGGGCTCTGGAGCGTAGCAGGAGAGGCCCTTCTCCCCCGAAGCGCGTTCGGAGGGGGCAGGTTCAGCTTTCTGAGGATGGGTTTCGTTTGCGGCGGTTTTGCTTGAGGCGGTAGCTGTCTCCGTTCATCTCCAGGATGTGGACATGATGAGTGAGCCGGTCCAACAGTGCTCCGGTGAGCCGTTCAGAGCCGAAGACCTCGGTCCATTCATGGAAGTTGGTTGTGACCAGTGTCGAAGCGCGTTCATAGCGCTGGCTGAAGGTCTCGAAGAGTAACTCGGCGCCGGTCTTGGACAGAGGGACGAAGCCCAGCTCGTCGACGATGAGAAGCGCATAGCTGGCCAGAAGCTTTTGGAAGCGCAACAGGTGCTTCTCGTCGCGGGCTTCGATCAGTTCGCTGGCCAGTGCGGAGGCGGTGGTAAAACGCACGCGGTGGCCTTGCTGGCAGGCGGCCACGCCCAGAACCAGCGCCAGATGAGTCTTCCCGGTTCCGCTCGATCCTGGTTCATACTGCACCACCTCGTTAACTTATTGAAAACAGTGATTCCTGATCTTGCGTCGATTGAGTTCGCGGGACACGCGAGCCAGCTTTGATATTCCGAACCGCCTGTCGAATCTCTTCTGAATCCAGAATCGCGGCCGAAATCCTCCAGGGTGCACAAGGAACGACTTGTTCTGCGAGCAACTTCTCCAACTTGATCATGCGACGTACACTGTTCGCACTTACGCCGAGATATTGCGCGGCCTGTTCCAAAGTCCGGTAACCCTGCGTCTGCTGAGGATCGTAAGGAGGCAGATCGTGTGTATGCCTCGCCGCGTACACTCTCTTCTCGGTCCATGTATGACCAGCTCCAGTCTTGAAGCCGAGCCGATTGAGTGTAGTTGCGATTTGCTCATCGGTGTGACCCCCCGCCATCTGTTTCAGTACCTCGATCGCCTCCATGCTTGTGCACCGCCCGTGTTGGCCGGTCTTATTCTTCTTGACTTTCGGTTCTGAATGGCGACCGCCTGCCCAATGTATTAGTAATACGACTTCATGGTCGTTCTCATCTACGTCGGCAACAATCTCATGTACCAAGATGCGCACGATCCGTTGCTTCAAACGCATATCGCAGGAAGGAGCATTCCAAACTGCAGGCAAATCCTGAGCAAGGCTGAGCAACACTTCTTTATCAGGCAAGGGCGTTAGTCCGTCAGCGGAATCAAACTGTATAAGCTTGTTATCGAGCTCTTGGACCCTTACCAGAGCCGCGTTCCAGCGTGATTCCAATTCGGAAGCAACTAGGCGGTTCTCCGGATCTATATTTTCGTAGCGCCGCGCCGCAAGCCGTGCTTCGTATCGTGCCTGCTCGACCTCCAGTTCTAGCGTCTTCCGCTGCTCTTGCGTCCGCTGTCGCAGTTGTTCGGCCGCCTCAAGAGCAGCTTCGACAGCATTACCACTGATCGCATCCAGCACCAATTGCGTGACGGCTTCATCGATTCGAAGACCGCCAAAAGATATGCACCAGTCTTCTCCATGGTTGATCTGGGCACCCTTGCAGTGATAACGAGGCACGTTGGAACGAGTGCCACTATAGGAGACTTGCAGCATTCGTCCACAGCGTCGGCAGCGAAGCAGACCTGTCAGCAAGGCCTGGCCACCACGGCCAGCCTTGCGTGAGGCTCCCCATTTTAAGTTGGAGTTGGCTCTGATCATCGCCTGATTCCGTTCATAGTGCTCCCAAGAAATGTAGCCCGGATGATGATCGCGAATCAATACCGTCCAGGATTCCTGGGGCTTTGGATGGCCAACCGACTTGCGTGCGCGGCCGTCAACGATCTTGGTGCGGGCCTCGGTCTTGCCGAAGACATACACCCCGGCATACATGGCATTTCGCAGCATATGATAAATTGTGTTGTAAACGGGAAGCTTCCAGATGACTTGGTGACCGGATCCTTCAGCCTTCGCAGGCAGAGATACCTTTTCTCGGCGGAACCAAAGCAAAACCTGACGAACACTGCCTAGGAGTGCGTCTGAGTAAGGTCTTGGGGGATGGTGATGGTGGGGTTTCGGATTGGCGGAAGCCAGAGCTTGTAGTTGAATCGGTGTCTTGAGGGCAGGTAGGCAACGTTTTTGCGCTTGGGCGGCCCATAAAGCAGCCTCATTTCATGCCATGCATGCCCGATACAGCTTGAGCACATTGTGCGTTGTGCAGACCAGCGCCCATTCCGATCGCACCTTCTCCACTCCGCGCAGCAGGAACTGTCGAAAGCCCTGCGCCTGTTTGATCTGTCCGAAGACCGGCTCGACGATGGTCTTGCGCCTGGCGTATATAGCCCGACCTGGCTTGGTCCCCAGTTTGCGCTTCATCCGCTCGACCAGCGTGGCCGACTTCGGGATGCGTCCCCGAGGACTGCTTGGCGTCGGCTGATGGTGATTCTGCTTGCCCGTCGCCACATATAAGTCGACCTTCTTCTTTGCCGCCTGGCGTAGATTCTCCTCCGAGCAATAGCCGCTGTCAGCCAGCACTTCATGCACCTTCTGTCCTGCTTGTTCCCGCACCCGCTCGATCATTGGTATCAGTTGCTGCTTGTCGTTGCCCTGCTGGGTCAGAGCTTGCCCGACGATCAACTGCAGCACGGGCTCGACGGCGGCCTGCGCGTTGTAGGCCTGCACGAACCCGTCCGGCCCCTTCATGATGCGCGACTCCGGATCGGTGAAGTTATGCTGCGCCTTCGGCTTGGGCTCGACAGCGGTGCGGCGTCCGCGCTGGGAGCCGCCACCCGGCTTACCGTTCTTGTCCGAGCCCATGTCCTTTTGTTTCTCTCCTGCCTCGTCGCGGGCACGCGCTTCCATCGCTTTCCTGGCTTCGGCGATGCGCTGCAGCCGTTCCTCGCGCCGCCCCAGTTCGGCGGGCAACTCGTCTCCGCGACGGCTGCGCCCGTAGCGCTTGTCCTCGTCCTTGTCCGTCTGTTCAGCCTCGGCCAGCAGCAGCTTGACCTCCTCGTGCAGCCGCGCCTCTTCGCGCAACATACGCTCGTAGCTCATGGCCTTGTGCTTGCTCGCGTTTGCCTTGATCTTCGTGCCGTCGATGGCCACCCGGCCAAGCTTCATCGCCCCCAGCTTCAACGCCAGTTGCAACACCTGTACGAACAGACCTTCCAGGGCCTTCAGGTGAATCCGGCGGAACTCCGAGATGGTGCGGAAATCCGGCTCGTTGCCCGCCGCCAGCACGCGAAAAGCGATGTCTTCAGCCAACCGCTTCTCGATTCGCCGCGACGAGAAAACGCCCACGCAATAGCCGTAGACCAGAACCTTGGTCATCATCCGCGGGTGGTACGGAGGATAGCCGCGCTCCTCCCGTTCATAGTGCTGCTCGATCCGGCTCAGGTCAAGATGATCGATCAGATCGGAGACGAAATACGCCAAGTGGCTCTCCGGAAGCCACTCGCGCAAACTCGGGGGAAGAAGATAATCCTGCTCGGGAAAATACGGCCGGTAGACTTTCGCCATACCTATAGACTGCCAGCTTACAAGCCGCTGTTCAACCCCTCTTCCCCAAAATATCGGCCTTACTCAGACACGCTCCTAGCTCCGTCATCTTTGAAAAGACCAGACGAATAGCTTGCTGGATCCGATGGTCTGGATCCATCTCAACCTTGCCAGTTTCGCTCCATACGAAGCCGATTGGCAGATGGAACTTTAACTCCCCGCGACCAGCCTTCTGTCGGATCGCTTCCAGGGAGCGTTGCCGCAGCAGATTTAGCTCAAACTCCGACATGGTGCCCTTCAGGCCGAGCAGAAGCCGATCATTAATGAAACTGGGGTCATAGATGCCATCAGGATCAATGACCACCGCACCAGTCATGCCGCAAAGCTCGATCAAGTGATGCCAGTCGCGCCCGTTACGCGCAAGACGCGAGGCTTCTATACAGAAGATCGCACCCACTTCGCCGGTGCAGACCGCGGCCACCAGCTTTTGAAATCCAGGCCGATCCATAAGACCGGACCCAGAGCGTCCGAGATCATCATCAATTACGCTGACCTGGACGAAGCCGAGTTCGCGAGCATGATCGACTAACCCATACTGACGTCTCTGACTCTCTTGGTTGTGGAGCACCTGGCCAGGACTGGACTGACGAACATAAACGATGGCTTGCCGGCAGAGACGTTCAGCGGTCAGCTTCGAGTTCATCTCCGCCTCCGTCTTCCTGCTGGTTGCTCGCTTGGGCCGCCCCTACCAGAAGTTCCACGAGCGCGAGCGACAGCTCCCGCTGTTTGGAATCCGGTATGACCGTCTTCGGGGCATCGACGAGTTGTAGGTTCAGCTGTAGGTCCAGCGGCTTCGCATGTCGAGTCACGCACTACCTCCCGAGGAGTCTCCTCCATCGAAGGCTTAACGCAATCTGTCGACGAATGCCAAGCATTTAGCAAATTACGCAGCTCGAGCAAAGCTGCGGTGCAAATCAGAGGAGGGCCAACCGAAAAGCTGGCGCAGTCTGGACTAAACACCCAGGCCGGCAGGGAACAAATCGTGCTGTCAGGAAGTTCACAAAAAACGTGCTCGCCATGACGGTCTCTCATTCGCCGAAACACCCGCAAAGACTGTCCATGAAGCGGGTGCCAACGGTAGTGAACCGTCGCCATCTCAGAGTGATGTGCATCATGTTTCGGGGTCGCCGTTACCCAACAGAAGCAGATTTTCCTTGCGTGAGAGGAACTCGCACCGAGCCAGCTCCAAGACCAGCGTCTTGTTGGCCGATGGGATGGCCAGGAAGTCGAAAGTGTCGAGGGTCTTGACCACGGCTTCGGCACCCGGCAAGAGTGACCCACTTGTACTCGCCAGAAGTGCCCCAGGGCGGGAACAGCATTGGGAGTGGTAGAGATATATAGAGCATCATCCCGCACCGCAGGTGCGGCTGGGTTTGGCTTTTCAGTGTCATCCCACGCCGAAGGCGTGGCTCCGGCGTGCGCTGTTCATGCACCTTCAGGATGGGTGGAGCCTCTGGAGTTTTTGCCGTGCGTATTGGAAGTACTCTTCTCCAACTTCCATCTCGAGTACTTCCTCGATCACCGGCATGAAGTACGCCAGGGAGCGCACCGTGGTCAGCGTCGGAGCGTCGGCGGGTCGGATGAGACGGCGCACCGCGGCCAGCACGAGTGCGTTCTCGATCTTGGACAAGGGAACGCCGCGTTGATAGAGTTGGGCGGCTAGCAAGCGGTCCGGCCGGCGCAGATTACCGCAGGTTCCCGGTGTGTTGCGATAGGCTTCCAGAACCTTGCGGACGTAGTCTTCCCGCCCCACGGACGAAGACCTGTCCGTGAGGACCCCGGCTTCGCGGCCTGATGGTTGTTGATCCATGGCCTCCTCCTCAGCCTTGCGGATCGCGCAGCGATGGCCCGTCGATGCGTATGGTGTGGCAGTAATGGCGGACGCGGCTCAACAGCGCATCGACCATGGTCGGATTGCCGAGGAAGTTGCCCCATTCGTCATAGCTCAGATTTGTGGTGATGATTGTGGAGTGGCGGTGATAGCGCTCCTCCATCAGCTTGAAGAAGATGTTGGACTGCTCGGGCTTCAGCGTCAGGTAGCCGAGCTCGTCGATCAGAAGTACGTCAAGCCGGCTCAGGCGGTTGAGCAGTTGGCGCGAGGAACGGTCGGCCAGCGAGGCATACATCTGATCGAACAAGTCCTGGGCGCGGATGAACTGGCAGCGGTATCCGTTCTCCAGCGCCTTCAACAGCAGACCCGATGCCAGTCCCGTCTTGCCCACGCCAGGCGGGCCGGCCAGCACCAGGTTCTCCGCCTTGGCAACGAAGTCCAACTCGGCCAGGGTGTGGATCTGCTTGCGACTTACGCCAGGCTGTCGTGCAAAAGGGAAGCTGGCCAGCGACCAGTTCTCGGGCAGACTGGCGCGCTTGATTCTCCACGCCAGCGCAGTTTCCTGTCGATGTTGCCACTGCGCTCTAAGTAAGCGGGTGAGGAACTCGGAGTAGGAGACATCCTCCTTCTCGGCGGCGCTCGACTGCTCGCCGTAGATGTCCAGGATGCGATTGAGGTGAAGGTTCTTCAGCAGTTGTTCCAACTCGTCACTCGGTTTCATGACTCACTCTCCGGATTGTCATTCAACAGGAAGTAGTCGCGCGCCACCTGCCGCAGGATCATGCGCTCGACCCGGTTCAGATCGTAGAGTCCGTAGCGTGCAGCTTCGGCAACGGCGGCCAGCAGCGGTGCCCTGGGATACTCGCGCACCATGCGCAGAAGTTGGCGCAAGGCAAGAACGACCATCTTGCGGCTGTGCTGCTTGAGCGCTACAACATAGCCGGCGATCTCAGGCACGGCCTTGAGGAGCTGCGCTTCCTCCGGATGAGGATCGGGACGCTTGACGCCCCGCGGCGGCCGGTGTTCGGCCAACATAACATGCCGGCGCTCCGCCTCGGCCACACGTTGATGAGTAACCAGATGACGGGCATCGAGTTGGATTTCGATCTTGCTCGAGGTCTCGCGCACTTCGACGCGGCGGCCGATCCAGTCAACAGGAACCGAGTAGCGGTTGGTGTTCACCGTGACGTAGCCTTCCACGTCCACCATCCGCTCGTGCAGACGGTAGACCTCCGGAACCCAGACCGGCAGCGGGCGCAGATGCTGCTGCTCCATCGCGAACAACTCCCGCGGCACGGCGCGGAGATGCTTCTTGTAGGTTCCATTGACGCGGTCGCACCACTGCCGAGCCTGCTGGTTCAGATCCTGCCAACTGGTGAAGCTGCGCCCCGCCAGGAAGTTTGTTTCGATGAACCAGAACGGCCGCTCGACGCGTGCCGAGCGGTTGGTATCGCCCAGTTCATGAGCCGCGAAGCAGAAGCCGAAGCGATCTGCAAAAGCCGCCATCTCGGGCACTGTAACCATCGCGCGTCCGGTGCCGCGCAGCACCACAACGTGCGTGTTGTCGATCATGACCCGCTTGGCGGCGCCGTTGAAATAGCGCAGAGCCTCGACCAGGAACACCTTGCAGTCGAAGCGAGTGAAGGTTGGATACAACTGGAAGAACAGCATGCGCGAGTAACACAGCACCGCTGACGCGGTCTGCGCCTTGCGCAGCTTGCCGTCCAGTTGGACCGGGTGCGGAGAAGTGTCGTGTTGTAACTCCTCGCCCGGGCAGAAGTGGTAGCGGCCCGCAGCCACCACCGGAGCTTGCCGGCGCCCGCACGGCGCATGGCCCTACGACGAACATATCTCTACCGATGAACTTAACTTGCTGCAAATCTTCAAGGGGCACTTTGTCCCCTATCCGACCTCACCGTTGTAGATCCACAAATGGGGTCTGCCTTGCTGAAATCGGCGAACACACAGCATATCGAGTAGGCACCCACCCACCCCGGTGTCATTGTCTGTATGGCATTCATCCGCGCTTGCCTGCGCAAGCTCACCTCGATTTACAACCAGCCACTGACGGCAGAGCAGATCGACATCTACACGATGGTTTTGGATGACTGCAGCGAAGATGAGATCAACGAAGGATTTAATCGGGCGGTGCGGGAGAGGAAGTTCTGGCCGAAGCCATCTGAACTCCTGGAGTTGTCCACGGGAGTAGATCCCAACAGCGTGGCGGCCCACAACGCTAGAGTCTCCGAGGAGGTCCACGCCGAATTTGCGGCCGAGAATGGATTCAACTACAGGAAGGGTGTTTATTCCTCGCCCGAAAAGCCCGCTCAGGCGGCTCTGATGAGTCGGAATATGTCTTGGCGGCTGAGGCAACCCGGATTTTGTTTTGGAAATGAACCGGGCTTCGAGCAGCACTGGCCGGCAGCCGTGGAAAGCGATGCTTCCTTTGCGGCTATTGCACTTCCGCCAGCCTAGCCTGACCGCCGCGTTCAGGCCGCTCACAAAAAGGGGGTGAGGGGGCCGCGGCAGCAGTGCCGCACATCCGTCTTGCCGGGGACCCGAGAACAGATTGCCAGCGGCACTCGGGGCAGCCCCTCTCAAATGGAGCGGCGCCTGCCTCTTCAGGGATCAAGAAAACGCGGTCTGCGTGGCTGCCGGCCGACGGATCACGGACATGATCACATCCTGCAACCCGTTGAGTGCGTTCCGATCTCGGCCGGCTCGCCCCCGGCGCCGCGGGCTGACATCAGAGAGAGGTTCCGGGCACAACGGATGGCGCTACCCCGCGGGCTCCAAACTTCCGCGGGCGCCCCAGGGAAATGACCGCAATCGGACATCCGGTGGAAGCGGGTACAGCGTGGGGACCAGTTCCCTCGCACACTTCACCAATTCCGTTAACGGCCCAACACGAGCGGACTTGCCGGTGGGAGCGTCCAAACACAGGCGCATCCGTGGCTCTGCGATAGACGCAGTGCGCGCCGGATAAACCCGGTACGAATGTTCTTGCCGACCAGATGGAAACGCACCGCGATGTCGTGACCAACCTCTACCAAAAATATATATGTCCCGGCACCCGTGAAATGCTCTCCAGCGCGGTATTACCTGTTAGCAGTCGTCTGAAGTCGGAATCTGAGGCGGTTGCGATGTGTCTCTCGGGTGAAGTATCACACGACGAATGGCACACCACTTTAGGAGAAACGATGAAAATCAATCTGCAGAACAGGACCCACTGGCGCGACGATCAAATTCGCGCTTTCCTCAAAAGGGCCATGCGTGATGAGCGCCCCGACCTTTGCAAGCGCGGCGCGCCGGCGCTGACAGTAGTGGTAGTTTACAAACGCAACCGGGGGGGAAGCTCAGGGTGTGCCTACCTCAACTCGAACTGGATTACGGTCCGGTTGCCCAAGTGGGGTACACCTAACCGGTTGGACTTCGCATTTGTCATCACTCACGAACTGGCACATACGCGGGGTGTGGCGCATCGGGCAATGAGCCGCCTCTCCCATTATTGGCGGAGTGGAAGTTACCTGACCAAGTACGCCTGGGGAAATGACTTGCCGCTCGAAGTCAAGCAGGGGAAGGTTACTCAGCGCCGAACGGTCACGATGAAGTTGACCAATGCCCGGAAGAGGTTAAAGGCCGCGCTGACACGCGAGAAGCGTGCCGTTACGCTGCGGAAGAAGTGGCAGCAGAAGGTCAAGTACTACGGGAAGCGGACAGAACTGGCTGAGGCGGCATGAGCGGATCAGACTGCTGTGGCACGCTGCGGATCGTAACCAGTTCTGAGATGATGAGCAGCCAGCAGCGCGGACCGCAATGCCACTGATGCTGAGAGTCACGAGAGGTAGCAGGGTACCCGCCCACTTGAGTGAGCCTCCCGAAGTACGCGCTTGCGAAACGACGGACCACCCCACGCCTGCAGTGCGGATGCTATAGCGTCTCGCTCGAAGACTTCTAGACCGCCCTCAGTTCGCCCACGAGGGAGCCTTGCATCGTTCACAATTTTCGCTAGGTCCGCTACCCGCGAGCCTCGCTTTGAGATGCTGGATTCAATAGCTTCTAGAATACTGGCCCATAGTGCCGGCGTAGGGCGGTAGGCCCCAATTTCTGGTGGGTCAAAGTGCTTCGCGAACTTCGGCGCGAGTCTCCTTCGAATTCTGTCATTGTTCAGATGCTTGATTGCGATGAGGTTTGAGGCAACTATCGTCTTTTGGCCGGTGACTATCGGAACAATTCGCATGAAACGCGATCTGCTCAAAGGGGTTTGCACTGATGTCGTAGAGCTTCTGCATGATCGGCATGTCAATGCTCACGTTTTTGCCATACTTCGGCGTATGAAGCCCCTTCGCCAGATCGAGGCGGTGGAGCGCATGATCGCAAGTGATACGTTCAGTGTTGTATTTGCCAAGGCGATTCTGGCGTTCACGAAGCCGGAGATGCTTGTCGAACCCGAAGCCAAACGCCCAGGACAGGCTCAGTCCGCCGCGGGCCAGGCTCTCTTGGAGAAAGAGAGTGAGGGTCTCCTTCGGGACCTAAAAGCGGTAGAGGACTCATACGGAACCGACATGCTGACGCTCACTGTCTCATGTGGATACTTCGAACGCCTCCTCGGGAGTTCGAAAGTGACGAAATATCTCGAACGCAATCACGTTGATACGTTACATGCGCTTCGAAGCCTCATTGCCGACGTTCGGATTGGGGACAGCAGACCGAACTGAACGCGGCCTGGAAGTATGGCTTGCAAACTACCGACACACCTCAGATCAGGATTCTCTCTACCTCATCGAGGCTCAATGCCTCTGCCCTACGATCATATAGTTGCGTGGTGCGGGTCGAGGCATGGTTCGCCATCGAAGCGGCCATCTCCAAAGTACCCCCATTCTTCAAGTACGCGGTGATTCCTGTGGCGCGGCAACTGTGGTTGCCGATCTTAGTCTTGATGCCGCACAGCAGGCTGCGTCGGCGAATCATTTCGTAAGCATTGGCCTGAGGCAGAGGGGTACGGCTGAGCCGATTAGTACCCCGACTAATCGTGCGGAACAGAGGCCCCTTGGGATCGTTCACTATTCCAGTGCCATCCAGATACGCAATAAGAGCCTGCTCCAAGTTATGGTGACAAGGCATCGCATGGTCCTTGCCGCCCTTCTCGCGGAGCCGCACCCAAAGTCGTCGGTTCTGAGTGAAGACGTCCTCGACTTCCATCCGCAACGCCGCGCCGACACGGGAGAAGCTGTAGATCATCAGCGAGATCAGCGCACGGTCTCTCAAGCCGGCGTGAGTGGAGGCATCTATGCCATTCAGAAGGCGACGTGCCTCCTCCGGTTCCAACACAGCCGTCCTGCCGACGCGCACCACATGGCGCGGACCGCGCACTGAGGCCGCGGGATTCACGTCCACAATGTGGCCGATCACAAGCCAATCGAACAGGTGCCGGAGGGCCGCCAGGCGCTGCTTCACGCTGGGCGCCGAGACATTGCGTCCCTGAAGCTCAATCCAAGAGGCGACGTGCAGCGGCCGAACTTGGTCCAGCGACGACACACCGACGTTCTTGCACCACATCAGGAACTCGGCGGTTGCGCGGGCGTAGGCCCGCCGCGTGTGTGGATTGCGAATCTGCGCGGCGAAGAATTCGAGGAAGCGCACGCCGGCGCGATCACCGGAGGCCGCGACCAGGGCGGGAAGCAAAGGAGCATTGATCGGGACAATCTGGTTAGACATGGACGGACCACACCTCTACACCGTGTTGCTCGAATGCCTGTAGACGCTTGTTTCCCGGGTATCGCGGAGACATGAAGAAAGCGTAGCGATGCTCTTCCTGCCGTGTGGACAGCTTGAGAAGATCCGCGTCGAGCTTTCCATTGTTGCGCGGCGTGACCGCAGCAAAGGTCTCGGCCCCGACACGTCCTTCGGCCACGCTCATGATGTCGAGCGCCTGGCAAGCATGGGCGCCGGGGGCCAGGCGGAATCCCTCCACGTCCGGATGCAGAAGTAGAAGTTGGCGAGCGGCCGCAAGCGCCACGCAGTACGTCCAGGTCTGATTGATCTGCTCGACGATGTTCAGCGCATGGCCCCGGATCGGATGAAAGCCGACGGGCTCGAACTTCATCCGACGAAGGATTTCGAGCGGATCGCCGGTCTGCCCCGCCATCCAGTCTCGGACCGAGGCCGCCGCGGTTCGAACCTTTTCCATCAAGAGATCGGCGTCGGCCACGGTCCGAACCGTCAGAAGACCTGGGAGGTCAATTTTTTCAGGCATGTTCATATATGTGATGAAGGACATTATCACATATAGTCGGCTTTCCATCCAAGATGTTTCTTCTCTCTCTTTCTTTTTCTCTTGCGCGCTCTCTCTTTCTCATGCGATACTCTGAATCATGGAAGCCAACAGAGAATCTCTCACCGGCCACCCTATGGTTCAACGCCTGCTGGCCAATCCGAACTGGAAGCCGGCCGCAGAAGCTGCAATGGATTTTCTCCTCGATGGCACAGAGTGCCCGATCGCCTCCTGGAAGAAATCGTCCACCTGGTCTCAGGTGAAGTTTGCCTGGGAGAAGTTGAATGCTGCCGCTGATTCGACCCCGCCTTCGCGGTAGCTGCAGCTCAACTCACTCATACCGGATCTCTTGAGAGGAGATCGCCGCAATGAAAAAGCGCCGCTTGATGTTCGTACCGGAAGTAAATTCAACGTCTTTCGTCTTCTTCTTCGAAAAAGGAAACAGTGGGACGAGCTGGAGCATCCGCGATTACTCGATCATTAATCGCCCACCAAAAAAATACGGCCCCCGTGATCTTCGAGGGTGGAACGCTGACGACATTCGTCTGAAGGCCCGGTATTCGTTCGACGCCCCGGCGGTGCACACTGACAATATCGCCTTCTGGCACAAGAAGACTGAAGAGTTGAATACGCGCTATCTTGTGAAGCCCGTGGTTGCGCCTTCGGCGATTTCAGTTCATCCTTCGACTCCTGCGAATTCAACCAGCCGGCCCGAACCCACTTCGCCGAGCAAAGGTTTTCTCGTCCTGAACCTTGAGCGATTCCTGGGTATGTTCGCCAGGGTCAGTGCATGGATCAAATCCTTCACTCTCCCACCAGCGAAGATTACCCGGAAGCAAATACCGGTACCGTCAAGCAGGGACTGGAGCGCGGGATCGTCGCCTGAAGTGCGGCTGACTGGAAACTAGAAACCGTATTTACCGTGGAGCATTGAAATGCACCTGATCGTCCCCGCTGACGAAGCCATAAAACAGTTGCTCTCGATTCCGCATAATACCTGCACCAAAGCGATCGACCACCATTGGAAGGTGGGTCATGATGGGAAGGTCCATGCTCAAAGCGTCCTCTGGCTGTTCTGCTGGGCGAAGACAGGCATGAACAGCGAACCGGCACGTCTAGCTTCAGTTCGGGTCCTTAACAACATCCTGCCAAAGAGCTTTGCGGATCTCGATGCCGTTCTGGACCACGCGTATGCACGTGAAAGCCGGTATTCGTCTCACGACATCGAAGAAGAACTTGACCTCAAGATAGGAACAATGCTGCCGGTGTGATCAATGCAGACGCATATCCAAAAAGCTTGAAGAGCCTCACGCATTCGAGCGGGTTTCTCTCCGGTTTCCCTGCTCTATCGTTGAACGCCCAAGGCTCCTTTGGGGCTGGACCCCGCAAATTCACAATGCGCGGCCCAGCCCCCTTTTCTCTAACCGCGATTGCGACCTTCCCTGGCTCGAAGGCGACATGCGCGCGGAACTTGAGCAAGGCTTGATCGAGCGATGACTACATGGGTTGACGTTGAAAGTACATGTCAAGATTGCCGATATAGTGATGCCGAGAGTCAAGAACTTGAGCGGCAAATACGCTGCTGTTGCGGACTGAAAGTCTAGATTTCAACCCAAGCAAGCAGTTGCGTGTCGATCTTCTGGGGGCAACTGTCATCATGGGAGCTTTTCGGAAAGCCTTCGAAGTGTTTCAGGATGTGACCTCGCTCGGCGGCACAAGTCGAATGCGGCGTTGGCGGGAGCGTTTTCAGGAACTCATTGGGATTTACAATCGTCTCCTCATCAACATTTCGGACAAAAACGAGCGGCTCGTCGCTACTGTTGCGAGGATTCAGGTTCAGGTCCGCAAATCGACAAGACACCTGAAGCTCGCTCAGAAGATGCTGGACCCCGTTCGTCAGGTCCGCAAAGTCAGCGATCGCGAAGCTACGTCGGCCTCAAATTCGTCATCGATCGTTCCGCGTCACACAGCACTCTCTTCTAAATTCGGCTCCGTCTCTCAAAACGCCATGAAGCACCTGGTGCCAACAGCAGTCGGTGCCGGTGCCGGTGCGGCAACCTCGCTCGCGTTATGGGGAGCTGTTCAGGTCGCTGCCCACGCTTCAACCGGGACGGCCATGGCCACACTGTACGGTGCGGCCGCTGGAAACGCAGGTTGGGCATGGTTTGGAGGAGGCTCCCTCGCGGCGGGGGGCGGCGGGATGGCCGCAGGGCACCTTGTCCTCCCTGGGATTGGAAGTGCTATCGCCGTAGCAGTGTCGGCGACCATGTCTCACAAAGAGGCAAATCGCCTGGCTGGAGAGTGCAAAAAGCTGGAGGGGGCCAATTCCGCCAATGAGAAATCGCTGGCCAACCTCTCTTCCAACTGCAAAAAAGTAGGAGACTTGGAGTCAAAGCTCGATGGCGAGGCTGAGAAACTCTGGGATGTGATTAGCTCAACGCGGCGAAAGCTATTTCGTTTTGGAATACTTAGCCACTGGATTCGCCTTGTTCGCATGTGGATACGCGGAAATTACTATCGGCAAGACGAGCTTTCTTTGATCGATAAGCTTGGTAGAGCAGTCGAGGCATTCCTGTCAGAGTTCAAGACGATCCAGGCTCGCTGAGAATCGGGATCAAAACAGACTGCTGCTAAAGCTCATGCGACTTTCCTGCTCTATTTGGATTCGGATATGAAGCGGGCCTTGGAGAGGGCTGACTATGGTACGTGACGCGATCTTCTATGCACTTCCTGCTGCCGCCTTGGCGGAGACGTCTCGGTATCTTTCATTCAATACCATCGTCTCCACTACGCCGACTACTTGGTTTTGTAACCTCGATCCTGCTGCGCAAGCGGCGTGGCTGGACAAGAATCGGGAGAAGCTTGAAGACGAGTTTTGCGGTGTTGGAAGTTGGACGTTCGGTTCAACAAGAACGTATGGCGAAATCGTTCGCGACCTAGCGCAGAAGATGAGCCTGTCTTGTCCCTCCGGGTCCGATACGCCTGACATTGAACGAGCGATCCTGACAAAAGTGTGGAACGATGCGGTGGCCAAGCTGACTCCGGAACAACTGGCGACACTGAAAGTCCAGACGGAGGAGTTGGCTTCCAAGTATGGCAGAACCTTGGGGATGGAGATGACGGGTTTCGCGGCGCTTAGCGCAGCGCAGATTTCCGGGTTTGGGGTATATCTGCTCGGATCGACCGTGCTGGGCGCGATCAATGGTGTGCTGGGCCTTGGTCTCAGTTTCGGTGCGTTCACGGGATTATCCTCCCTGATCTCGATGGTGATCGGTCCGGTGGGTTGGGCAGCCCTGGGTCTTGCCACGATTGTGAAGCTTGGCGCACCGAATTACAAGAAGGTGCTTCCGGTGGTCATCTTGATCGCGACCAATCGACCGCTGATCTCCGAGAACGTTACGAGTTCTTCGTTGGCAAGGGCGCAGGTAGCAAACTATCTCCAAAGCGATGCGTTTCGCCAAGCGGTTGCAAATGCAGCGAAGGTCGGATCGAGTGCCCAGAATGCGCCTGAGCCTGTGACCTCGAACTCGGGGCTGGACGACGAAACGCCAGGCCCCGCGATCACCGAGCACATCCAGAGCGAAACACCTCGTCTTGCCCAGGAAACGATTCAGGCGGTTCAGCGCGACATTGATATCTGCACGGAGCTTGCCCGCCCGAAAAGGTCTCCATTGGAGGGGTTGCATCGGAAGGCAACGCGGCAGGAGCGGGTCATACTCACGCTCCGAAACCCGGAAATCTGCCGTGCAGCAGCCGAACTAGGCTTCGACTATTTTGAAATGAGTCCAGGGGACCAGACGGTCGTTCAGGACATAGTCCGAGAGCGGAAAGCATTCACAGATCCGCAACCTGAAGCAACGAATGGAGGCCGAACGAAGGGTGTGAAGAACAAACCCGACGCCGTCCCTCCTAACCCGCTAGTTGAGGATAAAGATGACGGACGTGAAGACCACCGACTCAAACAGCGCGTCAAGAAAACAAGAGCAGAATTCCGTTTTACCCTGCATACGCTTGAATTCAAAGATGACGCATTGGAGAGATATTGTGGCCTTCCTTTCCAGGATGCTTTGCTGTTCCTAAGCGAATTCAGCCGGATGAATCGTGGGGATCTCGACGGCGAACATGATGTTCCACGGACCAGCCCAAAGGTCTTCCAGCGGAGTGCGGGCAGCGCCGGTCGAGTTTATTACCGGCAACAAGGTGGACCCGCGCCGGTGCTTATCGAACGAATCGGGGATAAACGGACACAGGATTCGGATTACGTGGCCTTGCGAAGAGCGAAGCGATAGGGACTTGGGCCTGTTCAGAGATTCGATGTGTTTATCTCTCGCTCGAATCTGAAGGGCAGGCAGTCTGCCCTCAGACGGAATTCTGGACCACCGCCGCCTCACGCCCACGAAAATGGACCGACCTCTTTGCGTAGGCTTAGACCTCACATGCAGAGCTTTCAGATCAGGAAATCGAGGGAGAGCGTGCCCGATTCCATGCCGGCGACAGAAGGCGGTCAGCGCCGAGTACGACAGGTTCGCGCCACTGGCCAGCAACTCTTCCTGGACCCGGACCAGATTGCCCTTGCACATGGGCAACAGTTCCAGGATCTGCTGCCGGTAGGGATCGCATATTTCTGCCCGCGCCAACGCCGGCACCTCCGCCGAGCCGGAGCGCAGCACTTCGCGCACCGTCAGCCGGCTGACCTTCAGCACCCGCGCGATCTCGCGCTTGCTCACCTTCTGCGTGTTCAGTTCCAGAATCGCGGCTCGTTGGCTCTGACTCAACATCCTCCGCTCCTTGTTGGTGTGGGATGGGTTCGTCCGAGATGGGTTCATGTGGGATCTTCGCGGCCACACGGCCAAGCTCATCGATCGCCCGTTGGATCTTGTAGTGCGTCTCGGCGCACTGCGGCTGGTCCAGTTCCACCGTCGCGCCGCAGAGACGGCGATTGGCCCGCCGCGCAATCGCTGCCACTAGTTCCAGATCGCGAGCCAACTTCACCATGGCCGGAGAGGGCGAATCGACGGCATGCGCGCGTTGCGTCTTCAGAAACAGTTGCGGCTCATCCAGAAGCCGTTCACGCACCGCTGCTGTCGCAGTTCGCCAGGCGGCGTATAACTGTCCCGCTTCACGGCTGCTTAGCCGGCAACGCGCAAACCCCTCCGCCATGCGCCGGCAGTCTTCCGGTTTCGAGCGCGCAACCGGAACCAGGAACTTCATCGCCACCTGCGCCGCGATGGCGCCATCGCGCACCTGCTGCTGCACGCTGTCGGGAAGCAGTTCAACCAGGCCCATCCGACGCGACACCCAACTCGTGCTGCGATCGAAACGCCGCGCCAACTCCTCCAGCCCATAGCCGAACCGCTGCTCCAGTTCAAGCAGCAGCCAGCCCTCTTCGAGAGCCGTTTTGCGATCGCCCGAGCGCATCGACCGGTCCAGAAGCAGAGCCTCCACTTCGCTCAGCGACCAAACCACCACTTCCACCGTGTCCCGGCCCAGTTGCTCAAGCGCCGCGATCCGCCCATAGCCGTCGATGACCAGATATCGATCAGGCTGCTCGGCCGCGACCACGACGATCGGCGTCTGCTGACCGCTGGCTGCCAACGACGCCAGCAACCGCGACTGGCGTTCCGGCCGGCGCACCCGAAGGTGCTCCAGGCGCCGCTCAAGTTGGTGGAATTCCAGCCGCATGGACCACCTTCCCTCGACAGCTCCACTCTGCACCAGGTTCGATCTGGGATTGCGCGGCCACATGGGATAGTGTCGCCGTATCTTCCTTGGAATCAACCTCATAGAACTGCAACTGGGATTGCGCGGAGTGAACCAGTAGTGCGCCCATAACGGCTATGAAATCAGCGCCTTGCACGCCCAACTCGGATTGCGCGATGTCCCAGGGAAGTCGATTCAGAGGAGACGGCAAACGGAGCGGCTCCGGCGGCGGATCAACCGCCATCCGCGCCTGAATACGGCGACCCGCAAAGTAATTCGGATTCCGCGCTCGCCACGCCGCCTGCTTCTTCCGCCGGCGCAAGGCCTGACACGCAGGCCTGCTGCAAGCTCGTTGTCGGGAACCAACTCGATTGTCAGGACGAAACCAGCGACGGCAGATGCAACAAGGACGCTTCCGGGCAACGGACATGATGAACCATCATCCCCACGCCCTGCGCAGATACTCAGTTGCAATCTTGGTTACAGGTCGGATGGCTCACTCTTGGAAAGCAGACCCGGGTCAGTCTTCAAAAGTGCCGAAGTTTGACAGAAAATCGAAACGGATTCAGAATCCTCGAGTCATCTGGTCCTGAGCTTTGACCCGTGACGATGACTGAAAGGGAAAGCATGCACTACCCGGCAGAGACGAAATGGGCCGACGAAGAGCTCGAATTCTAGCTGCCGTTAAGCTGCCATTAAGCGAAAAATGGGCGCTAAAAAGCCGGTTTTTGGGGACTTCGCCCAGCGGAAGTGCCCTGTTTTCTTAACGACTTAGGCGTCGTGCGGTAAACTGCAAAACCTTTATGCGCCGGTTCGATCCCGGCCCGCGCCTCCAAAGTTTCCTCATTAAGTCTAATAAGATCAGCATAGTAGCCCCGTTATCCACACCTGTCCGCAGGTGGGGATTTTTCGTGTCTTTTCGTTAAATCTCTTCCTTCTCTGTCAGGCGGGTCGGAACATTCGAAGTGGCCTATTGGCGTTCAGGACTTGAAGCAGCCCAACGCTGGCGACAGCGGCTTGGACTCGGCTGTGACCCGAAGTGGGATCACGTCATCGCTCATTTACCTCCCTTGACGACGCGGGACGGTCTTTATGTGGCAGCGGAGACGGCCAACGGCACATTCCACGATCCAGGACAAAATACGTCTCACCCATGCATGCTCGCCCCAAGGGGCATTCTCGACGGCGCAATGGTCGATCCCGGAATCATGCGCGCCACTCTATCTCACGTCATGAGCAACTCCTGATGTCCAAGGCGAAGAATACTTATCTGGCGAATGGGCACAATGATCAAATGGAACATGTGCTTCCGATCTATCTGCCTGGGAACGACGGGCTACTCTATGCTGAGCCGCCCGGGACGTCAGGACGAGTCCAGGAGAGAGTCGGATCGTGCCACCAGACTCGACGCCGAGCAGACGAAGACGAGCCGAGGAAATTCTCTGACCGTGATTCAGTAAAGCTGACGGCAAAGAACTCTGGTTTGAATGGCAGCAAGCCGGTGTGAAATGCGCAACGCAGCGGGAAGGGAATAACATTGAAAACCGGAGCGCAGAATCGGAACGCGAGATGTTCCTCGGAATGAAAGTGAACCAGCCACAGAACCGGGCAAAGTGCCTGCGTCAAGCAAGATCGCCAAAGGGACCGTCGTGTTTTGCCCTTCTGGCTGTACTCCTTGGAATGTCCCTGGGATGCCGCCACAAGCAGGCGCCGACCATCATGGTCATTACCCCGACCGGGGGCATGGTGTACTGGGAGAATTTTGACCATGCCGTCAAAGCCAGCGCCGAAGGCGCTGGCATTCACACGGAACTGGCCGCGCCGCAATCCGTAACCGACTACACGGAGCAGGCGCAGATGGTGGAGAATGCCGTCTCCCGGCATGTGCAGGGGATCATCGTATCGCCATCGCATCAACTGGTGCTGGTCTCGGTGTTGCAGAAGGCCGAGCGGGCGCATATTCCGGTGGTGATCGTCGGAACTCCGATCGCTTTTTCGACCAAGGACTTTCCGGCCTTCGTCGGATGGGATGAAGCCGAGGCGGGCAGAGTTGCGGCAAGGCGCATCATTGCCCAACTGGGTGGCAAGGGAGAGGTCGGTATCGTGGGCGTCAGCCCGACCGTGGAAGGAAGCTCCCTGATCGAAAAGGCCTTTGCCGATGAGATTGCGCGCGCCCCGCGGGTGAAACTGGTGGGGGTGAAGTACGGGCTGTCGGATTGGGCGAGAGGACGCCAGGCGGTGCTGGACCTGGTTGCGGAGCACCCTGGAATCAAATGCATCTTCACCACCGACGAGTTTTCAACCCACGCCGCGGCCTACGCGTTCGATCGGCAGAAGCGGAAGCGCCCGATGCTGATCGGTGTGTCCGACGAGCTGGATGAGCTGAAGGGATTGCAGGCGGGAAGAACCGATGTGCTGGTGATCAGCGACCCACACGAACTGGGGGTGCGCGCCATGCAGGCCATGCGCGCGGCGCTCGCCGGGTCGGAAGCCAGCGCTTATTCCATGCAACTGCCGGTCTATCTCGTCGACAAGGAATCCATGGACGACAATCAGATCGTGAACATGTTGCTCAAGAGACGCAACTAGCGTTCTCTCCAAAAACTCCTGACAAAAATGCCGATGTCATTCTGAGCAGCTCGACTCGCGGTGCGAGTTACGGCTGGAATGAACTGCCTCCAACTCGCCAACTCGCGATTTCCGCGAAGCGGAAGCCAACTTGCTGATTTTGTTGATAAAACTCTTCTTTCAACCTGTTTGTTCATAGGGGGCGAACGGGGCCCCGAACGCTTTTCAGTTCGGGGGTGGTGAGCGAAGAATCTGCTTTTGCATCTCCTGATTCCTGGTAAGAACTTCAGGGACACCACTCTAATTCGCTGAGATCTTCACGTTCTGCCACGACGCCTGGGCATAGAACGAACGCAGCCCCGCGACGCCTTCGGTGAGGCAGTGATTGTCCTGGTAATCGAGGCGGGTGGGGCGGCCGTTTCCGGCCGGCGCCACGGTCACCGTCAGATGGCATTCCCGGGCCGCGAGTTCCAGGTGGTACCACATCCCCACAGAAACCGGCGTCGCCAGCGGTACGGATTCCAGCTGACGCCAATCGTAGGAAGCGCGTCCCAGCACCACGGTCTGCTCGTCGGGACGCAGGCCTGCATAGTAACCCTGGTAGGAATCGACTCCCTGCTGAGGGTCGGTGGTCCGGATCACCAGGCCGGCATCTCCGTAATGCGTTTCAGGAAACAACAGGTCAAAACGAATGTCGGCGGAGATGCGGTAATTGGTGCCTTCCGAGTGCGGTGCGATCAGCATATCGCCCCGGCCGTAACTGGGGTTGGAGAAAATGCCCCCCTGCTCGGTCCATTGGCCGCTGATGGGCTGCCAACCCTGCATGGCGGCGTAGGGACCGCTCTTGCCTCTCTGGGAGAGCAGACGGTAGGCGATGAACAGACCGGCGGCCAGAACCAATGCCAGGAAAATGGCCACCATGCTCCGGCGTGCGTAACTGACTACGTTTCTCATCGATAGCGCATCAAGTATAGTGGGTTTGCTTTGATTCATCCAATCTCCATCCGCGGGACAGAAGGTCTCGGCCGATTGGGCAGATTGACCTGGAGATGGTCTGTTCCCGCCCTGGCGGTCCTGCTGGTGCCGTTCTTTGCCTGGGCGGAGGGAGAACCGGAAAACCCGCTGCGCCTCCAGTCCATTGAGTCCGCCATCCAGACTGCCAGTTCCGCCGCGCACCCGGTGCGGGTGGTGGTGCGGGGCATCGTCGTCCTGAATCACCAGGAAATTGTGATCGAGGACCGGACCGGCGCGACTGAAGTCAAGCCACTGCACAGCGAAAAGATTGCCCTGGGGGACGAAGTCGAGGTCACGGGACAGATGACCCTGACGCCTCAACCGCAGGTCGAGCAGGGGCAATTGCGCAGGCTCTGGGGTGGGGCGATGCCGCTGCCCCTCTCGATTACACCCGATCAGGCCGCTGACGGAGAAAATGAACTGTTTCTGGTCCAGACCGAAGCCAAACTGGTGGATTTTGCTCCGGCCGGCCTCACCGGCGTGCGGCTGAATCTCCGCGGAGGACATCAGAACTTCTCCGCTGTGCTGCCCAACGACAACCCGGGAGAAGAGGTCACGGCCCAATCCAGGCAGCCGGGAGCCACGTTGCGGCTCACGGGCATTCTGATGGTGAACCACGGCCTCGACGCCGCTCACGGCGACGCCTTCACCCTTCAACTGCGCTCGCCGCAGGATCTTGTGCTGGTGGAACCGCCCTCCTGGTGGACGCGGGCGCACCTGTTGTTGCTGGCCGGAATCGCCGTGGTTTTCATCGTCATCTGCATCAACGGCTACTATCGCATCCAGCAATCCCGTCATTTGGCAGTGGCGGAGGAGCGCGCCAACATCGCGCGGGACATCCACGATACCCTGGCGCAGGGATTTGCCGGTATCACGCTGCAACTGGAGGCCGCGCAACAAACGCTCGAACGCGATCCGCCGCGAGCCAGGGGGCTGCTGAATGAAGCTCTGCAACTGGTGCGTCACAGCCGCGACGAATCGCATCTGTCGATCGATATCCTGCGCTCGCTCTCGCGCAATGATCGCCTGGATGTTCTGGTGGCACACTGCATCGCGCAACTGCAGGCGGCGTCCAGCGCTTCGATCGAACTCCACGTCACCGGCGCGCCGGCCGCGCTTTCCTACCAACTGGTCAATAATCTCTTTCGTATTGCGCAAGAAGCGATCTCCAATGCCGTGCATCACGCATCTGCGGATAAAATCTCGGTACGGATCGGATATCGAAAGGATGCCATCCGGCTCGAAGTTCAGGACGATGGGAAAGGCTTCAATCCGGAAGGCATTCCCGGCCCGGATGAAGGCCACTTCGGTCTGACCGGAATGCGCGAACGTTGCGCTACAATCAATTCGAAACTTGAGCTGGAGTCCAGCCCCAGGGGCACGTTGATTCGCGTGAGAGTTGCCGAATGACGCAGACAAATGCTGTCAGGCCTCCGGGGTGGGTAGTCGGTGCCCAGCCGGCTTCAAAACCAATCCGCATCCTGGTCGCCGACGACCACCTGGTTTACCGCATCGGCATTCGCAGCCTGATTGCGTCCGAGCCGGGTTTCGAGGTTGTGGGCGAAGCCTCCGACGGCCCCCAGGCCATCGCGCTTTTCCGCAAACTGCGGCCAGACGTGCTTCTGCTCGACCTGCGCATGCCGCAAAAAGGCGGGATCGAGGTGGTCCAGGAGATTCGCAAGGAGTTCTGCGACGCCCGCATCCTGATCGTGACCAGCTACCAGACCGAAGAAGAGATTTTTCAGGTTCTGGAGTCCGGCGCTCTCGGTTACATCCTCAAGGATATGGGCCGGGAGATGCTGATCGAGGCCATCCGCTCCGTGCGCGGAGGCACGCGCTGGGTGTCGCCCACGATCCAGCGGCAGTACGCCGAACGGGCCCTGCGTCAGCAGATTACTGTGCGCGAGATGGAAGTGCTGAAACTCCTCGCCCGGGGCCTGACCAACCGGGAAATTGCGAATGTATGCGGCATTTCTGCCGCCACGGTCAAGAATCACGTGAACAGCCTGCTGACCAAACTGGAAGTCGCCGACCGCACCGAGGCCGTCAGCTATTGCCTGGCGCATGGCATCGTTCAACTGGAAGACATGTAATTCCCGAAGATCTTGGCCGTTCATCTAGAAACGGCGGGGCGCAGCCATTCGGACGCAGCCCTATTTTTGTGCAGACGGCAGATGCCAGAAACCTGTTTCCGTAAGTGCGATCCGGCTCGCCAACGGTCTGCGGCCAAAAGACTGAAGCAATTCAAATCAATAAATAACTCATTCCGTAAGTCTGGAACGATAGGGCAAGCATCCGGGTCCTGGAACGCAGACGAACCTTTAAAATTACGCGCCCGAAAAATGGATTGTCAATAGGCTGAACCGCTCAAGACTCCAGATAAAAAATCTACTTATGCTTCCGGGCAACGCGGAGTGAGGCGCTGCCTTCGCAGGAGACGTTTCACCCGCGGCAGCAAGGGGCTCCCTCCCTGCGAGAAGGGCGTGCATTTTGCCGTCAGGCTGGCTGCCCGTGGGAGATGCAATGTCTTTGTGCAAAGGGATTTCAAAAGGACCATCCGCCATGGAGCGTTTTATCAGGACGTGCGCACGCCATCTGGAAGTTATCCTGATCTGCGGCGCGCTTGGTATCTTCAGCAGTCTTCTCGAAAGCCAGGAGCCGCGTTGGAGCGAAGCGCGGGCCAACCAGTGGTACCAGCAGCAGCCGTGGCTTGTGGGTGCCAACTATCTGCCTTCCGATGCGGTGAACGAACTGGAAATGTGGCAGGCCGCTACCTTCAATCCAGCCGAGATTGACCGCGAGTTCGGCTGGGCGGAAGGAGCCGGCATGAATACCATGCGCGTCTTTCTGCATAACCTGTTGTGGGAGCAGGATCCCGCGGGCTTCAAGCAGCGCATGGACCAGTTCCTGGCCATCGCCAGCAAGCATCGTATCCGCCCGATGTTCGTCCTCTTCGATTCCTGCTGGGACCCGGATCCAAAGCTCGGTCCGCAGCATCCGCCGGTTCCGGGCGTGCATAACTCAGGCTGGGTGCAGGCGCCGGGAAGAGCCATCCTGGCGGATCCAAACCAGTACCCGCGGCTCAAAGCCTATGTGCAAGGAGTTATCGGAGCCTTTGCCAACGACCCGCGCGTCCTTGCCTGGGATGTGTGGAACGAACCGGATAACGACAATGCAACATCCTACGGGCGAGTGGAACTCTCCAACAAGCGGGAACTGATTCTGGCGTTGCTGCCGCAGGCATTCGCCTGGACTCGTTCGGCTCATCCCACGCAGCCGCTGACCAGCGGGGTCTGGGCGGGGGACTGGTCCTCGCCCGAGAAAATGTCTCCCGTAACGCGCGTGCAAATCGAGCAGTCCGACATCGTCACCTTCCATAACTACGATTGGCCGGAGGGATTCGAGAGCAAGATACACGAACTGGAACAATTCCATCGTCCGCTGATCTGCACCGAGTACATGGCGCGCGGGGCAGGAAGCACCTTTGACACCATCCTTCCCCTGGCAAAGAAGTATCAGGTGGGCGCGATCAACTGGGGGCTGGTAAAGGGAAAGAGCCAGACGTATCTGCCCTGGGATTCCTGGCAGCGTCCGTATGTGGTCGAAAATCCGACCGTGTGGTTCCATGACGTCTTCCATGAAGATGGAACGCCCTATCGGCAGCGGGAGGTGGAAATCCTCCGCCAACTGACCGGAAAGTGAGAAGAAGGAGCGAAGGAATCCCGTGCGCTTGATAAAGAGCGGAAGCGTCGTCATGACCGTTTGAAGTTGCACCAACGATGGGTGCCCCAGGTCCCGCTTTTGGGACCTGGGAAAGCACGAACCGGTGTCCTGTCCCAAATCTTACTGACAAAATTACCGCTGTCATTCTGAGCAGCCCGACTCGCCGCGACGAGTTACGGCTGGGATGAACTGCCGCCAACTCGCTAACTCGCGATTTCCGCGAAGCGGATGCTAACTTGCTGATTTTGTTGATAAAGCTCTTCCTTCAACCTTTTTGTTCATAGGGAGCGGAGATTGGCGCGTATTACGCGCCAATCGCAGTCGAAGGACCTGCGGTTGTCCTTCAACGAAATTCGGTTCCACCACACTGGCTGTCGAGCGCAGGTCGGCCCCTTGCTCCCTACTCTTTTTATTTGATCAATTGCCTGGGATTTCTACGCGGAATGGGGTGCTGCGGTTAGGACCCTGCACCCTGGAGCCTGGCGGCTTGGGAATCTCCTCGGCGCTGGCAATGGAATTGCGGTAGTTCGGCGAGTCCCTGCGGCGAGTCCCGAATTGACGCCGTCCGGATGGCGGACGGGATGAACCCAACATCCCCCCCAACCGGCTGATTTGATTCAGGGATACGCTTTCTTCTGAGAGCAAAGTCAGAATGCAGGAACGAACGTGCACTTTGTATCGGATTGAATAAAAAAACCGTTGACAGCGATGACTAAATAAGACAAAATTGCGGGTCGTTCGGCGCATGCCCTTTAGGCTCGGGCTGTGTGTGCTTTTCTGTTTCTTTTGGAGCGGCTGCACCGGACTTTTGAAGCCTTGCCATCGCGGCAGGCCCGCTTGGCACGTGACAGACAGGTTTCAACCTGCTGGACGTGCCTGAAACTCACAAGTCGACACATAGAAAAGGGAATTTACTCAGGAGACCGCATGAAAACAATGTTGCGTACAGCACTCGCGCTTGCGTGGATTGGCTGTGCAGGATTCCTCCTCGTTGCACCCGCAAGTGCCCAGTCGGTCTACGGATCGATTTTTGGTACGGTGAGTGACAAAACCGGGGCAGCTATCCCAGGCGCCACCATCACGGTGAAGGATGAGGCCAAAGGCACCGTCGTTACCGTCACTTCCAACGCCTCTGGCGACTACAGCGTTCCTCACCTCATCCCGGACGTCTACGACCTCAAGGTCACAGTCAAGGGCTTCAAGGCATTTGAGACCAAGGGCGTTTCCGTCGAGGCCGATACCGCACCCCGCATCGATCCTACCCTCGAAGTCGGCGGCGGAGCTGAAACCGTCGAAGTGAACGCCGAGTCGCAGCCGGAATTGAAGACCGACAGGGCCGATGTGGCCACCGTCTTCGATGAGCAGCAGGTTTCCAGCCTGCCCGTCGGCGACCAGAACTTCACCAACCTGCAGCTCCTGCTCCCCGGCGCTCAGCTCCTCGGCTGGTCCCACGCCGCCGACGAAAACCCCCAGGCCTCCAAGCAGATTCAGGTGGACGGCCAGGCCTTCGGCGGAACTGCCTTCGAACTGGACGGCACCGACAATCAGGACCCCATCCTGGGCATCATCGTCATTAACCCCGCTACGGATGCGGTGACTGAAACCAAAATCACCACGCAGAACTTCGACGCCGAACTCGGCAAGGCCGTCTCTGCCGTTGTGACTGCCCAAACCCGTTCCGGAACCAACACCTTCCACGGCGACGTCTACGATTTCCGCACCGGCAACGCCAACCTGGCCCGCGATCCCTATTCGCAGCCTGCGGCCGCCGGCCTTCCCGCCGGACTCAAGAACCGCATGGGCGGTTCCATCGGAGGCCCCATCCTCAAGGACAAAGCCTTCTTCTTCTTCAACTTTGAAGGCCAGCGCGCGAAGGTCGGCACCGGGGCTACCGACACCCTGCCTACCACCAACCTCACTGAGTCCTGCCTGGGCAACACCACAGGCTCCGGCGCAGACGGAGTTGCCGGTTGCGACTTCAGCGAATATCTGACCCAGCTCGGTGCCGCCGGCACCATCTACGACTGGACCAAAACCTACGTGGACGACAAGGGCATCACGCGTCCCACGCCGTTTAAGAACAACGTAATTCCCGCCAGCTATTTGTCCGGTCAGGCTCTGGCTCTGCTCAAGCTGCTGGAGCCCTACACCAAGGGCGTCACCTATACGCCCGGCAGCGGCTCGGTCGGCAACCTCGACAAGAACTTCAACGAGAACGGAACCGGCCTGTTCAACAGCAACCAATGGACAGAGCGCGCCGACTACACCATCAATGAGAAGATGCATGTCTTCGAGCGCTTCTCCCGATTCACGGACACCTTGACCGGCGCGGTCATGTTCGGCGCGGCGGGCGGTCCTGGATTCGGCATCAACAACTACGGCGGCAACTCGACGGGCGCCAACGACAGCCTTGCAACCGGCATGGATATCGCCATCAGCCCCAAGCTGCTCACCGACTTCCGCCTCGGCTACTACCGCTATAACGTCATCGACACCAAACACGACCAGAGCGTTGAGTTTGCCAACTCGCTGGGCATCCCCGGCATCAACCTGGGCACCTTCTTCACCGGCGGCGCCCCTGGATTTATCTTCGACAGTCTGCCCAACGGCGGCGGCGGCACCAACGGCTGGTCCTACGGCGACGGTCTGGGAGTCAACCGCTGCAACTGCCCCTTGACCGAGCGCGAGGACCAGGGACAGATCGTCAACAACTGGACCCTTATCCGGGGCAACCACTCCTTCAAGCTCGGCGTCGATCTCCGCTATGGCCGCAACCTGCGCGTTCCTTCCGACACGGACCGCGCCGGTGCACTCAACTTCCATACCGACCAGACGTCCGACCAGGCAGCTGCCACTGCTGGCGGTCTGGGCTTCGCGACCTTCATGCTGGGCGAGGTCAGCAACTTCGGCCGCTACGTCTCCACGTCAACTAACGCCAAGGAGTTCCAGAAGCGCACCTTCTTCTACGCCCAGGACACCTGGCGCGTAAATAGCAAGTTGACCCTCAACCTCGGCCTGCGCTGGGATCTGTATTTCCCGGAGACCGTCAATGGCGCCGGGAACGGATCGCTGATGAATCTCGATACCGGCTACATGCAGATCGCCGGAATTGGCGGCATCGGCTCCAACATGGGATGGACCGTGAGCAAGACCAAGCAACTTGCTCCTCGCCTTGGCTTGACCTACCAGTACAATCCCAAAACCGTCATTCGCGCCGGCTATGGACGCAGCTTTGACACCGGCGTCTTCGGATCGATCTTCGGTCACACGGTAACGCAGAACATCCCGGTGCTGGCCAACCAGGCCATTCCGGAGCCCTCGAAGAGCGTCCCGGCCTTCACCCTGGCTCAGGGTCCCGCAGCTTACGTGGGTCCCGCGGTTCCCGCCACCGGTCTGCTGCCTGCCGAAGGTTACGCGGTTTCGCCCAGCTCGCGCGCCAACCCATTGCACTTCACCACCATCGATGCGTGGAACCTGAGCGTGCAGCGCGTCCTCACCCCAACCCTGTCGTTAACCGTTGCCTACGTGGGAAACAAGGGAACGCACACTTTGGGGGACGGCGACTCGAACGGCACCAACCCCAACGAAGCAACCAACTTCCTGCCTGGGGCTTACAGCGTCACTGGCCAGTCGTTGAACTACGATCCCCATGGCTTGAGCGGTAAGAACGATGCCGGAACTCCGATTACCTTCCCTGGGTCCTACTCAGGCGGCGTTTCCAACTCGAAGTTCCTGACACGCTACTACGGTGGCAAGCTGATGGCGTGCATGGATGCCAACTACATCAGCCTCAGCAACCTCCAGGCGATCGACGGCGGCGATCCTAACCTCACTTCAGGCATGTGCGGCTGGACCAACGGCATCGGCTACCGTGCCGACACCCAGAATACCGAATTCGACGCCCTGCAGATCAACCTGGCCAAGCAGATGAGCCACGGCCTCTCCGTCACTGGGAACTATCAGTGGGCCAGCGCCTTCAGCGAAAACTCAAACTACTACACCTGGGATCACGCCATCCCTCACATGCGCGACAGCAACGTCCGCGACCAGCAGGTGGTTCTCTACGGCAGCTACGATCTGCCCTTTGGCAAGGGCAAGGACTACCTGCAAAACGCCAACCACGCCACCGACCTGATCGTCGGCGGATGGCAGTTGAGCGGAACCATGAACTGGTCAGGCGGCCTGCCCTTCACGCTCGGCTACAACGAGTGCGGGTCGAACATTACCAATGGACCGTGCGATCCCAGCCAGTCGCACAAGATGTCCACCAGCCTGACCGGTTTCACGCCCGGCTCTAACGGTGTTGGAACCCGTACCTTCTACCAGGCGCACTCACTGGGAGACGGCACCTTTATCAACCCCGGCCTCGATCACTTTGGAAACGCGGGCCAGAACACCTACCGCGGGCCCACTTTCTTCACCTCCGACCTGGCCTTCACCAAGGCCTTCGCCATCTGGGAGAGCGTTGCCATGAAGTTCCGCATGGACGCTTACAACGCCTTCAACCACATCAACGCCGGCAACCCTGGCGGCAACATCGAGTCCACGGGTACCATCAGCGGCGAGGCCAATGGATGCGTAGGTTCATCCTGCGGTCCTCGTCAACTTGAATTCTCCCTCCGCTTCCAGTTCTAGTTCCGCGAAGGAGGAGCAATAAGACTCGAGGGGGAGCTTCGGCTCCCCTTCTTTTTTGGGATTGCCGCGGTCAGTGGCTTCTTCACCACCAGGGTCCCCACGGACGGGTCTTGGGCCGTGGGGTGGAGTTATAAGCCACCTTGCACAAACTGGGTCTGTGCACTCTAATTGGAGAACCGCTCTAAACTGCAAGGGCAGGGTTGCCATGTTCCGCACATTGATTTCCGCACTCGTCTTCGTTCTTTTTATCGTTTCCGGCCAGGCACAAGCCTCCCAAAGTGCTTCCCCGTCCGACGGCGGCGCTGCGGCGTCTCCTCCCACTTTCCAAACCGCCAAAGAGCTGGCTGGCAAGGGTCGGCTTGATCAAGCCATGGCTCAACTGGACCAGCTTTCCGCGCAAACGCCCGAACCGGCCGGCGTCGAGCGGCTGCGCGGCATCATTCTTTATCAGAGAGACCAGTTTCCCCAGGCCATCGAGGCATTTTCCAAAGCCGCTGCCCAGGACCCCACCGACCGCGAGTCGATCGAGATGCACGGCGTGAGCCTCTTCCGCCTTGGCCGTGCCTCCGAGGCCATCCCCTTCCTTGAGAAGGCGCGAGCCACGGTCGAGAGCGCAAATATCGATCCGGACTATGTCCTGGCGCTCAGCTACGCCAGCGCGCAGCGCTTTAGCGACTCCAGGCATGCCTTTGCCGCGCAATTCGGTTTTGCACCCGACTCGCCCGAAGCCTACCTGCTGGCTGCCCGCATGTTTCTGCGCCGCGAAATGCTCAACGAGGCGGGAGCCGAGGCCAGCAAGGCCCTGGCCCTCAACCCCAATCTCCCCTTGGCCCATCAGTTGCTCGGCGAGCTGGCGCTCTCTCGTGGCGACCTTCCCGGAGCCATTCGCGAGATGCAGGCCGAGTGCAAAATCAACCCGCTGGACCCTGACCTCTATGACCGGCTCGGCGATGCCTACTTCCGCACTGGCCAGTACACCCAGGCCCAGCAGGCTCTGGACCGCGCCGTTCTGCTGGAACCCAACTCCACCGGCCCCTTCATCCTTCTCGGGGAGACCTTTCTCAAGCTCAATCAAACCATGCCGGCTCTCCATTATCTCGACCATGCAGTCAAGATGGACCCGTCCAACTATCTCACCCACTACCTGCTGGGCCGGGCTTACAAAGCCGCTGGCCAGATGTCCGAATCCAATCGCGAGTTTCGCAAAGGCGCGGAACTGCAGCATCAGGGCGATTCCAGTCCGGCGGGGAAATAGCCCATGCACATCTGCCGCGCTTTTTTTTCTATCTATCTCATCGGCGCCCTCTTGCCTTCTGCCTTGCACCTTCAGGCGCAAACGCCGAACCCGGCGCAGGCCCCGAATCTAAAGAAATTCCCTTCGCTCAAAAAAGCGGATGCTGCCTTCCATGCCGGCTTTGCCGCTCGCCAGAGTGGGAATCTCGAACTGGCGCGGACAAAATTTGCCGAGGCGGTCAAGCTGGCGCCGCAGATCCCGGAAGGGCATGAGGCCCTGGGCGCGGTTCTGCTGGAACTGGGCCGACCGGCCGAAGCGGTTCCGGAGTTCGAAGCCGCCGCAAAGCTCAAGCCCGCCGACGCAGAAATCGAATCCAGTCTGGCGCTGGCCTACGCCCAGGCAGGTGAGCCGGCAAAGGCCCTTCCGCACTTTTCCGCGGCGATTGAGAAGATGCAGGAGCCAGGCCAAACGCCCGCCAATGCCGCCTTTCATGAGGCCTATGCCCGCGCCCTGGCGGCTCTCGGCAAGCCGGAAGAGGCGGTTCGCGAGTTCGTCTCCGAGGAAGCGATGAGCGGACCCCGGGCCGATCTCGACGATGCCATCGGTTCGCTCTACGCACAGATGGGCCAGTGGGACCAGGCGCGCAGCCGGTTTGAACACGCCATTTCGCTCGACGCCGGATTCCTTATGGCTCGCATCCAACTCGGCATTGTCGATCGCGAATTGCATCTGACGCCTGAGGCCCTTGCGCAGTTGGAGGCCGTCGTCAACCAGGCGCCAACCAATGCACTGGCGCAGTTGGAGTATGGGCGGACGCTGGAGGCGGCCGGCCAGGACGAAGCCGCTACCCCCCATCTGGAACAGGCCGTCAAGCTAGGCCCTGAACTCCCCGGCGTGCAAAACGAGCTGGCCCTGGCCCTGCAGCGGCTGGGCCGCCAGCAGGAGGCCATTCCCTGGTTCCAGAAGGCCATTGAGCGCGAGCCGCACAACACCAGCGCATTGACCAACCTGGGGTTGGCTCTCACCCTCACCGGCAACGCCAAGGATGCCCTTGAAAGCTTCAAGCGAGCCCTGGCCGAGGACTCCAAAAATCCCGTCATCTATAAGGATCTGGGTGTGGCCCACGTGCAGCTCTCGGCCTTCGACGAATCCATCGTGGACTTCAAGACCGCCCTCGCGCTGGACCCCAACGATCCGCAAACCCACTACGACCTGGGCTTGGCCTACAAGTTCAAGGATCGCTCCGCCGAAGCCGTTGCGGAGCTGAGCCAGGCCGGCCAAATCGACCCCACACTCCCTGACCCGCCTTACACGCTGGGCATCCTCCTCATGCAGCTCGGCAGGCTCGACGATGCCGTCGTCGAGCTGAAAAAAGCCGTCGCTCTGCGTCCCGACAACGGAAATTCCTGGGCGATCCTGGGCAGCACGCTCAAACAGGCGTCGCGGTTGGACGAAGCCCGCGAAGCCCTTGAAAAGGCCATTCCCCTGCTTCCCGGCCAACCCGGCCCGCGCGTCACCCTGGCAGGCGTTCTGGCCGAACAGGCCGCCGCGCTGGCCTCGCAGGCCGACACCGCACAAGCCTCCGGAGACCAGCAGAAGGCCGATCAGTTGCGAGCCAGAATAAAGGAACTGCGCGCCCAGACCGCCGATCTGCGCCGCCAGGGAGCGGTTCTCGCTCAAAGCGCCATCAGTCGCCAGCGTGCGGCTTTCGCCATGAACGCCGGAAATCAGCTCATGCTGCGCGGCCAGATCACCGACGCCATCGCCCGCTACCAGGAGTCGATCGCCGCCGATCCCTCCTTCGCCGAACCTCACCTCCAGCTCGCCATTGCCTATGAGCGCCAGGGACGCCCGGAGGATGCAGCCGCAGAACGCGCCAAAGCGAAGGATCTTGCTCCCACCAAATAAGATCCCCTTCGCACCTGGAAACGCCAGACCCGCTGGGTGCCCCATCCTTTCCGCAGCTTCATCGCGGAAAGGGTGGGAAACCTCAACACGAATCAATCCAAAGGAACGGATCAACGAAATCCCCCTCCTCGAATCGAAGCTCCCCAGTGTTTCCCCAGCCGCCGCTGTGCTAGACTGGCGGCCAAATGAAAGCCCGCATATTTGCCGCTCTTTTCGTTCTGTGTGGAACGCCGCTTCTGGCTCAGGCGCCGGCATCCGCGCCTGCAACGGCCCAGACCCAGACCTACTGGGCCAATGTCGGTTTCAGTTACAGCTTCCCGGCAGACTGGCAGGTTGTGGACATGAGTTCCACCCTCCCCGCAGCCCAGCAGCAGGCGCAGCAGAACGCCGCCACCGACGATGAAAAGCGGGCCGTTGCCTGCACCCAGATTGCCCAAAGCGCTCGCCATGGAAGCCCAGCCTCCACGGTGGTCGCCGTCGTCCTCCCCTTTGCCTGCCTTGGTGCGGAGATGACCGAAAAGGATCTTCCCGGCATGGGCTCGGGTGCCATGGAGGGTATCCAACAAAACTTCGATCTCGCCGAGCCGGTTTATGGCGTCTATTCGCTGGGCAGCCATCATTTGTGGGTCGAGCGCGTCAAAGGCACCTTCAAAGACCACCCCGAAACCCACTACACGGTAGAGACCGTCTGCAGCATTCTCAAGAAGGGCGCGGTTTGCTGGATGGCGATCGCCGCCGATGAGGCCGATCTCAGGGCCTTCGAGCTCGGCGCTGTCGTGTTGGACGGCGAAGCCCCCACCCCGCTGGTCCCAGCCAATGCTTTTGTTAAGAAGCCGTCGTAATATTCGCTTGCAGACCAGGACAAAAACAGGCCCATCGACTTGGCGCAGACGCGTGCGGACGGCGGCAATGGCTCTCGCTGCCTGCGCGGGGTCGTTCGCTCAAACACCGGCGCCCAACCCCGCTCAAGCTCCCGTTCCCACCGCGGCCCAGGTCGGCATGGGAAGCCAAATCCCCGCCCCGGCGCAACCTTCCCCTCCCAACGCGCCCCAGGTTGAGGACCAGATTCCCGTGCGCATCGCTCCCTTGCCCCACGGCGAGGGCGCGCGGCGCATGGGCCAACGGCTGCGCGCAATCTTCGACGCCAACGATTGGAAGGCCGATCCCAGCAAGCCCTTCCAGCGCATTCCCTATTACCAGACTTTACTCAGCCACAAGCTGTCGCTGCCCGACGAAATGGCCGTGCGCATGGAACTGGGCAACGAGCAGATGCGCGCCGGCCGCATCGACCGCGCCATCGAGACGCTGGAAACTCTCCTGAAGCGCATCGCGCCCTGCCTGGACCGCGTGCCCCGCCTGATTCAGGCGCAGATTCACCAGGAATTGGCGCTGGCCTATCTCCGCCTCGACGAACAGGAAAATTGCATCGCGCCGCGCAACCCGGTGGCCTGCAACTTTCCCCTCCAGGGCGCCGTTCCTCACCGCCAAACCCGCGGCGCCGAGGGCGCCATCCGCGAGTACACCAGGACCCTGGAACTGAATCCGGAAAGCAGGATTGCTCGCTGGCTGTTGAACATCGCCTATCAGCAACTGGGCCGCTATCCTCAGGACGTGCCCAGGCAGTGGCTGGCGTCGCCGGAGCTGTTCGCCTCGGAGTACGACATCGGCCGCTTTCCTGAGGTGGCCGCGCTGGCCGGGATGACCAACTACGAGCTCTCCGGCGGTGCCATCGTCGAGGACTTCGACGGCGACGGCCTGTTGGATGTACTGGTCTCTTCCTCGGGTCCCCTCGACCCCATGCACTTCTATCACAACAACGGCGACGGCACCTTCACCGACCGCACCAAAGAAGCCGGCCTGGGCGACGAGATCGGCGGCCTCAACCTCGTCCTGACCGACTACAACAACGACGGCCATCCCGACGTGCTGGTGCTCCGCGGAGCCTGGTGGGGCCGGTTTGGCTTGTATCCGCTCTCGCTGCTGCGCAACAACGGCGACGGCACCTTCGACGACGTAACCGAAGAAGCGGGGCTGCTGACCATTGGCCCCACTCAAACCGCGGCCTGGGCCGACTACGATGGCGACGGCTGGCTGGACCTCTTCGTCGGCCACGAGTCCAAGCCGGGCGACGAGCACCTCTGCCAGCTCTTTCATAACAACCGCGACGGCACCTTTACCC
>Ga0302193_10000474_pt1 | contig 36672 bp, 30 predicted proteins | sample II_Bog_E3_3_FD_200228 | JGI IMG/M metagenome (GOLD analysis project Ga0302193, IMG submission 200228) | Peat permafrost microbial communities from Stordalen Mire near Abisko, Sweden - II_Bog_E3_3 | ecosystem: Environmental > Terrestrial > Soil > Wetlands > Peat | place: Sweden: Abisko...
CGAGCGTTGCGTAAAACAGCGAAAAGGCAAACCCGTGGAGCAGGGCAAAGGCCGTATCGCTGATCCCGAGATCAGCCTTGATCGGCCCGATCAGCAGCGACAGGATCTGACGATCGACAAACGACAGCACATAGGCCGCGGTACAGACAAAGACGACATACCAGCCGTAAACGGATGTCGAGCGGGCGGCGACGGGGGATCGGGTCATGCGCGGATCATGACACCGACGCGCCGCGATGCCTGACCGTGGCGCGCCGCGCCTGACCGAAATCGGCAAGAACTCTCAGGCTGGAACCATCACGAAATCGAAGTCCGCGCACCATTGCGCCTGCCCGGTCGGATCGGGCACGAAGTCCACGATCAGCGATGCCTTGACTCCGAACACCGCGTCGCTTTCCAGATAGCGGTCGCCAGCGACGAACGTGTGAGTGACGATCCGCTCGTACCCCGGCGCAGAGACCATGAAATGGGTATGTGCCGGGCGCCAGGGATGCCGCCCCGATGCCTCCAGCATCATGCCCACCGGACCGTCGTGCGGAATCGGATAGGACACCGGCTTGATGCCGAAGAAATGATATGCCCCGTCCGCCCCGGTCAGGAACCGCCCGCGATTGTTCCACTTCGGCTGAAGGCCGGGCTGCTGAACGTCGTAAAATCCGTCCTCGTTGTCGGACCAGACGTCGATCAACGCACCGGCGACCGGATTTCCCGCAAGGTCGAGCACACGCCCCCGATAAAGACACGGCTCGCCCTTGCCGCCTTGCGAGATCGTGTCGCCCATCGACCGCATCGGCGCATCGGCAACGTGGAACGGGCCGAGCACGGTGTTTTCGGTCGCGGGCGCAGGGCGGCGGTTGTTCAGCGCGTCAACCAGCATCGATACACCGAGCGTGTCGCTGAGCAGGATGAATTCCTGGCGCTCGTTCGAACAGATCTGCCCGGTTCGCGTCAAAAACTCGATCGCCACATCCCATTCGTCGCCAGTAAGCTGCACCTCCTTGATAAAAGCATGGAGATGGCGGACCAGCGCGGCCATGACTGTGGCCAGGCGCGGATCGGTCCCTTCGCCAACCCGCGCATTGACGGTTTCGGCCGAGCCGGTTTCGGTGAAATAGTCGGTCATCATGCATCCTCGTTGTCGCGCGGTTTTTCGCGGCGTTTACAATGGCTCGGCGCCCGGCGGCGCCCCGGTCCAGGCCCGTTGCAGCAATCTGCGAATGGCCTGCCGCTCGATCGGCCGCGGATTGGGATAGCTGTTGGTGGTCGCAAGATCGGCGGCGCGATCGAGGTCGTCTTCACGCATTCCCAGCGCAGCGAGCGATGTCGACGCGCCCAGTTTTCCGGCCATCCGGTGGAGCGCCAGCGCCGGATCATCGCCGAGTATCCCGGCCAGCGGCACAATCGCACCGGCGGCAGCGACTGCATTGTAGGCCAGCGCATGCGGCAGGATCACGGTATGGGTTTCGGCATGCGGCAGAGCAAAACTGCCGCCCAGAACATGACACAGCTTGTGATGCAGCGACATGCCGACCGTGCCCAGCACCGTCCCGCATAGCCACGCGCCATACAGCGCTTCGGCACGCGCCGCGCGATCGGTCGGGTCATCGGCAATGCGCGGCAACGCGGACAGCAGCGCCCGCGCGCCTTCGACCGCCATCAGCGACGAAACCGGATTGGCATCGGGGGCATAGAGCGCTTCGACTGCGTGGGCGATCGCATTCATGCCGCTCGTCACACTGGTCGAAACCGGCAAGTCGAGCGTCAACGCCGGGTCGTAGAACACGACTTCGGGCAGGATGCGCGCATCGCGCAGCGTGGTCTTGAGCCCATCGGCGGTCTGGCCGAGTATCGGGGTCGCTTCCGATCCGGCATATGTCGTCGCCAGCACGATCTGCGGCGCGTCGTTGCGCCAGGCGATCGCTTTGGACAGACCGACCGCCGTTCCGCCGCCAAAGGCAAGCACGCCATCCGCATCGCACGCAGCAAAGGCTGCCATCGCCCGCTCGGTTACCGCGACCGGGGTATGCATTTCGGCCCCGGCAAAGGTTCCGGCGACACAATCGCCCACGGAATCGATCAGCCGGGTGACTTTGGCCGCCTGCCGCGGCGTCGAAACAACGAGCAGGCGCGAACAGCCCAGCGCCTCGACTTCGGCGCGCAGACGCGTGAGCACCCCCTCCCCGAACAGGATACGGCACGGCAATCCGGTATAGGCAAAGCTCTCGATCATCGCCCATCGTGTGGAGCGAACCGGCCCTTGCGATAAATCCGCAAAGCGACCGATCCTGTGCAGGATGCGCAACAATCCCTGCCACGCGGCAGGTTACGGTTTGACCCTGATCGAATGCGCGCCCGGCGTGCCTGTCGACGATCTCGTCGCCCGAACCGGCGCGCCGCTCGTGGTTGGAGACGATCTCACTACCGGTTAACCGTCGGCGTCACAGGTTCGCTCAACGGAACAGCAGACACCGCCGCGCCGTCAGCGGGCCTCGCCGATGCGATACACGAATTTCTTGAGGACGAAGTAATTGAGCACGGAGACAATCACCAGCGATCCAAATCCGGCCAGATAAGGAGTGGCACCCAGCGCGGCGCAAGCGGCCAGCGCGGTCACGCTCAGCACGTATTGCCCCGCATAAGCACCGAGAAAGCGCGGCAACGAAGGCATATGGCCACGAAACGTATAGCGCGTATAGGTCAGATAATTGAATGCCATGCCCAACAGGTGTGCGACGATCTGCGCAAGGTACATATTGAGGCCGGCGGCAATGAACGCGGCAAACATGCCGTAGCCGAATGCCGCGTTGGCAAGGCCCGCCTGATAGTAGCGAACGACCCGCTTCCACTCATCGATCGATCGCCAGTCGAACATGGCGCTCAGGATTCTTGCGGAAAGTTGATGCGTTCGCGCTCCAGCACCAGCGGCTGGTTACGCGTGCGTTCGGACACGAGCGCCACCTGCACCCCGAGCAGGCCCAGAAACAGGAACAGCATGGCGAATTGGCCTTCGAGCACGGCCGCGAACAGCCATAGCTGCCATGACCGCCCGACGATCAGGGCCACCAGTGCGCCGAAGAGGCTGAATATCGTCGCCAGCGAAATGAAGAACGCGATATAGAGCGGCGCGCGCAGCAAATTCTTTGACGAACCGGCGAGACCGTTCAGCGCAAAATCGAGCAGGGTAAAGAAATTGTTGTTTGATTTTCCGCCGGCCCTGGGGGGACGCCGAAACGGGATTGTCTCGATTGAATAGCCGGTTTCGACCAGCAGCCCGCGAAAGAACGGCTCCGGCTCGTTCAATCGGCGGATCGCCTCGACCACACGCCGGTCGTACAGGCCAAAGCCGGTCGCGTTGGGAATGATCGCGTAATCGCCGAACTTCTGCTGCAGACGATAGGACAGACCCCGCATGAAGCCGAGCACCGGCCCGGATTTTTCAGTCTCGCGTACGCCCAGCACAATGTCCGTGCCCGCGCGCCAGCGCCGCACGAATTCGGGCAACAGATCGGGCGTGTCCTGAAAGTCGGAACACATCGAGATCACGCCGCGGCCGCTCGCCTGATAAATCCCATAAGTGGGGGATCGCATCTGTCCGAAATTGCGCGTGTTGATGATCAGCCGGATGCGCGGGTCGCGCGCGCACATTCCCCGGATGATCTCGACCGTGCGATCCTGAGACTCGTTGTCGATGAAGATCAGCTCAAAGCTTTCAACGATCGGTTCAAGCTTTTCGATGACCGCAGCGGCGATCGCCTCGGCATTATCCTCCTCGTTCCGGCAGGCGAGCACGACGGATACTTCAGGAATTGCAGACATGGTATCAGGCATGCTTGGCCTCGTCGTCGTTTCGCCGCCGCGCAGCCGCTTCACGCTGCTCCGCCGCCGGCACGGGTGCACGCAGTGGGTGCCGATGCCAGAACCGCACCGGTCAAGGCAATCGCGCCCGAACGTTTGAGCATCTTGGCGAACTTCACTTTATCGACCCCACCTTCAAAATTGGTCTGCAAAACGGCCCGCAGCACAGCACAGCTTGTCTCGCCGCTACCACTTTCCCCCACATTCAACCAGCACGTAACAATCAACTTTCTTCGGCTTTTTGAGCGAGCCAAACGGCGGTTTCGGCAACTTGTCCATCCAGCGGCAGATGAGTCATGCCATAGCGCGCCAACAGCGCGGTCCATGCCGCAGCATCGCCTGTATAGCGGTTTTCTTCCAGTTCACTGATCGGGCGACGCGACACGATCCCACCACCCACTTGCGCGACCACAGCGGCAACTTCGCCCAGTTCAAGCGGCTCGCCCCCGGTGGCAAAGCACTGCACCGCAAGACCGTCCGCCGAAAGCAGCACGCAAACGACCACCGACAGCACTTCGCGCACCGCGACATAGCTGCGCAGCACCCTGCGCGGTGCACGCACCTCTATGGGCCGACCGGCGAGTGCATCAAGAATGAAGCTGGCGAGCGCATATGTCTCGTGCTTGTTCATCCAGGGGCCGGAAACGCTGTAGATACGCCCGATCGCCACCCGGCACGTCCCGGCGTGGTTTCGCGCCCAGGCGGAAAATCGCTCTTCGTCTTCGCGTTTGAGCGCGCCATAAAGTCTGAGGTCGCCGGCAGCGCCCGGATCATCTGCGAAAGCCGCCGCCCCCGAAGAGGCAACAAACAGGCGGTCGACGCCGATCCGGTCAAGCGCGTCATGCACCGTTTGCGAAAGGGCACGATTGGCCGCGCAATAGGCCTGCGCCTCCATGCCGGCGACTTTGTCCTTGGTCAGGAATGCCAGATGAAACAACACCGTCGGCTGTCGCGGCAACGCAGCCAGGTCATCCAGCGCGTACTGATCAAGACGCGTGCCGTCATCGAGCACGATGCCCCGCTCGGCTGAGCCAAAGCAAACCACGCGCCGGGCGAATTCATCCGCACCCAGGGCAGCGTGCAACAGCGCCAACAGTGTGCGGCCGATCCAGCCGCGTGCACCGACAATGACGATCCGCCGTTCGTCAGAGCGCAGCAGCGACAAAGCGGGGGCTGCAAACTGCATCGATTGTCGGTCGAGATCGTTGCCCGGAGCCACGCCCTTACTTGACGAAGCCTTCGACGACTTTCTCTGCGGCAGGCTTCTCGGCAAGGTAATCGACTTCCGGGGTCATCTTGTCGATCGGATTGGATTCCATCGATCCGGTCGCGGTGATGCGACTGCTGATCTTGGGGAAATACGTCTGTTCGGGATCAACCGGCACGATGAAAGCATGGGGACCAGGCGTTGCCATCGCTTCCAGAAACGCGATGTCGGTCGAAAAATCGAGCGGCAGGCGCATGACCGGAATGTCCCAAGCCGCAAACAGCTTGCTCCATTGCGGCAACCCCAGCCCCGACTTGCGATCGCAGCCGAGATATTTGCCGCCAAAATAGCTGCGCTGGGTCATGCGGATCGAGGCATGGCCCTGGTCGTCGAAAATGAACATCTTGAGATCGAGATCGTTGACGGCGACGGTGCCCAACTCCTGCATGTTTTGTGCAAAACCACCATCGCCTTCGATCAGGATCGTCCGCCGCCCTTTGCCCGCCAAGGCGGCACCAATCGCGCCGGACAGGCCATAGCCCATCGAAGCAAGCGACTTGTTGGTCAGCATCCGCTGCCCGAGTTTGGGCTTGTAGAGCGTCATGGTCAGCGTGAACGCACTGCCGCTCGAACACGGAATGACGAGATCGTCAGGCTTTGTCACATCCTCCAGCCGGACAATGAATTCATAAGGTGACAAAAATCCGGGCCCGGTCTGGTTGACATCCTCGACGCGCGGAATTTTCGCCATGATCGCCTGCGCCGCTGCAATCCAGTCTGTCTTCGCGGGCAGATCGCGATCGATCAGGCGGATCAGGAAATCGTTGGCATCGGCCTCGATGCCGAAGTCGATGCGCGGATGGCCCTTGCCGATTTCGCGCGGATCGATCTCGACCTGAACGATCTGCGCATCGCGGCCGAATTCCTGCCAGTTGAACCCGGTCTGTTGAAGCCCGAGACGGGTGCCGACGGCAATGATCAGATCCGATTTCTGGATAACGATGTTCGCCCCGCGCATACCCCAGGTATTCGGTCGACCCAGGAAATTGGCGGCATTGCCATCAAAGCGGTCGGCGCCGTTGTATGTCGTCATCACCGGGATGCCCGACACTTCCATCCGGTTGCGCAGCGCTTCGACCGTTGCATAGTCCGTACCGCCGCCAATCAGCAGCACCGGCCGCTCCGCCTGGCGATACAGCGCAGCGACTGCGTCGATCTGTTCGTCGCTCGCACGCGACAGCGACGGCGGGGTGATCGCGGGCAGCGGCTCTTCCTCGACATTTGCGGCCTGAACATCGAGCGGCATTTCGAGGAATACCGGCCCCTTGCGCGGCGTCCAGCTCGCCTCGATGAGCGACAGAAACCGGCGCGCGCCGATCGGCGCCATGAAGCGATAGGCTTCCTTTGTCGTCGCCGCGAGCAGTTCGACCCCTGCGACTTCCTGGATACCGCGAGCGCGCACTGTCCCGTTGGCAAGGTCAGCCGTCTTGACCTGACCGCCCAACACCAGCAGTTCGCGACTTTCAAGCCATGCGCCGCTGATTGCCGTGACGATGTTGGTCAGGCCGGGGCCGGTCGTGACGAGCGCCAGGGCCTTGGCCGGCGCGGCAATCTCGTTGAAATATTCGGCAGCGATCCCGGCCGCCACTTCATGCACCACCGGAACGCCGGTCAGATAGCGATCGAGGCTTTCGGTCAGGTGCATGATATTGCCCCCGCCGACATAGAAATAGTGCGTATAGCCTGCCGCACGCAACCAAGCACCGATCTGGTCACTGTATTTCACCGCTCAGTCCTTTTCCGCAATGGTCAGCAGCGAGGTGATGATCGTATAGATCTGGTTCGCAGAAAGGCTGCCCGGCGTACCCCGGTCGTATCCCCAATCGGCATGCAGCGGCAGATGGATTTCGCCCTGAAATGGCTCCAGGTGACTGTTCATGTCATCGACATAGACAACCAGATACTTGCCGCGATCAAGCCAGTGCTGCGCTTCTGCCACGCCCAGCTTGCTGCCCTGTTTGCGAATATCTTCCTGACCGAAGACAGTGACAACGTCCGCACCGTGAAAGGCCAGAGTCTCGCGAATGGAGGCAATGTTGCGTGTCGACAGGATCGCAAAGCGATCGGGACAGGCCAGCAGCAACGGCTTGAGCAACAGGAAAAAGTCATACGGGGGCATGACTTTGGGCCATTCGGGATCGGCCATGATCGCCTTGCGCGCCTCAAAGAAATTGCTCGCAAATGCCCAGTCGATCGTTTCCGGCACAAACTTGCTTATCGCCGAAGCGGGCAGCGCGTTATCCTTGCTGTACAGCCGATTGTATTGCCACGCGTCCGTCACCACGCCCCGGAACGCGAGAAATTCTTCATATGTTACGTCCTGGCGGAACTCGGGACTGCCCTCGACGGCCCTGTTCGCCACCGTGAACGCCTCGTAGGCGCTGTTGAACAGCACGCCATCGAAATCGAGGACAAATTTGATTTCCATTACAGGCGAGTCCTGATCTGCCCGATCCGTGCGGAGGCGGCATCGGCAATCGCGCCATGATGATCGAGTTGCAGCGCCAGCAGCGCTTCCTCGACTGCGAAAGCGGCGGCGACGGCACCATCTTCGAGGAACTTGTCCACCGGCATCACGCACTTGCGCGTTTCGACGCAGTCGATCAGATCGCGCAGTTCCGCGTCGTCGGCAAGGCGCCTGGCCGTCGATGCGCCCACCGAACCGCCCATCGTCATGTGCAGACCGCGCTTGCGAGCTGCAGTCGCCACGGTCTTGACCATGGCAATCGTTTCGTCGCTGTCGACACCGGGCCCGCCATAGCTCGCTGTCAGATCGGTGCGCCCGACGGTCACTTCCGACAGCCTTGTTCCGGCATCAAGGATCTCTTCGATCCGCCCAACCGCATCGATCGTCTCGATCGTTACGCCAAGCTGATCGAACGCACCTTCGGGGGCCATCTCCATATACTTGCGCATGGCAAACGGGCTCTCGATCATCGGTGCGACGATGCGGCGCACGCCGATCTGCATGAGAAAGCGCACGTCCGACTTGGCCTCGCAGCCGCCGATCTTGACGAGATAAGGCAAGCCATGGCGGGCAGCGAAAAGCGATTCCGCAGCGACGCTGCCCTGCGACAGCCCTTCCGCCTCAAATTCGCCCTTGAGCGCAACAATCCCTGAAAAATCCATCAGTTACCCCCGATTCGCCTTCCCCGTTATGGATGGCCCCAGCGCGGCCTCAGCGCTTCCCCGCCACGAATCCGGCGATTTCCTCGACAACGTAGGCAAGATGATCATCGGTCAACCCGGGATAGACGCCGATCCAGAACGTGTTGGTCGTAACCAGGTCTGCATTGGCCAGGTCGCCGACGGTCCGGACGTTGCGCCCCTTCATATAGGGCTGGTGCAAAAGGTTGCCGCCAAACAACAGCCGCGTGCCGATCCGCTTTTCATTGAGATACTGCACCAGGTCTTCGCGATTGATCCCGCTCTCGGGACGAATGGTCAACGGAAAGCCGAACCAGCTCGGATTGCTGCGCGGCGTCGCCTGCGGCAGGATGAAGACATCCTCCAGAGGGCGCAGCAATTCGGTCAGCGCCGCGAAATTGCGTGCCCGCGCGGCGATGAAGCCGTCGAGCCGATCCATTTGCGCCAATCCGACCGAGGCCTGCATATCGGTGATCTTCAGGTTATAGCCGACATGGCCATAGGTGTACTTGTGGTCATAGCCCGGCGGCAGAGTGCCCAACCGACGCGCGAACCGCTTGCCGCAGGTGTTGTCCTGGCCCGGCGCGCACCAGCAATCGCGGCCCCAATCGCGCAGCGATTCCACCACCCGCTTCAACCGGGGCTTGTCGGTAAACACCGCGCCGCCTTCGCCCATCGTGATGTGGTGCGCCGGATAGAACGACAGCGTGCCCAAATCGCCGAACGTGCCGACATTGCGCCCGTCATACGTCGCACCAAGCGCATCGCAGGTGTCTTCAACCACCCACAGGCCATACTTCTCGGCCACGCGCATGACTTCGCCAAGATCGAAAGGATTGCCCAGCGTATGGGCAATCATGATCGCGCGCGTCTTGCTCGAAACCGCCGCCTCGATCATCTCCGGCTTGATGTTGTAGGTCGGAATATCGACATCGACGAACACCGGAACAAGCCCATATTGCAACGACGGGTTGACCGTGGTGGGAAACCCCGTCGCGACCGTAATCACTTCATCGCCGGGCTTGAGCGCCTCGGAGCGATGGTAGTGCGAAGTCAGCGCGGCCAGCGCGAGCAGGTTGGCCGACGATCCCGAATTGGTGGTAAGCGCGTGCGCGACACCGAGCCGTTGTGCCAGGCGTTCCTCGAAAGCCGCGTTGTAACGCCCGGTGGTCAACCACAAGTCGAGACTGGCATCCACAAGGTTGCGCAATTCCGGCGCACCGACCACTTTGCCCGACACCGGCACAACGCTTTCGCCCGGCACGAAAGTGCGCGGCCCATGATAGCGCTCGGCATATTCACCGGATAGCGAAACGATCAGTTCGCGCAGCTCGCTTTCACTTGCATTGCGGACGATATCGGCAAGGTCAGTGGTAATTCGAGAAGCCATCAGCGAGATCCGCCAGTCTGAAATCGGTGAAAAAGGGTACGGTATTCCGTAATTTGCGAATAAGTAACCGCGCGAGCATCGCCGCCTGCAGCGATGGCCTTGTGCCATGCAACAATATGCGTCAGCGCGGCGTCAAGCCCCCACACGGGTCGCCAGCCGAGAAATGCACGCGCCTTGGCGCAATCCAGTTTAAGGATGGACGCTTCGTGCGGGCCCGCAGGCGCGGCAGGACTATCCCAGCCATCAGCCCCCCACATCCCGACCATGCGATCGGCGATCCAGTTCACCGGTTGCGTGTCATCATCGGCGGGGCCAAAGTTCCAGCCATCGGCCGCTCCGGCTTCACCCGCAGCGAGCGCCTCGGCAATCAGCAGATACCCGCCCAACGCTTCGAGCACGTGTTGCCACGGCCGGATCGCAGCAGGGTTGCGGATCAGCGGCCTCTGGCCGGCGATCAACGCACGGATGATGTCGGGGATCAGGCGGTCCTGCGCCCAGTCACCGCCCCCAATGACATTGCCCGCGCGAACCGAGGCGACCAACGGCGCACCGGGCGCGGAAAAAAAGCTGCGGCGATAGGCGGCAATGATCAGCTCCGCCGCCCCTTTGCTGGCCGAATAGGGGTCATGCCCACCCATCGCGTCGGTTTCGCGATAGGGCCAGACCCATTCGCGGTTTTCGTAGGCCTTGTCAGAGGTGATGCAGACCACCGCCCGCAGAGAGGGGGCAGAGCGGCATGCATCGAGCACATGCACGGTTCCCTGGACATTGGTGGCAAAAGTCTCGACGGGCGCTTCGTAGGACAAGCGGACCAGCGGCTGCGCGGCGAGATGGAACACAACTTCCGGGTCGGCGCGCTCGACCACGGCGCGCACTGTGGCGAGATCCCGGATGTCGCCTTCGACATGGTCGACAAGTTCGGCAATTCGGGCCTGCCGAAACAAGCTGACCTCTTCGGCAGCCAATGCCAGGCCGGTTACGCGCGCGCCCATCTGGAGCAGCCAGAGCACCAGCCAACTGCCCTTGAAGCCGGTGTGCCCTGTCACCAGAACCCGGCGACCAACCCAGAATGCAGGATCATGGGATAACCGCATGCCGGATTACCAGCACTTCCAGGGCGCTTGCCCCTCGGCCCACATCCGCTCAAGCAGTTGTTTGTCGCGCAGGGTGTCCATCGGCTGCCAAAAACCCTCATGGTGATAGGCAACCAATTCGCCGGAGCCGGCGAGCGCTTCCAGCGGACCGGCTTCCCAGACCGTCTCAGGCCCGGGAATCAGGTCTATCACCGATGGGTCGAGCACAAAGAAGCCGCCATTTATCAGCCCGCCATCGCCCGCCGGTTTTTCCTTGAAACCAACGACATGCTCACCGTCAAACTCAAGCGCGCCAAACCGTCCCGGCGGCGTCACCGAAGCGATAGTCGCCTTGCGCCCATGCGCTGCATGGAAAGCCAGTTCCGCAGTAATGTCGATGTCAGACACGCCATCACCATAGGTGAAGCAGAACGGCTCGTCGTCATTCAGAAATTTGCGAACCGCCTTGAGCCGGCCACCTGTCTGGGAGGACACGCCGGTATCGACGAGCGTCACCTTCCATGACTCACTTTTCGCCTCATGCACTTCCATGGAATTGGTCCGCAAATCTATAGTCACATCAGCCAAGTGAAGAAAATAGTTCGCAAAAAACTCTTTTATGACATAGCCTTTGTAGCCAAGACATATGATAAAATCGTTAATCCCATGTGAAGCATATATTTTCATGATATGCCAAATAATCGGCATCCCGCCGATCTCGACCATCGGCTTTGGCCTGGTCGAAGTCTCCTCGCCAATCCGAGTTCCAAGCCCCCCGGCCAAAATCACGACTTTAGTCAAAACAAACCCCAATATCTCGGCATCAAGCCAGCACAAAAACCATGTCAGTACAAATCAGACACGCCCTGACAATCAAAAAAATGCCCAAGACACAAAGTGCAATTAAGATTTTAAGTTCAAAATTTCAAAATTGACGCAATAAATTACAACAAAGATGCAAAAAACTTTACACTTACCGATCTTCGATCGCGAAGGTAAGAGCCCTGCATTTTTGGCTGCATAACAAGCCAATTGTGGCCCGACAAGGGGATTTCCGTTGAGTTTCGGAAAGATCACTTAGACATCCGCGCAACGCGAAATCGTGTCCCAAGGCGCGGTGCAGCGTTTTGAGGCCGACACGTTTTTCGGCGTCAATTTAAGCCGATCGCGTACCGCGCGCAGCCATCAGCCGGTAAAATTCACCCGCCCGGGTTTCGTCCACGAACTTTCGGATTCGCGTCGGCGGCGGTCGCGCTGGAGCATGCCTGGCGGTGAGCCGGGGCTTGCGGGTCAAGGTGACGGGTTCGATTTCGGCGGGCCGCCGCGGCGCTCAGGTCACGAGACGCGGGATGCAGTCGAGGGCGAGGCCGTTCCGCATTCAGGCATTTGGCGTTCCATGCCCAAACCGATGTTCAGACTTCGCAAGCCTGCCCCTCAATGACCAGCAACGCGCCATCAAGAAGATCACGCGTACGAAGAATGTGCGCCCGGCACAAATCGCGCACCAGACTGTCATCACCAGCGACGGCGGCGGCCAGAAGCTCGGCATGTTCGCGATGCGGATCACGGCCGCCTGTCAGAAAACGATAAGCGAAATGGCGATACCGTTCGCTGGCCGCATAGAGCGTGTCGAATAGCCGCAGCGACCAGACGCTGCCGCAATCGGCAATAAGCGCGCGATGGAATGCCTCATGCTCGGCCGCCGCCCCCTCATCGATGGTCGGGCGCTCGCCATGAGCGACCATCGCCTGCCAGGCCTGCGCGAGCGACGCGCGCCATTCAGCCCGCCCGACCGCCGTTGACTGCGCCGCAAGGCGACTTTCGAGTTCGGCTCTGGTGGTGAACAAGTCGAACATGTCGTCACGGAACATCGGCGCAACCCGAAAGCCCCGCTGCGGCAGGGGGACCACCAGATGATCGGCCGTCAAGGCGGACAGCGCCTCACGCACCGCGCCGGGGCTCACCGCCTCACGCCCGGCAATTTCGATCACACGCAGACGCGCCTCGGGCTGAAGCTCGCACGTCATGATCGCATGGCGCAGTTGGCGGTAAATGCGCTGAGATTGAAGATTTTCCGTCAAGCCTTGGGTCATCGGGGAGCCATACCACCTCTTTTTCGGGCAAAATAAATATATTTTTTCGTGACAATGACCAAATCGTCAATTATTGACCGCTCAGTCAAAACGAAAACGGCCCGCCCAACGGACCAAACTGGAGAAGGACTCGAGCCCATGAAGCTGGCGCGGTTTACGGAAAATGGCACCACCCGGATCGGCAAAGTCGAAGGATCACAGATTGTTGACCTGAGCGAAGTCACCGGCTCGGGCGACTCGATGCGCGCACTGCTCGAACGCCTGCCCGAATTGCGGCCCGCGCTGGAGGCTTGCGGAGGTCCGGCCTTTGCGCTGGCCGATGTGCGGCTGGAGGCTCCGATCGTCGATCCGCAGAAGTTTCTCGCGCTTGGCATGAACTATCAGGCCCACGCCGACGAAGCCGCTGCCGCCGGGATCAAGACCCCGACCAATCAGTTGTGGTTCAACAAGCAGGTGAGCTGCATCGCCGGTCCGTCGGATGACGTTGTGCGCTACAACGTCTCGGATCAACTCGATTACGAGGCCGAACTGGCCTATGTCATCGGCACCAGGTGCCGTGATGTGAAAGCTGCCGACGCCCATTCGGTGATCGCCGGATATCTGGTGTGCAATGACGTATCGGTGCGCGACTGGCAGCATCGCACGCCCACGTACACACTGGGCAAATCCTTCGATACGCACGGCCCCATCGGGCCCTGGATCACGACGGCGGACGAAGTTGCCAATCCGGAAGATCTGGAAATCAAGCTGACCGTCAACGGCGTGGTGCGTCAACATGCGCGTACCAATGACCTGATCTACGGCATTGCCGCGCAGATCGAATATCTGACCACTGTCATGACGCTCTATCCGGGCGACGTGATCGCCACCGGCACCCCCTCGGGCGTGGCGGCAGTCGACCAGAACTGGCTGAAACCCGGCCAAATCTGCCGCGTCGAAATCGAAGGCCTCGGCGCAATCGAGAACCGGATCGTTCAGCAGGCATGAATTTGTAACACCGATCAATCGCGCGCCATCCGATCGAAGCATCGGGGGCGCTCCTGGGAGAGGAATGATGATGAAGCACTTTCTGTGCTCGGCGGCGATGGCTGCCATCGCCCTGGCATCTGGCCAGGCCTGGGCCGAAGATGCCCCCGCGGCAACGGCCACACCCCCTGCCGATCAGAGCGGAATCAAGGACATCGTGGTAACTGCGCAGCGCCGCAGCGAAAGCCTCCAGCGCGTGGCGGTGGCGGTGACTGCGGTAAACAGCGCCGCTCTGGTCAGCGCAGGCGTTTCGCAGCCGCAGGACCTGTCGAAACTGGTCCCGGCGCTGATGATTGCGACGACCGGCGGTTCGGGCACGCAAGTCACCGTGCGCGGGGTCGGCAATTTCTCGGGCAATCCCTATGCCGAACCGGCTGTGGCGGTGAATCTCGACGGCGTCTATATCGCCCGCTCCGCCGGAGCCGACGGTCTGTTCTATGACCTTGAGCGCGTCGAAGTGCTCAAGGGACCGCAAGGCACGCTGTACGGCCGCAACGCAACGGCAGGCGCGCTGAACATCATCACCAAAAAGCCCGAAGACAAATATTCAGCCAGCGGCAGCATCGAGGCGGGCAACTATAATCTGTGGCACGGCACGCTGGCCCTGAACGCGCCGCTCGGCAATGGAGCCGCCTTGCGTGTCGCCGGCCAGATCACGCGGCGCGACGGCTACTTCACCGATGGGTACAACGACGACAAGAGCGAGGCCGTTCGCGCGCAACTGAAGTTGGCCCCCACCGATCGCCTGAACGTGCTGCTCGCCGCCGATTACGCGCATCAAGGAGGCAAGGGACAGGCGGCTGTGATCGCCCCTTACCTCTCGGCCAATCCCTATGCCGGACCCACGGCTGACGGATCGAACCAGTTGTTGGCGAATACCTCTCTGGGGATCTCCGGCGGGCACAGTTCCACCCTGCTGCCGCCGTTCACCACCAATGGTTACGTCGATGCGAACAATGTCGGCGTTTCGGCCACGATCGACTACCGCTTTGATGGGGCAACGCTGAGCATCATTCCGGCCTACCGCAACAGCAGCAACGATTATCTGCACTACAGCGCGGGATTCCCGGTCCAAACCTACGAAGGTTCGGCGGTAACTTCCATGGAAGCCAGACTGGCATCATCGGATCGCGGGGCCAAGCTGAAGTGGCTGGTGGGAGGCTACTTCTTTAACGAGGATCTCCATTTCAGCCTGTTTGCCAATCAGGGTGTTGCGTTCAGCCGCACCGAGCCGCAGCTCAAGACGCAAAGCGCCGCCGCCTTTGGACAGCTGACTTACGCGCTGCTCGAGGCGCTCCGCCTCACCGGCGGGCTTCGCTACACGCATGAGCACAAGACCCAGGGTGGACAGCACGGCGCCGCCGCCGGGGCCGACACCTCGTCCTGCGCCCCATACGATGCCTCGACCGGAACCTGCTATGCCGCGCTGACCGGTGATCTCAATGCCGACCGCGTGACGTGGAAAGCCGGCGTGGAATTCGACGCCGGCCCGCAATCGCTGGTCTACGCCAATGTCGGCACCGGCTTCAAGGCCGGCGGCTTTTTCGGCTCACTGCCGCCCAACACCTACAAACCGGAAACGCTGACGGCCTATACCATCGGCTCCAAGAACCGCTTTTTCGGCAACACACTGCAAGTCAACGCCGAAGCGTTTTATTGGAATTACCGCAACAAGCAAGTCACGCACATGGGCCCGATCTTGCCCTCGGGCTTTGATCTGATCACCGAAAACGCCGGCAAGGCCGAAATCTACGGCGCCGAAATTGAGACCCTGTGGCAGCCCACCCCTGCCGATACGCTGAGCGCAGATGTGCAATATCTGCATTCGCGCTACAAGGATTTCAGCTTCACCCAGACCACCGTCACCGGCCCGGCGCAAACCGCATGCCCGGTCACGATTTTGAACAGTACCGCCGTGACCGTGAACTGCACCGGTCGAACCGTGCCGCTGTCGCCCACCTGGACGGTCAACCTTTCCTACCGCCACCGCTTCGAGTTCAGTGACGGATCAAGGCTTGATGGCCAGATCGGCACCCGCATCGAAAGTGGCTTCTGGCTAGGCGAAGAATATCTGCCCGGCGAATATCAGAACGCCACGACAGTATCGAACGCGACACTCACCTGGTCCGCGCCGGGCAACCGCTACTCCTTCGGCGGATTTATCGACAACATCGAGAACCGAACGGTGAAATCGATGGCCTTTGTGCAGCCGGTGCTGGGCGTACCGCTGGTTGGGCTGCGCCCGCCTCGCACTTACGGTGTGCGGCTGGGCTTCAATTTCTGACGGGTCAACCGAACGGGCCCGACGCGCTCTGATCTCCGCCAATCCAGGAGTATTGCCATGACTTGCACGATCAATCCCGGCTCGCGCTATCGTATGCCCGTCGTGTTCGGTCCCGCCGTGGGGCCTCGCCAGCATCCCGAAGGGCGCATGTGGAGGCCCGAGGAAACCGGCACCATGCATGCGGATTGGATGCGCGTCGCCTATCGCACCGATCCGGCCAAGCTGGAAAAGCTGCTTCCGCCCGGCTTCAGCCTGCGCGGCGATCCGGTCCTGTCGGTATCGTGCGCGTGGTTTCGCGATCTCTATTGGCTGGCGGGACGCAGCTACGGCATCCTGTCGCTCGATTTCCCGGTGACCTATGTCGGCAAGGACGAAACCATCGAGGGAAGCTTCTGCCCGGTGATCTGGGAAGGCCGCCCCGACGCGATCATGACCGGCAGGGAAGAATTGGGCTTTCCCAAGATGTTCGCCGAATTCCCCGATATCGCGTGGGACAAGGACAAGGGGACGGCAACCTGTTCGGCAAGCTGGCTCGATTTCACCTTCTTCGACATCGCCCTCACCGATCTGGTCGAGGACGCCAACCCGACAAAGATCCTGCCCGGATCGGATGGCGGCGCGCAGCTTTACTACAAATACATGCCGCGCACGTCACCCTTTGGGCGCGAAGGCGCGGATGTCAGCTATGTCTGCTGCGGCGCCCCGAAGGGCTCTGCCGCCGCCAACATCGTGATGGATGATTTCGCCTATCGCCGCTGGACCGGCAAAGGCGAGGTCAACTGGCACCGCGCAACTTTCGAGCAACTGCCCTTGCAGTTCCACATCGTCAACACTGTGGCCGATCTCGACATTCTGGAGGTCGTGGCGGTGGAAATGGTCAGCTTTTCCGGCCCCGGCATCGCGATCGCCACCAATTCGATGCGCATCGTCGAACCGGCCTGAGCCCCGCGCCATGGCCCTCGCCCCACACCCGATCCGCAGCTATGTCGCCCGCGAAACAGCGCTGGGCGGCCTGGTCAACGCCCTGTTCAGCGTCGCAGTGTTCCTTGCCGCTTTTGGCCGGCATCCCTCCATCCCGGTGTGGGCCTCCATCCCGGTGTGGGCCTCCATCCCGGTGTGGGCCTCCATCCCGGTGTGGGCCTCCATCCCGGTGTGGGCCTCCATCCCGGTGTGGGCCTCCATCCCGGTGTGGGCCTCCATCCCGGTGTGGGGCACGGGACACCTGGCTTTCGACTTCGCCCCGCAAAGCTTTTGCGTTGCGTTCATGAGCACGTTGGTGCCGGGTCTGGTCGCCCGTCGCAATCTGCGCGCGGGCAAAGTGCCCGCGATCGAGGGGCATTCCATCCTTGCGCGGAGCCTGCTCCGGCGCGCGATGCTGGTAGGCATGGCCTCGGCATGTCTGGGCTGGGCATGCTGGGCCCTCCTGTTCCGCCTGCTCGGCATGGAGCAGATTGCCTGGCCGACCGCGCTGGTGGTGAAGGCGACCTATGGCGCCATTCTGGGCAGCGCGACGATCGTCTGGACTCTGCCGATGGCGCTTCGACGACCGCAAACAAGAAATTGACCATTTCGTCATGGGAAAAATGCCCCGCACGCCCCGGTTCTTCATCCGGGCATCTGACGGGATCACGCGGAAAGGGAACCGGATGTCAAAGATTTATGACGTTGTGATCAACGGTTGCGGCCCGACAGGGCTTGTCGGCGCACTGCTCCTGGCTCGTGCCGGCCACACAGTCGCCATTCTTGACCGGCACGAGGCGATCTATCCCCTCCCCCGCGCCATCGCCTACGATCACGAGGTCGCCCGCATACTCGGTGTGCTGGGCCTGACCGAAGCGATGATCCCGCTCGTCGCCACGCCCGGCGTCTATCAATGGCAGAACCATGACGCAGAGTTGCTGTTCGAGCTGAATTGGGGCGATGCCGCCAGCATCAGCGGATTTGCCACATCATACCTGTTCAGCCAGCCCGATATGGAAAAGGTGCTGAACGCTGCGGCCCTGGCCGAGCCGCTGATCGAGGTCATGCGCGGGGTCGAGGCGACCGGCTTTGCGCAGGATGGCGACGGCGTAACCTTGACCGGGCATCGTCTGTCGGGCGAGGCGGTATCGCTGCGCGGTCGCTGGCTCGTCGGGGCCGATGGCGCCAACAGCCTGGTCCGCCGCGGCCTTGGCGTATCGCTGGAAGACCTGGGTTTTCGCGCCGACTGGCTGGTGGTGGACGTGATCCCCAAAGGCGCGGCCAGCCTGCCTCTGGACGACAATCTCATGCTGCAGGTGTGCGATCCGGCGCGGCCGACAACCGTGGTCTCCGGCGGACCGGGACGGCGGCGCTGGGAGTTCATGGCGCTGGAAGGCGAAACGCTGGAAGAGCTGAATTGCGAGAAGCGCGCCTGGGAATTGCTGAAACCGTGGGGCGTCACACCCGACAATGCCGTTCTGGAACGCCATGCAGTCTATACCTTCCGCGGCGCCCTTGCCGAAACATGGCGCCATGGCCGCGTGTTTATCGCGGGCGATGCCGCGCACCTCACCCCTCCCTTCGCGGGCCAGGGCCTGTGTGCGGGATTCCGCGACGCGGCGGCGCTGGCATGGCGGCTCGATCTGGCATTGCATGGCAAGGCCACCGAGGCACTGCTCGACAGCTATGAAAGCGAGCGCAAGGCGCATGCCCGCGCGTGGGTGATGAACGCCATCGAGCTGGGCAAGGTCATCTGCGTGCTCGATCCCGCCGCCGCTGCCGAACGTGACGCGGCGATGAAGGCCGCCCGCGCAGCGGGGCAAGCACCGCCATCCTCCGGCATATTGCCGCGTCTGGGCGCGGGCATGAACCTGACGGAACGCCACGGCGGTGCGCTGGCGGCTGGCGGGAAGGTCAGCTTCGGCGGCAAACAAGGCCATTTCGACGATGTGGTGGGCAGCGGCTTTGTGCTTGTATCGTGCAGTGGCGATCCGGGGCGTTCGCTTTCGGGTCAGGCGGCGGACATATTCGCCGCTCTGGGCGGGATCAGCGCCGATGTCGGCCCCGATGTGGATTGCGCAAACGCCTATGCCCGCTGGTTCGACGAACTGGGCGCCGATACCGCACTGATACGGCCCGATTTCTATCTGATCGGCGCGGCCAGCGGCCCCGCCGCCGCCAATGAACTGGTGATGGCCCTGGCGCCCTTTGTCACCGTGCCGGAACCCGCCCGGGCCTGAAGCGCCCGCCCGCGAAGAGAGGATCTATCATGACCGTCATCGAAGAAGCCAACCGCACCGCCCTGCTTGCCCGCGCGGACGTGCGCCCGATCATGCTGGCGCACGTCGTGCTGCGCAGCGCGCGCTATGCTGCGATGCGCGATTTCTACCTGACGCTGCTCAACGCCCGGGTCACCCATGAAGACGGCGTGGTTTGTTTCATGACGTATGATGACGAGCATCATCGTGTCGTCGTCATCGGCTTGCCGCATCTCGCGCCCGTGCAACACACCGCGAGCGGACTGGAACATTTCTCCTTCACGTACGCTACGCTTGGCGAACTGCTCGGCAACTACGAACGGCTCAAGGCGGCGGGCATTCACCCGGTGTGGACGATCAACCACGGTTTCACCACCTCGATCTATTATGCCGATCCCGACGGCAACATGATCGAAACCCAGTTTGACAACATGGCTGTTGCGCAAGCCACCGCATTCATGAAAACCGACTACTTTGCGAAAAACCCGATCGGTATCGATTTCGATCCGGAGGTGCTGCTCGCCCGCTATCGCGCGGGCGATCCGCTTGACGAACTGATCCGTTTCCAGTCGGCGCCGTATGCCGCCGGCAAGGCGCATATCCGCCCCGCCAATGTCCCGCCCTATGACGCCGACGGGGAACTGCTCTGAACCGGCTGACCGAACGCGGCAGCAGCCGCAGTTGCGGCCTCACGCGCGGCCGCATCCGTCACGCCGAGCGATCGCAGCAACATGAAGCCCATCTCGCGGATCACCCCCTGCGCGTCGGAACCACCCGTTCTGAGATGGTCGATGGCGCTGGAAATCATCGCGAACACGGCCAGCATCCCGGCCTCGACCGATATGGCGTGAAAGCTGCCGCAGCCCAGCCCCGCTTCGATATCGTGGCGCAGGCCGCGATTGATCGGCGCGGCGATTTCGGCGCGCCGACGGGTGAGGTTGATCATCGCCCGGTAACGTTCGGGATGAATGCCGGCATAGCGGACCATCGCCCCCATCGCCCGCGCAATCCGCGCGGCCGGATCGGCGACGTCGATATTGGCCGCATAGATCTCATGCTCGCAATCGCCCTGAACAAGTTCGACAATGGCCTCGCCGAGGCTCTCCTTGCCATCGAAATAGTTGTAAAAGCTGCCTTTTGCGACATCGGCGGCCATGGTGATGTCATCAATGGTCACCCCGTCGATCGATCGCGCCGCAAACAGTCGCTGCCCCGCGCCGATCAGCGCGTTGCGCGTGCGCCCGCGGCGCCGGTCATTACGCGGCGCGCGGCTCGTGCCGGATGGTTGATCGGTCAAATTGGCCCCCGCTTGCGACATATCGCGCTTGTGCCGCGCGCAGCTTCCAAATTTCAACCCTGTTCAGAGTAAACTTGAGGAGAAACCGCATGACGAACTCCGTCATCATAACCTGCGCGATCACCGGATCGCTGCACGTCCCGTCGATGTCACCCTATCTGCCGATCACCCCGGACGAGATCGCCAGCGAATCCATCGCCGCCGCCGAAGCGGGGGCCGCGATCCTGCATCTTCATGCGCGTGATCCCGAAACCGGGTGCCCCACCCCGTCCCCCGATGTATTCCGCCAGTTTCTTCCGCGCATCAAGCAGTCCACCGACGCGGTGATCAACATCTCCACCGGCGGCGCGCCGGGCATGACGATGGATGACCGTCTCGCCGCTTCGGAATGGGCGAGCCCGGAAATGACCTCGCTCAACATGGGGTCGATCAATGTCGGCCTGTTTGCAGTCCTCGACAAGCTGCACGATTTTCGCTTCGACTGGGAAAAGCCGTTCCTTGAGGCATCGCGCGATCGCGTCTTCCAGAACACGTTTGCCGACATCGAGCAGATCCTGAGCCGACTGGGCAAAGGGCACGGCTGCCGCTTCGAGTTCGAATGCTACGACGTTGCGCATCTCTACAACCTCGCCCACTTCCTGGAACGCAAGCTTTATGAACCGCCGCTGTTCATCCAGTTCTGCCTTGGCATTCTGGGCGGCATCGGCGCCGAATTCGACCATTTGCTGCACCTGGTGCGCACGGCGCAGCGCCTGTTCGGCGATGACTTCGAATGGTCGGTTCTGGCCGCCGGGCGTCACCAGATGCCATTCGCCACGCAAAATGTGCTGCTGGGCGGGAATGCCCGTGTCGGCCTGGAAGACAGCCTGTCGATCGGGCGCGGCAAATTGGCCACGTCCAATGCCCAACAGGTCGTCAAGATCAAAACCATCCTCACCGAACTTGGCTATGAGATCGCCACGCCTGCCGAAGCTCGCCAACGCCTGGCCCTGAAAGGCGCCGATCAGGTGCGATTCTAGGCCGCAGCAAACCCGTCGGGATGTCTGCAGCAATCGCAACGTTCCCAATCCAGGGGCGGGCCAGCGGTGCGGGCCCCGCAGCGCACATACGATTGAACAATTTTACCATACTTCAAGTCAACGACGAGCTTCCGATAGGGGGACTATCACCCCCATGAACCGTGACAACGATCCGGTTTTGCCGATCTGCGAGGGCAGATGGCGCATGGGTATGGGGAGGATGGATCATGATAAGACAGAAAGACGTGCTGTGTTCGGTGGCTGCGGGAGCCATTGTTCTGGCTGCCGGCCCGGCTTGGGCCCAGAACGCGGCGCCTGCCGCAGCGCCTGCCGCAGCGCCTGCCACGCCGGGCGCAACGCCCGAAGCATCTGGCCCGGGCATTCAGGACATTGTGGTGACGGCGCAGCGCCGGACCGAGAGTTTGCAGAAGGCGGCACTGGCGGTCAGCGTTCTGGGCAGTGACGCGCTGAAGCAGGCGGGCGTGGCCCAGGCTCAGGATCTGACCAATCTGGTGCCCGCGCTGACTTTGTCGAGCACAGGCGGTGGCGGCACGCAGGTTACCATTCGCGGCGTCGGCAACTTTGCGGGCAACCCCTATGCCGAACCTGCGGTCGCGGTAAACCTGGACGGCGTCTATCTGGCCCGTTCGAGCGGGCCGACCGGGTTGTATTATGATCTTGACCGGGTCGAGGTTCTCAAAGGGCCGCAGGGCACCCTGTATGGCCGCAATGCGACCGCCGGCGCCGTCAACGTGATCGCGCGCAGGCCGCAGAACGGCTATGAAGCCGAGGGCGAGGTTGAATACGGCAACTACAACAACCGGCGTGTCGAACTCGCGCTCAATGCACCGATCGAAGGTGTGGGCGCGATCCGGATTTCCGGGGTCGTGGCCAAGCGTGACGGCTATGAGTCAGACGGGTACGACGACGAAGACACCCAGGCTGTGCGGGGCCAGTTGCTGGTCGATCATGGCGGGCCGTTCTCGCTGCTGGTGGTGGGCGATTATGCGCACACCGGCGGCATGGGCTCAGGGGGCGTCTTTGCCTTGTCGGAAACCGGGTTTGTGTCGTCGAACCCCTATCTGGGCGCGGCCGTCGACGGATCGAATGCGATTTTGCAGGGCGCTTCCCTCGGGATAACGCACGGAGCCACTGCGAACCTGCTGCCCCCGTTCAAGACCGACGGCTTTATCGACATCAACAACTGGGGCATCAGCGCCACGGCCAAGTATGACTTCGGCGGTGCCGAGTTGACGGTCATCCCTGCCTATCGCGACAGCGTGAGCCACTATCTGCATTACGACGCCGGTTTTCCGGTCAATTCGGACGAGTACTCGAAGGCAACTTCAGTCGAAGCCCGGCTTGGCTCCAAAAACAAGGCCGCTGCCCTGCAATGGCTGATCGGAGCCTATTTCTTCAACGAAGACCTCAATTTTGATCTGGTCCCCTATCAGGGCGTGGCCTACGGACCGACCCAACCGATCCTCAACACGCGCAGTCTCGCTGCGTTCGGTCAAGCCACTTACGCACTGACGAGCGCGCTGCGCCTGACCGGTGGTCTGCGCTATACCAACGAACGCAAGACGCAGAACGGTCAGCTGGGCTATGGCCCCGGGCCGGGCTTGCCGGTCACCTATATTTCGCTCGATGGCGGACTGATCAAGGAAGACCGGGTGAACTGGAAGGCGGGCGTGGAATATGACGCCGGTCCCCACTCGCTGCTTTACGCCAATGCGGCGACCGGCTTCAAGGCGGGCGGTTTCTTCGCCTCGCAAGCGCCCAACACGTCTCTGCCGGAATCGATCACCGCGTTTACCGTCGGTGCCAAAAACCGGCTTCTCGGCAATACGCTTCAGCTCAACGTCGAAGGCTTCTACTGGAAGTACAAGGATCAGCAGATCACCCATATCGGGCCGATCCAGCCGGCGGCTGCCGGTTTCAACCTGATCACCGAAAATGCCGGCAGCGCCGATATCTATGGCGCCGAAGCCGATCTGGTCTGGCAGCCGATCCCGACCGACCGGTTTGCCGCTGACATCCAGTATCTCCATTCAAGGTACACTGAATTTACCTACTCCCAGGCCCTGACAGGTGGCCCTGTGCAAACCACCTGCGCCGTCACGCCGATCAATGCCGCTTCGGTTTCGGTGGATTGTACGGGCCGCGTCATGCCGCGGTCTCCGAAATGGACCGTGAACCTGTCGTACCAGCACACGTTCGAACTCGGTCATGTCGGCTCGCTTGATGCCAGGGTCGGCACGCGGATCGAATCCGAATCCGTGCTGGGCATCGAATATCTGCCCGGCGAATATCAAAAGGCCTATACCAAAACCAACGCCAGCCTGACCTGGCATGACGCAAACAAGCGCTATTCCATCACCGGATACGTCGACAATATCGAAAAATCCGTGGTGAAAACTTACGCCTTTGTCCAACCGGTCGTCGGCATTCCCATGGTCGGCCTCGACGCTCCCCGTACTTACGGCGTGCGCCTCACCGGCAAATTCTGACCAACCAATCGAACGGGACCCGGCAGGCCTTAGAGCGTGCTGCAATAAACCTGCCGGGCCCCCTTCACCCATGCAAAGTCACCGAGTGCAGGCTCTCAAGCCGCCCCATTGCGGCTTTGCATCCGCCATTGCCCCGGCGTCTTGCCGAACTGACGCGCAAAGGCGCGCACCAGGGCCGGGGCGGACCCGAACCCGATCTCCTGCGCAATATCGCTTAGCGAAGCATTGGAGCGCCCCAGCATATCTGCTGCAATTTGCAATCGCAGGCGGTTGATTGTCTTGAGCGGGGTATCGTTGAAGGCCTTGCGAAACCGCTCGAAGAACGCTGCCCGGCTGAGACCGGCGGCCACGGCCAATGTTTCAACCGTCCAGGCGTCGCCCGGACGCGCAAAAAAGGCCGACATCGCGCGCAACACGAATTCGTCATGCAGCACGCCATTGCCCGGCAACGTGCCCTGCCACAGCTGCGAGCGCACAAATCCGACCAGTTGCAGCATGATCACTTCGGCCAGCCGGCGCGACACGCCGCTGTCCGGCCCGCCGCCAGCCTGATCCAGCTCGATCAATTCGACGCAGCCACGGATCATTGCCGCAAACGGATCGGCATTCGCGGGAATGATCACCGCGCCATGCGGCAGGCGTTGGAGCACGGCGGCGCTTCGGTCGATGCTGCTCATGATCAATTCGAGCGGCAAGTCACCTGCCCCGCCCTGCGTGCCCGCCCCGCCCTGAGTGCCCGCTACACGCTGCAGATCCGCGCGATGCAGGTGGCTGCGGTCGAGCCATTGGTGCGGATGCCCTTCCACGCCAACCGTCGTGCCCTGGGTGACATAATGCAGTTGACCGGGCCCGGTCCGGAAAAAGGCGCCGCCGCGTTTCACATAATAAAAGCAGGCGCGCCGGGTTTCCGGAAAGTCCAGCGCGAACGGACGGTTTATCTCGAAGCGATCCCACGAAAGGCCGACCAGGCGCAGATCCGGCGTCCGCAACAACTGCGCATAGTCGCCAGACGCAAAATCAATCATTCCACGTTTCAGGTTAATGACACACCTCCACCATCGCGGCATCCCTGCATGATAATCGGCCGATACTCAAGCGGCCGGATGGCAAAGAAGGATGCATGGGAATGGCGATATCCGCATTGGGCTATGTGTGCGTACGTGCCCGCGATCTGCCCGCGTGGGAGCGTTTTGCGACTGCCGTGCTGGGGCTCCAGGCGCACATGGACGCAGACGGCGCGCTGCTCTTGCGCGCCGATAGCCGCAGTTGGCGGTTCCGCATCGAGCAGGGCGACGAGGATGACGTGACGACCGTCGGCTGGGAATGCACCAGCGAGGCCGATTATCTGGCCACACTGGCAAAGCTGGGCGATCGTGCGACGATCAATCCCGCCCTGGCCGCCTCGCGCGGGGTGCGGGCGCTTGCACAGTTTACCGATCCGGCCGGTATGGCCTGCGAACTCCACTGGGGGCCGACAGACGCGCCGCATGTGCCTTTTGCCTCTCCCATCGGCGTCAGCGGCTTCGTCACCGCAGAACAGGGGCTTGGCCATGTGGTGATCGTGGCGGCCGATCCGGCGGGCTATGAAGCCTTCTACAAAGACCTCGGCTTTTTGGTCAGCGACTATATCGACATGCCCTTCGGCCCGGATCTCGTGCTGCCGGTCACGTTCATGCATTGCAACCCGCGCCACCACACGCTTGCTTTCGCACCGGCACCTGCCGTGTTCACCAAGAAATGCATCCATCTGATGCTGCAAACCCAGGTCCTGGACGATGTCGGCCTGGCCATCGATCGCGCCGAAAAGCTGGGCACGCCCATCGCGATGACGCTGGGTCGCCACAGCAACGACCAGATGCTGTCGGTCTATTTCGAAACGCCCTCGGGTATCGAATTTGAATATGGCTGGGGCGCGCGGGTGATCGAGCCGGGCTGGCAGGTCGTCCGGCGCGACGCGATCAGCATCTGGGGCCACAAGATGATCGGGGGCCCGGCGGTCCATGGTTGATCAACGCTTCATCGAGGTCAACGGCGTACGCGTGGCCTATCACGACGAGGGCAAGGGGCCCGTGCTGGTGATGCTGCACGGCTCCGGGCCGGGCGCGACCGGCTGGTCGAACTACAGCCGCAACGTGCCGGAACTGGCGCGCCATTTCCGCGTGATCTGCCCCGATCTGCCCGGTTTTGGCGCTTCGGACGTGAAGCCGGTGACAGGCGCTATCCCCGGCTTTTGGGCCGAAACCATCGTCGCGCTGCTCGATGCACTCGGGATTGCCAAGGCGCATTTCGTCGGCAATTCGATGGGCGGCATGATCACCTTGAAGATCGCCCTTGAACACCCGGAACGTATCGCCCGCATGGTGCTGATGGGGCCCGGCGGCGGTTTTCCGGTCACGGCGCAATGGCCTTCGCCCGGTATCGTCAACCTTGTCACGTTTTACGAAGGCGACGGTCCGACGCTGGAAAAAGTGCGCTTTTTCATCGAACAGGCGGTGTTCGACCGATCGGTCATAACGCCCGAACTGCTGGCCGAGCGCCTCGAAGCCGCGCTCGATCCGCGCATCGCCGCCCAGCCGCCGATGCGCCCAGGCCCGGCAGGCCCGCCGGAGGAATTGTGGCGCGACCCGCGCCTGGCGCGCCTGCCTCATGAGGTGCTGATCCTGTGGGGGCGTGAGGACCGCATCCTGCCGCTCGACACCGGCTTCACGTTCATGAAGCAGATCCCGCGCGCGCGGCTGCTGGTCATGCCGCAATGCGGCCATTGGGTGCAGTGGGAGCATGCGCAGGAATTCAACGAACAGGTCGCGCTGTTTTTGCAGGCGGCAACACACGACAAGGGAGATGCATGATGGCGACGATGGCAAAGCAGCCTGCGGCAGGCGTGATTCCGAGTGAACAACAAGTGCTCGATACCGTGCGGTCGCTGCTCCCCTGGCTCCGCGAAATGGACGCAGAATCCGAAAAGCAGGGCCGTTGCCCGGAGGACGTCGCAGCCCGGCTCAAAGCGGAAGGTCTGTTCAATATCCTCAAGCCCAAGGCATGGGGCGGCTGGGAAATGTCGATCCAGACTGCGCTGGAGGCCGTTCGCCTGATGGCGAGCGCTTCCCCCTCGATCGCCTGGGTGGCCGCGCTGATGGTGATCCACAATTGGGAAATCGCGCTGGTCGATCCGCGCGTCGCCGAAGAAATCTGGGGGCCGCAGCCCGATGCGTTGATCTCCTCCTCGTATGCGCCGTTCGGCAAGGCCGAGAAAGTGGACGGCGGCTATATCGTCAACGGCGCATGGGCATGGTCATCGGGCTGTGACTTGTGTGACTGGGTGGTGGTCGGCGTGATGTTCCCCGCCGACAACAGCTTTGGCGCCGAGCAGAAAGTGATGATCGTACCGCGCACCGACTACACCATCGATCAGGCAAGCTGGCAGATGGCGGGCATGCAGGGCTCGGGTTCCAAGACGGTGGTGATCAAGGACGCCTTTGTGCCCGAATGGCGGGTCCACAATGTCATGGAATCCTTCGAGGGCCACAATCCCGGCAATGCTACTTTTGACGCACCGATCTACAAAGTGCCTTTCGGTGCCCTGTTTGCCTGGTCGCTGGCGACATTGTGCATCGGCATGGCCGAAGGCGCGATCGACCTCTATGTCGGCGCGATGCGCAAGCGGCGCCATGCCTATGACGGCAAGCCGGTGGCGCTCGATCCGCACACCCAGCTCAAGCTGGGCGAGGCCGTGGCGATGGCCAATGCGGCGCTCGCAGCCCAACAAAAGGATTTGGCGGACATGATGGCCTACATCCATCGCGACGGCGCCATCCCCAAGTCGGCGCGCATTGCCTACAAAAGCAACGCAGCGTTCGCGGCCCGCATGGCAACCGACGCACTGACCAAAGTCGTGAAGGCCGCCGGCGGCAGCGCTTTTGCGCTTTCCAACCAGTTGCAGCGCATGTTCCGCGACATCCACACGGGCAGCAACCATGCCTTTATCAACCCCGATCGGGGCGCATCAAACCACGGCGCCTTTCTGCTGACTGACGAAATCCACGACTTCGTGATCTGACCACGACGATCGTCCTTCATGGCGAGGCGGAGATCGTCGGCATAGCCCCGGCGATCTCCGCTCAGCCGCTCAAGGCAGACTTGCAGCCTCTTTCATCGGTCGCAATGGGCCCGCGACCGGTTCGATCGATCAGGATCGGCCCGGGTTCCAGCCGCCGCCGACTGCCCGCGCCAGTGACACCGCCGCGTTCAACCGCAAGGTATGAACCTCGATGGCGCGGCGTTGTTCAAACAGGGCGGTGGTCTGCGCGGTGACGACGTCCAGATAGTTTGACGCACCCTTTTCATAGCGCAGCATCGACAGATCGGCAGCCTGTTGCGCCTGACCGGCGGCCCGGATCTGCGCGCTGTCCTCATCGCCGAAGTGGTGCAGCGCAGACAGGCTGTCTTCGACTTCCTGAAACGCGGTCAGCGCGGTCGAACGCCAGTTTGCACCGGCTTCATCCCAGCGCGCGCGGGCGGCGCGCACGCCCGCCTTGCGGCGGCCGCCGTCAAACAGGGTCAGCGCCAGCGTCGGGCCCAGCGCCCAGAACGCATTGGGCGCAGCGGCCAGACCGGCGAGAGCGGTGGCATTGGTCCCGCCTGCAGCGGCCAGATCGATCGTCGGGAAGAACGCGGATCGCGCGACCCCGATCAGACGGTTGGCCGCGTACATCCGCCGCTCTGCCGCCGCGACGTCGGGTCGGCCTTGCAGAAGCGCGGACGGCAGCCCGACCGGCGGGACCACGACATGCAGCGTGTCCTTTGCAGGCGGCAGGACAAAGGATGGCGCAGGCATGCCGACAAGGCTGGCAATGGCATGTTCCAGCCGCGCCCGTGCGGCCAGGACATCGGCCAGCTGCGCCTCGGCATCGGCGAGTTGCGCGCCCGATCGCCCGGTGTCTATGCCCGTCGCCACGCCGCCGGAAAAGCGATCCCGGACCACTTTGTCCGCCTCGGCATAGACGGCGATAGTGCCTTTCAGCAGGTCGGTTTCGGCATCAAGCCCGCGCAGTGTGATATAACTCGTGGCGAGTGCGGCCTGAAGGCTGAGGCGGATCGCGGCGGCATCATCGCTGCCGGCCTGCGCATTGGCTCTTCCGGCGGCGATCGACCCTTTGACACGCCCCCACAAATCGACCTCGTAGCTTGCCCCGAGTGCCGCGAGATTGTTGCCGTAATATACCGGCTGGCTGGCGCTGCGCAAAGGACGGTCGTCTGATTGCCGATCATACCCCAGCGCGCTGGCCGCCCCGATCGTCGGCAGGGCGTCGGCCTGGGCCGCGCGCAGTGCGGCGCGCGCCTCTTCGCTGCGCGCCAGGGCAGCAGCAAGCGTCGGGCTGTCGCCGGCAACACGGTCCTCAAGCGCGTCAAGCTGCGCATCGCCGAGCGCGCGCCACCAGTCCGACGGGGCCGCCGATGTTCCGGTTGCTTCCGCCCAAGGCCCCGCTTCGCGAAACGCTGCGGGAACGGGTGTGCTTGCCGGATAATTGGAGGCCGGATGATAAGGCGGCGCACCGGCACATCCGGCAAGCAGCAGCATCGTACCGGCCAGCGGCAAGAACCGGTCAAGACGACGACTGGGCTCAATCATGCGCGCCCTCCACCCGGACGACTTCGCCTTCGCTGATCGAATCCGGCGGGTTTGCGATCAGCCGCGTGCCCGCTGTAATTCCGGAGTTGATTTCGACTTTGCCGCCAAGATCGCGACCGATGATCACCGGGATCAGATGCACCCGGCCATTGCCGGTGACAGTGGCGACCTGGCTGCCGTGATCGCGCAGCACAAGCGCGCCTGACGGCACGATCAACCGGTCACCCGCGCCGGGCAGGGCAAAATGGACTTCGGCATAGCCGCCGGGTTTCAGCTTGAACCCCGGATTGTCGGTCTTCAGCTGCACCTGCAACGACCCGGTGCGCTGATCGATGGCAAACGACTGATCGGTCAGCGTCGCAGGAAACGTCTGGTCGGGATAGTCGGGCAGTTTCAGCGTGGCGGTCAAACCATTGTGCATCGCTGCGGAATATTCCTGCGGCACATTGACATAGATGCGCATGCGCCGTTCGTCGGCCATGGCGAACATCGGCGTCTGATTGGTCGCGCCCGGGCCGACCAGATCGCCGATGTCGGCGTTGCGCTGAGTGACCAGACCGGCAAAAGGCGCGCGCACGGTGGCATAGCCCTTCATCGCCAGCAAGCGCCCCAAAGCAGCGGCGGCTTCGTCGACGGCGGCGGCATGGGTCTTGGCATCGGCGTTCTTTTCGTCGGTTTCCTGCACCGAGACGGCCTTGCTTTTGACAAGGTCGTTCCATCGCGCGGCGGTCGACCGGGCGAGCGCAGCCTCGGCCCGCGCGCGTTCGAGCGTCGCGCGCGCCTGAATGATCTGCTGATCCAGCTCGGGCGTGTCGATCGTCGCCAGCGGCGCATCCTTGCCCACATCGGCACCAATGTCGCGAGTCCAGGCGTGAACATAGCCGCCGACCCGGGCGTAGATGTGCGCGGTAAACCACGCCTGCATCGTGCCGGGCAGGACCAGTTCGTTCATCTTGCCTGCCGTCGTCGGCGTGATCAGATGAACACTGGGCCGGGCGGTGTCATCGGACGTGACTTGCGCCTCATGCGAATCGCGCGATCGGACATAGATCCCGCCGACGAGGACCAGAGCGGCGAGCCCCGCCGCGATCACCCCAAAGCGGGCAAGACCCCGGGGCGGCGCCCCGTCGCCAGTGGGCAGGCCGTGGGGATCAGACATGCTGTGTTTCCTTCTGAAGATCGTGCCCGAGGGGCGCCGTGTGGTCCGCCTCTCCACCGGCGGTGCCGGTCTGGCGGCGGTGCGCCAGGCTGAAAACCACGGGCACAAAGACCAGCGTGGCAATGGTTGCAAAGAACAGGCCGCCGATCACCGCGCGGCCGAGCGGGGCATTCTGTTCGCCGCCCTCGCCAAGGCCCAGAGCCATCGGCGCCATGCCGATGATCATGGCCAGCGCAGTCATCAGCACCGGGCGAAACCGGGTCGCACCGGCTTCGAGCGCGGCACGCACCGCATCGCCGGTCGCCTCAAGCCGTTCTCGAGCAAATGTGATCACCAACACCGAATTGGCAGTGGCCACTCCCATGCACATGATTGCGCCGGTCAAGGCCGGGACCGACAGCGTGGTGTGTGTGGCAAACAGCATCCAAACGATCCCGGCGAGCGCGGCGGGCAGCGCAGTGATGATCACGAAAGGGTCGATCCAGCTCTGGAAATTGACCACGATCAGCAGGTAGATCAGCACGATCGCACCACAAAGGCCCAGGATCAGACCGGAAAAGGCAGAATTCATCGTCTGCACCTGGCCGCGCAAGGACACTGTGGCGCCCTTGGGCAATTGGGCATGGGTTTGATCGAGCACGCGCTGAATGTCATTTGCCACCGCGCCGAGATCGCGCCCCTGCGGCGTCGCATAGATGTCGATTGCGGGCGCAATGGCATAATGGCTGATCACCGCTGCGGTGCGGCTTTCATGGATCTGGCTCAGCCCGCCCAGCGTCTGGAACGAACCGGCGCCGCTGCCTGTCACCGGTACGTTGTTGAGCGCGCTGATGCTGTTGGCGCGATATTCGGGCGCCTGCACGACGATCGGATAGGACACGCCGTTCTTCGGATTGAGCCAGAACGTCGGCGCAAGCTGGAAGCTGCCGGCGAGGTTTACAGACAAGGCCCGGGTCACGTCGTTTTCGGTGATCCCGACCCGGTCGGCGAGCGCCCGGTCGACATCGACCTTGAGCTCGGGGTAATTGCTCGGTTGCTGCACGCGGACGTCGGCGATGCCCGCGATATGGTTCATCCGGCCCATGACTTCATCGGCATAGGCTTCGTTGGCGGCGTTGTCCGGGCCCGACACGATCACGTCGATCGGCGCGGGCGCCCCGAAATTGAGGATCTGGCTGACGATGTCTGCAGGCAGGAACGAAAAGCTGCTGCCGGGAAACGCGCGCGGCAAATCCCGGCGCAAGCGGCGGACATAGCCGGCAGTGGGATGATGACCTTCGTTCAGCGTGATCATGATGTCGCCATCCTGCGGGCCGATGCCGCCGCTGTTGGAATAGGCCATGTTGATCCCCGACACGGTCATGCCGATGTTGTCGATGATCGATCCGGTTTCCGATTTCGGCAGATCGCTGCGGATGCGCGCCTCGACCGCGTCGAACAGGGCGGCGGTTTCCTCCAGCTTTGTGCCGGTCGGCGCGCGCACGTGGATGCTGATCTGCCCTGAATCGACCGCAGGGAAGAAATCGCGACCGAGGAACGGCACCAGCACGAAGCTGGTGAGCACCACCACAATGAAGCCGATCACGAAGGTCCGGCGGCTGGCGAGCGCAAGGTTGAGCACGCCGACATACCAGGCGCGAAACACTTCGAAACGACGTTCAAAGCCCTGCTGAAATCGGCGCAGCACATTGTGCGATCCGGGATGCCCGGTCATCGCGTCATGCCTGACCATCTGGTCCGCGATATAGGCGGGGGCATGGGCCCGCAGCAGCCAGTTGGCCATTGTCGGCACCAGCGTGCGCGACAGCGCAAACGAGGCGATCATGGCAAAGACCACAGACTTTGCCATCGGCGTGAACAGGAAGCCCGGCACCCCGCCAAGAAAGAACATCGGCACAAAGGCGATACAGATGCACAGCAGCGAAACGAACGCCGGCTGCACGATCTGCCTTGCGCCATCGAGGATGGACGCCTCGACGCCTTTGCCCTGTTCCAGATGCCAGTTGATGTTTTCGATGGTGACCGTCGCGTCATCGACCAGAATGCCGACTGCCAGCGCCAGCCCGCCCAGCGTCATGATGTTGAGCGTTTCACCCGAAATCGACAGCCCCATGACCGCAGCGAGAATCGCCAGCGGGATCGAGGTGGCAATGATCACGGTCGACCGCCACGACCCCAGAAACAAGAGGATCATCAGGCTGGTCAGCGCCGCCGCGATGATCCCTTCGCGCACCACGCCGCTGATCGCCGCTTTCACAAACAACGACTGGTCGGACAGAAGATCGATCTTCAGCCCATCGGGCAAAGTGGGGCGCAGCCGCTCGATCAGCGCGCGCGCATCGTTGACGATGGCGATGGTCGAAGCATTGCCCGCCTTGAGCAGCGTCATCAGCACCGAGCGCTGCCCGTCGACGCGTACTTCGTTTTGTTGCGGCGGAGATCCGTCGTGGACATGGGCAACATCGCGCATGAGCACGGTGGCGCCGTCGACGGTCTTGATCGGCAGAGAATTGAGCGAATCGATCGCTTCGGGCGCATTGTTCAGCCGGATATTGTATTCGAACGGCCCGATCCGCGCGGTGCCGGCGGGTACGACCTGGTTTTGCGCGGCAAGCGCCGTGCCAATATCGGTGGTCGACAGGTGACGGGCCTGCAGCGCCTGGGGATCGATGTCGATCTGGATCTGGCGCACCCGCCCACCATAAGGCGAAGGCATCGCCGCACCCTGCACTGTCGCCAGCGAGGATCGGATCTGGTTCTGCGCGATGTCAAACAATTGCTGTTCGGACAGCGTCTTCGAAGACAGCGCCATCTGCAGGATCGGCACGGTCGACGCGCTGTAATTGAGAATCAGCGGCGGCGTCATCCCGGCGGGCATCTGCTTGAGAACGGTCTGCGAGGCCGACGTGACTTGCGCGGTGGCGGTACGAATATCGACACCGGGGCGAAAGAACACTTTCACCACGCCGATGCCGGTGTACGACTGGCTTTCGATATGGTCGATGTCGTTGACGGTCGAAGTCAACTGGCGCTCGTAATAATAGATCACCCGGCCCGACATGTCGCGCGGCGACAGGCCATTGTACTGCCACACCGCCGCGATCACCGGCACACGGATGTCGGGGAAGATGTCCGTCGGCGTGGTGATCCACGAGATGATCCCGCCCAGAACGATCAGAATGGCCATGACCACAAACGTGATCGGCTTCGACAAGGCAAGTTTGACCAGTTTCAGCATGACACCTGCTCTGCCTGCGCAGCGGACCCGGTGGCAAATAAAGAAAAATTCACCACCCGGCAGGCGTATCGCCCGATGCTGCCGATGCGCGCGGGGCGACGATGCGCGCGACCAATCCCGGGCGAGGTTCCGCGTTCGCCGGATCGAGATGCAGGATATAGCCGTGCAGCGCGACAATCACGGCAACAAGGCTCAGCCCCAGTCCGGAGCCAGCCCGGTCCGATTCCGCAAGCGTGCTGCCGCGCTGAAACCGCTCGAGCACGCTTGCGCGCTCTGCCAGGGGAATGCCGGGCCCGTCATCGGCAACCGCGATGACGATTTCACCCCCCGCTTCGGCAGCGCCAAGCGTGATCCGGCCCCCGGCGGGGCTGAACTTGATGGCATTTTCGACCAGATTGCCGACCGCTTCGAACAGCAGTTGTTCGTCCCCCAGAATGCACAGCCCGTCCGTGCCGGTACAAACGAGGGCGATGCCGCGCTCTTCGGCCAGAGGCTCGTAGAGCTCGGCCACGTCGCGCACCATGTTCATCGGATCAAACCGGACAAATTGAGAATGACGGCCCGACGCTTCAAGCTCGGACATGCGCAAGAGCGCACGAAAACGCGCCAGCACGACGTCCAGTTCGTCACGCGCGCCCGTCAACAGAGCAGCCGCCTCGCCATCATCCGCGACGACGGAAAGCAGCGCAATGCGTTCAAGCCTGGTCCGGACATGCGACAGCGGCGTGCGCAAATCGTGCGCAATCGCATCTGTCGCGCCTTTCACCTGACGCAGCAGACGCTCGATCTGCTCGACCATCGCGTTGATGATTCCGGCGATCATGTCGAATTCGTCGCCGCGCTGGCCGATCACGACGCGCAGATCCAGTTCACCCATCGCAATGCGCGTCGCGGTCACCTCAAGCTGGCGGATGCGCCGCATCGGCCAAAGGCTGAGCAGGAGCCCCGCCCCCAACGCAATCGCGACCGCGCCGGCGCCGCTGATCATCATGATCATCCAGATCCGTGCGCGCAGATCGTGGATCTGCGTTATGTCGCGCGATACGACAAGGATCAGCCGGTCTGCGGCAGGCAGCGCCAGCGCGCGCACCGGCGCCCCGCGCGGGCCATTCAACCGTTCGAACATGCGCCCCAGCGGAAACGGAGGCGCCAGCCCCGGATCGCCCAGCAGGCGATGCCCCGCAGCATCAAACACGGCGATGCCCTCAAATCCGCTGGTCGTGTCGCGCAGCGTGCGCACCGCCTGCGCCAATTGGGCCGCCGATGGGGAAGCCGCCAGCATCCTTGCCTTGGTCGCCACATTCTGGTCGGTGCGATAGATCAGCTCGGCGCTGGTTTCGGCATAAACCACCCACAACACCGCAAAGATTGCGAGGGCAAAGACACCGGTAAGCCCCGCACTGAGGCGGAATGCGGTGGTATGGCGCAAATCGGTGAGGCGCGGGGCTCGCCGCGGGCTGGTGGCATGCGCCGGAATGGTCATGCCACCGCCAGCCGATAGCCCTGGCCCTTGATCGTCTCGATCATGGCGGGCCACCCCGGTCGCTCGAGTTTTCGCCGCAGACGGGCGACGTGGACATTGATCAGGTTGTCGCTCGCTTCGAAGTACAGGCCCCAGACTTGTTCGAAGATCACCTGCCGCGCCACGACGTGGCCCGCATGGCGGACAAGGAATTCGAGCAGGCGAAACTCCTTGTTGACAAGGTCAAGCGCTTCGCCGTCGACCCAGGCCTTGCGCTTGACCAGATCGAGCGCAATCGGACCTGCGCGCAGAAAGCTGTCTTCGGGATAGTCGAGGCTGCGCCGCAACAGCACCTCGATCCGGGTGACCATCTCGGCGGGCGAAAACGGCTTCCCCAAATAATCGTCACCACCGGCGCGCAAGCCGGCGATGCGCTCGTCAACATCGCCCAGCGCGGAAATCACGAGCACCGGCGTGGTAATCTGGCGCGCACGCATTCGTGCCACAAGCGTCAGCCCGTCAATCCCGGGCAGCATGCGATCGACCGTTGCCGCATCAAAGCGTTCCGAGCCCAGCCGGTCGAGCGCCATGCGACCATCAACCAGATGGACAACGCGATGGTGTTCGGCCTCCAGCGCGGCGCAGATCAGCGCCGCAGTCTCGGCATCGTCCTCAACAACCAGGATGTGTGCCATGGGGGCCCGCCTTGCATTAAGCCAAATTCAAACGACATTGGCTGGTCGGGCAACACATTCAAGTAAAATTGGTTTCACATCCCGGCGCACCCCGCCACCTATGCCGCGCCGTCCCGCGCGGCGTTCCGACCGGGTGCCAGCAATTCCAGCGCGTGTGCCTCGGCGACCACTTCGGTATATTTTTCTTGCAGATCAAACAGGTTGGCCTCGTGCGGGGCGGGATGACGATCGCCACAGGCATCGCGCACGACATGGGGAATGAACCCATGCCGGCAGGCATCGAGCGCCGCCGCTGTCGGGCGCGCATTCA
>Ga0302193_10000480_pt1 | contig 36444 bp, 10 predicted proteins | sample II_Bog_E3_3_FD_200228 | JGI IMG/M metagenome (GOLD analysis project Ga0302193, IMG submission 200228) | Peat permafrost microbial communities from Stordalen Mire near Abisko, Sweden - II_Bog_E3_3 | ecosystem: Environmental > Terrestrial > Soil > Wetlands > Peat | place: Sweden: Abisko...
GTAGTCAACCGCTTCGGCGCCACCCAGGGTGTAGCTGGCAGCGACGTTGATGTTGTTGGCCACGTTCTTGTTGGCAAACGTACCGCTACTGCTGGCCACATCCACGGTATCACCCGCAACGAGACCACTCAGGGTGCCCGCATTGACCGTTGCTGCCGTGGTACCGTCATAGACCTTGGTGGCGACCGTGCTGCCGCTGATGCTCAGGGCCTTGGCGGTGATGTCACCCGTCAGGGTCTGGCCCGCAAGACTGTAGTCAACAGCCTGCGCCCCGCCCAAGGTATAGCTGGCCGCAACATTGATGTTGTTGGCGACATTCTGATTGGCAAAGGTGCCACTGGCACTGGCCACATCCACGGTATCACCGGCAACAAAGCCCGCCAGTGTACCGGCATTAACGGTGGCTGCCGTGGTGCCATCATAGACCTTGGTGGCGACCGTGCTGCCGCTGATACTCAGGGCCTTGGCGGTGATGTCGCCCGTCAGGGTCTGGCCTGCCAGACTGTAGTCAACAGCCTGTGCGCCGCCGAGGGTATAGCTGGCAGCCACATTGATGTTGTTGGCCACATTCTTGTTGGCAAACGTACCGCTACTGCTGGCCACATCCACGGTATCACCCGCAACGAGACCGCTCAGGGTGCCCGCATTGACCGTTGCTGCCGTGGTGCCATCGTAGACCTTGGTGGCGACCGTGCTGCCGCTGATGCTCAGGGCCTTGGCAGTGATGTCGCCCGTCAAGGTCTGGCCTGCCAGACTGTAGTCAACAGCCTGTGCGCCGCCGAGGGTATAGCTGGCCGCAACATTGATGTTGTTGGCGACATTCTGGTTGGCAAAGACACCACTGGCGCTGGCCACATCCACGGTATCACCGGCAATAAAGCCTGCCAGGGTGCCCGCATTTACGGTGGCGGCAGTCGTGCCGTCATAGACCTTGGTAGCGACCGTGCTGCCGCTGATGCTCAGGGCCCTGGCAGTAATGTCACCCGTCAAGGTCTGGCCTGCCAGACTGTAGTCAACAGCCTGTGCCCCGCCGAGGGTATAGCTGGCAGCCACATTGATGTTGTTGGCCACATTCTTGTTGGCAAACGTACCGCTGCTGCTGGCCACATCCACGGCATCACCGGCAATAAAGCCCGCCAGTGTACCGGCATTAACGGTGGCTGCCGTGGTGCCATCATAGACCTTGCTGGCGACCGTGCTGCCGGCAATGCTCAAGGCCTTGGCAGTAATATCACCCGTCAAGGTCTGACCAGCCAGACTGTAGTCAACCGCTTCGGCGCCACCCAGGGTGTAGCTGGCAGCGACGTTGATGTTGTTGGCGACATTCTGGTTGGCAAAGACACCGCTGGCGCTGGCCACATCCACGGTATCACCGGCAATAAAGCCTGCCAGGGTGCCCGCATTTACGGTGGCGGCAGTCGTGCCGTCATAGACCTTGGTAGCCACGGTGCTGCCGCTGATGCTCAGGGCCTTGGCAGTAATATCACCCGTCAGGGTCTGACCGGCCAGACTGTAGTCAACCGCTTCGGCGCCACCCAGGGTGTAGCTGGCAGCGACGTTGATGTTGTTGGCGACATTCTGATTGGCAAAGGTGCCACTGGCACTGGCCACATCCACGGTATCACCGGCAACAAAGCCCGCCAGTGTACCGGCGTTTACAGTTGCTGCCGTCGTGCCGTCATACACCTTGGTGGCTACGGTACTGCCACTGATACTCAGGGCCTTCTGGGTGATATCACCAGTCAGGGTCTGGCCAGCGAGACTGTAGTCAACAGCCTGTGCCCCGCCGAGGGTGTAGCTGGCGGCAACATCGATATTGTTGCCAGCCGTACTGGTGGCAAAGAGGCCGCTGGCACTGGCCACATCCACGGTATCGCCGGCAATGAAGCCCGTCAGGCTGCCGGCCGTCACGGTAGCGCTGGTAGTGCCATCATAGACCTTGCTGGCGACCGTGCTACCCGTGAGCGTCAGGGCCTTCGGAGTAATATCCCCGGTCAAGATCTGGCCGCCCAGGCTGTAATCAGCTGCCTCGGCGCCCCCCAACGTATAGCTGGCAGCAACATTGATGTTGTTGCCAACGGTGCTGGTGGCAAAGAGGCCACTGCTGCTCTGAACGTCCACGCTGTCCGTACCCACAATACCGCCGAGCGTACCGGCGGCAACCGTGGCATCCGTCGTGCCGTCATAGACCTTGCTGGCCACACTGCTGCCGCTGATGGTCAACACCTTGGCAGCAATATCAACACTGCCCGTGGCGCCGACGAGGGTGTAATCAGGGTCGTTCAGGCTCAGCCCGGTCGTAGCAACGAGGGTCTGGCTGCCCGCGTTCTGTCCCGCCAGATCGTTCGTGCCCGTACCCGAGACCGTGACCGAATCACTGCCCACCAGGTTGGTCACACTCAGCACACTGCCCAGCACGGTGGTGCTGCCGTCATAGGTACGGGCGCCGGTCAAGGTTACCGGACGCGGCGCGATGGTATAGGTGAAATCGCTGTCCGGGTTGTCCACGAAGGTATAGCCCTCGGAACTGACCAGGCCACTCTGGTAGGCGATGTTGTAGGTGCCGGCATGATTGCCCGCCGTCGGCTGACCGACATTGAGTGCCGGGTTGATCGATACCCCGATGGTGCTGGCATTGTCTTCGCTATCAACAAAACTGCCGGACAAGGTGAACGTATAGGTCGGCTGTGCGTCACCATATGTCGTGCCGGTAATGCCGCCATCACTGATGGAAACCAGCACCGTGCCGGCCTGGCTGGCATAAATGAAGCCGTCGCCGGACTCCGTAACGTCGGCTGGCGTGTAGCTGGCCGGCGTGGCATCGTAGTGACGGAAATCAGAGGTCAGGCCGCCCTTGTTGGTAGCGCCCGGATCGGCGGAATACACCAGCCAGCGACCGTTGGGCACGGAGAACACGGTCGCGCCAGCGGTGCTGTCGTTGTTGAAGGACTGCCCGCCCACCGCCAGCGCCGCACCCGTGGCCGTATCAGTGGCCGTGGTGCTGATGGTTGCCGCACCGTTCAGGGAGAAGGTGCCCGTGTTGGCAAAGGCCGATATGGCTCCGCCCGCCGTCAGCGGGTCATAGAGATAGATATTGCCGGCGGCGGCAATAGTGACCGCCCCGCCCGCGCTGGCTGCCGCACCGAGATTGAAGTCCTGGCTCGAATTGACACTGATCTGGCCGCCCGCGCTGAGCGCAGCGTTTACCGAGACGCCAGTGCCCGACAAATCAATATCACCGGCCGTGGAGGTCACATTTTCGACGGCCAGGCTGCCGCCGCCCGCTGCCAGCGTTACCGTACCGGCGGCGCTGACGTTGGCACCGTTAAAGGCAACATTGCCGTCGGTGGCCGTCACCGTGACCGGGCCTGCGCTGGAAGCAATCGAGCCAAACGAGTAGGGGCTGTTGTAGTAGATATCGACATCACCCGTGCCCCCGCCAAAGCCGGAAGTCAGGCCCACGCCCTGCGCACCAGCCACCGGCCCATAGACCGCCAGATACGAGGCCGCCTCGGCCACGGTTTCGCCGCTGCTGTTCAGCGTACCAAAAATCCGGATATCCGAGGCCGTAGCGCCCAGTTGCAGGGTGCCCGCAGCAGTGGTTTGCAGATTGGCGCTACCACCGACGAGCAGTTCGTCCGCACTCGCCACCAGGTTGATTGAGGCCGCCGTGACCGCAGAATCGGCGGTCAGGCCAGTGGCGGCCGTGGCATTGAACTGCCCCGGTGTAGTGATCGCCGTTTCGATATCGACACCGCCATTGCTGCCCAGCGCGTTGACGGTAATGTCGCCACCGGCCGCAAAGCTGGCCGTGCCCGCCGCATCATAGGACTGGCCCAGCTGTACATTGCCAGCGGTGGCCGTGAAGCTGGCCGTACCGGCGGCGGTGCTATTGCTGTTCATGGTGACGGTGGTGGCGGCCGTTGCATTGAACTGGCCGGCAGACACTACCGCACCTTCCACGTCGATATAACTGGTGGTATTGCTCAGGTTGATGTCACCGCTGGTGCTGGTCAGGCTGCCAGCGCTACTGACATCCAGAGCACCACCGGCGCTACCCAGGGTCAGGGCGGCAGCTTGCGTGGCGCCAGCGATATTGATGCCGGTGCCGGCACTGATATCGAGATCACCGTTATTGCTGACAGCAGCATTCGTATTGACCGAGCCGGCGGGCGCATCCAGTTGCATGAGGCCGGTGGCCGGCGCTCCAGGCCCGGTAAGCGTACTGCCCGTATTGATATTGATGTTGCCGGTGGTGGCGGTAAAGGTCACATTGCCACCGGAGCTCAACGGCGCATAAGTGTCGATATCGCCCGTGGCGGCACTCAGGTCAAGGTCACCCGCCGCGCTGATCGAGCCGCCGCTAACAACACCGGTAGCTCCCTGCAATTGCGTGGCCCCGGAGCTGACCGTCAATACGCCATCCTGATACACAGTCCCGGCGGTGGAGGTCAGGGTGACCGGGCCACCGACCGTTTCAATATTGCTGGAAGTGTCGGAGTTGAGCGTCGCGTTATCGAGCGCCGTCACCGTCAGCGAGCCACCCACGGTGATGGGAGCCTCGATGTCCACACTGCTCAGCGGCGCGGTGATCTGCACTGCACCACTTGTATCCGTCAGCACACCATCGACATCAACGCTGCCAGTGGTCGCCGTCAGCGTTACCGGACCATTGCTGACAAGGCCATCGTTCAGGCCGATGCTGCCATTGGCGGTGACGGTCACCCCGCCACCGGCATTGACGGGCGTGTTGTAGGTGTTGACCGAGCCACCGGCCGAAGTCAGAACAACATTGCCGCCCGCCGTCAGGCTGCCCGAGGAGTCCGTATCGCCCGTGGCGGTCGAGGTGGAGGCCAGCGTCAGGTTGCCGGCAGCGCCAATGACGGCCTCGTTCGACACGCCGGTACTGCCCTCAATCACGATGTCGCCGGCTGTATTGCTGAGACTGTCGTTGAGAATGGTAGTGCCGCCGGCCGTGACCATGCTGACAGCACCCGCTACCGTTGCTACATTGCCCGTGCTGTACCAGTTGAACAGCGTCTCGTTGCCAGCGCCGATATCCAGGGCGCCCGCCAGACTGACATTGGCCTCAACCTCGACCGAGCCTTCGGGAGCCTGAATCTGGGTCAGCAGGCCTGCACCGGTGGACTTGAGCAAGGTCTCTATGTTCACCCCGCCGGTGTCGGAGGTCAGGGTGATCGGGCCGGCGGCATTGACGCCGACCATGTACAGGTTACCGCTGGCATCAACACTCAGCTGGCCACCCGCATTGGTTTGCTGATTCGTGCTGATCGAGCCACCCGCCATGGTTTGCAGGGTGATATTGCTGCTGGCGTTGAGCTGGCCGGAAACCGAGATGCCGCCCGCCGACGAGGTCGCCGAGAGCGCGCCCGTGGCCGTGACAATCCCGTCCTCCTGAACACCGGCGGCGCCGGCCCAGACAACCGGCCCGCTATTGAGAGTGCCGTCGACCAATACCTGCCCGGCCGTCGAGGTCATGCTGGTAGTACCGGCAATGGCAGCAGTATTGCCGGAGGAATTCCAGTTCAACAGGGCATTGCCTTGTGCGCTGACGGTCAAGCTGCCACCGATCACGGCCGGCGCCTCAACATCGGCCGGACCCAGCGGTGCCGAAACCTGTACCCCCGCCGTACCGCTGTCGTTCAAGACGGCATCTATATTGGCAAAGCCAGTGCTGGCCGTCAGGCTGACCGCACCAACGGCGGTCAGGCCACCATTCATGGCGATATTCTGGTTGGCAGTAGCCGTAACTTCGTTACCGGCATTGATGCTATTGGTGTTGACCGAACCACCCGCCGAACTCAGGACCACATTGCCGGCCGCCGTCAGACTGCCCGAGGAATCTGTATCGCCCGTAGTGGTCGACGTCGTGGCCAGTGTGAGGTTACCCGCTGACGCTACACTGCCGCTGCTCGCGATGCCGGTGCCGCCTTCGATCACGATGTCGCCCGTTGTATTACCCAGGCTGTCGTTGACATAGGTGATGCCACCCGCCGTTGCGATATTCACCGCGCCCGCTACCGTGGCCACATTGCCCGTGCTGTACCAGTTGAACAACGTCGCATTGCCCGCGCCGATATCCAGGGCACCCGCCAGACTGACATTGGCCTCAACCTCTACTGTGCCCTCCGGCGCATTGAGCTGGGTCAGGAGACCCGCGCCGGTGGACTTGAGCAGGGTCTCTATGTTCACCCCGCCGGTGTCGGAGGTCAGGGTAATCGGGCCGGCGGCATTGACGCCGACCATGTACAGGTTGCCGCTGGCATCAACACTCAGCTGGCCACCCGCATTGGTTTGCTGATTCGTGCTGATCGAGCCACCCGCCATGGTTTGCAGGGTGATATTACCGCTGGCGTTGAGCTGGCCGGAAACCGAGATGCCGCCCGCCGACGAGGTCACCGAGAGTGCGCCCGTGGCCGTGACAATCCCGTCCTCCTGAACACCGGCGGCGCCGGCCCAGACAACCGGCCCGCTATTGAGAGTGCCGTCGACCAATACCTGCCCGGCCGTCGAGGTCAGGCTGGTGGTGCCGGCAATGGCGGCAGTTTCGCCGTCGTAAGGGGAATTCCAGTTCAACAGGGCATTGCCTTGTGCGGTGACGGTCAAGCCGCCACCGATCACAGCCGGCGCCTCAACATCGGCCGAACCCAGCGGCGCCGACACCTGCACTCCCGCCGTACCACTGTCGCTCAATACGCCGTCGATACTGGCATTGCCCGTGGCCGCCGTCAGGCTGACCGCACCGACCGCAGTCAGGCCGCCGTTCAGGGAAATATTCTGGTTGGCGCTGACCGTGACTTCATTACCGGCAATGATGCTATTGGTGTTGACCGAACCACCCGCCGAACTCAGGACCACATTGCCGGCCGCCGTCAGGCTGCCCGAGGAGTCCGTGTCGCCCGTGACGGTCGAAGTAGAGGCCAGTGTCAGATTGCCGGCAGCGCTGATGGCGCCGTCGTTCTGCACGCCGGTGCCGCCTTCAATCACGATATCCCCAGCCGTATTGCTCAGGCTGTCGTCAAGATAGGTGATACCACCCGCGGTAATCACGCTGACAGCACCACCAACCGTGGCGACATTGCCCGTGCTGTACCAGTTGAAGAGCGTCTGGGTGCTGTCGCTGATGTCAAGGGCGCCCGCGAGGTTGACGTTCGCTTCCACATCCACCTGCCCCGCCGGAGCCTCAAGTTGGGTCAGCAGGCCGCTGCCTGTGGAATTGAGAGAACCGTCCACGGTCAGGTCACCGGTGTCGGCCTTCAGCGTAATCGGGCCGGCGGCGCTGACGCCGGTCAGCGTCATGGTAGTGCCGGCCTCGGCGCTGACCTGGCCGCCACTGGAGTTGGTGCCCTGGTTCACGGTGATGCCACCACCCAGCGCCTGCAATGTGATGTCGCCGCTGGCATCAAAGGCTCCCGGTGCATAAATGTTACCGGTTGTCGCGGTCACTGCCAGGGTCCCGGAGGCCGTGGTGATACCGTAGTCCTGCACGCCGCCAGCACCCAGCATCTGGGTCGGCCCGGCAGTCACGGTGCCGTCAACCAGTACCTGTCCGTCGTTGGAGGTCAGGCTGAGGGCTCCGCCAACATTGGCGGTGTAGCTGGCACTGTTCCAGTTAAAGGTCAGATTGCCGCTGTCAGTCGCCGTCAGGGTGCCGGCCACATTTACCGTGCCCTCGACATCCACCGTACTCTGCAGCGCCTGCAACAACACCGACGCATTGCCGGTGTCAGCCAGCGATCCGATCGCCTCACTGCCGGTATCGGCAATCAGGCTTACCGCAGCGCCGGCACTCACGGTGCTGGCGCTCAGGTTGTTGCCGGCTTCCGCCGTGACCTTGCCACCGGCACTCACACTATTCACCGCAATGGAGCCAGCCAGCGCTGTCAATGTGACGTCACCCGTCACACTGGGAACGATGGTGGAGTTGACCGCCGAAAGCAGGTTCGCATTGATATTGCCGTTGGAGACAACAAGGCTCAGCGGACCAACAGACGCCGCGCTGCCGTCAACCTGGATAGCCGTAATACCCTGCAAGTCAACCGCCCCACCTGCCGTCAGCGCGCCATCCTGGTCTACCGCACCGGTCGTCGTGGATTGCAGGCTGGCCGCGCCGCCAACCGTCACCGTATTGCCGGAATTGCTCCAGTTCAGGAATACGGTGTCGCTGGCAGTAGCCGTCAAGGCGCCGGCGATATCAAGATTCGCCTCAATATCAATTTGTCCGTTGGCCACCTGCAGCTGGGCACCGCCAAGCGTTGTATCCAGGAAGCCGGTGATGCTCGCATCGGTGCCGGCGTTAACACTGACGCTCGCCGCCGTGACATTGTCGAGGCTGCTGCCAGCATTGGAGGTGTCGGTCAGCGCACCAGCCGCCGTCACGTTAACCAGGTTCACACCATTGCCGCCACTGGCAACCAGATTGCCGGCAGAGCTGATGGGGCCCTCGTCGGTAATCGTGCCAGTGCTGGCAATAAGGGACATATCGCCCCCCAGGGAGCTCAGGCCGCCCAGATTGCCGCCACCATCATTATTGACCGTCAGATTGCCCGTGCCCGTATTCAGGCTGAGGGTGGTGGCCGCGCTCACCGGCTGATCAATGGTGATGCCGGTAGCGGCTTGCACCTGCACGGACCCTGAGCCCGTGCTGAGCTGCCCTGCGTAAAAGGCACCACCCGTAGTGGTAGCTGCAAAGTTGCCCGCTACGGTGTCTATGTTGGTATTGGGGCCGTTATAAATCAGGTTGATGTCGCTGGCGGCCCCCAGGGTGAGGTCACCGCCGGTGGCGATACCGGACGACTGGGCATAAATCGCGCCCGTGGGAGCCTGGATAGTGATGCCACCCGTGCCACTGCTGTCGAGCGCACCGTTGAGCTGAACATTGCCATTGCTGGTGCTGAGGCTGACCGGACCCGGAGTACCCAGGCTGCCGATACTGATGCCGCCGCCCGCAACTTCCGTAACCGTGCTGGTGGCAGTAGCCGCCGCCATATTGATGGCACTGCCGGCCGTGACCAGCAACTGCCCTGCCGAGGTAGTGCTGCCATCAACGGTGACGGTGCCGGTGGTGGCGGTCAGGGTGGTATCACCGCCGTGGCTGGTCAGGCTGCCGAGGTTGCCGCCGCCGTCGTTATACACACTCAAGGTGCCGTTGTCGGTGATCAGGCTGAGCGTGGTGGCGGCGCTCAGTGGCTGATCGATGGTGATGCCCGTATTGGCATGCACCTGGACGAAGCCGGTATTGGTGGTGATCTGGCCGGCACTGAAGGCGCCGGCGGGCACGGTGGCGGTCAAGCTTCCAGCTACCGTGTCGACATTGGTGGTGGGGCTGTCGTAGATCAGGTTGATGGCATTGGAGGCGGTCAGGTCCAGGTCACCACCAGTGGTGATACTGGACTGTGCATAAATCCCGTCGGCCAGGGTCTGGATATTGATGCCGCCCGTGCCGCTGCTGTCGAGCGCGCCGGTGAGCAGTACATAGCTGTCGGTGGAACTCAGGCTGACCGGGCCCGGGGTGCTCAGGCTGCCGATGGTAATGGCGTTGACCGCCGTTTCGGTAACCGTGCCGGTGGCAGTGGCCGCCGCCATATTGATGGCATTACCAGCCGTTACCAGCAACTGGCCTGCCGAAGCGGTATTGCCACTCACGTTGACGGAGCCGGTCGTGGCGGTCAGCGTGATGTCATTGCCGGCCTGCGATTGCAGGCTGCCGAGATTGCCGCCACCGTCGTTGTACACGGTCAGGTCATTGTTGTCGGTCACCAGGGTGATACTGGTAGCCGATAGCACCGGCTGGTCGATACGGATGCCGGTATTGGCGTGTACATTCACCGTGCCTGTGCCCGTCGTAATCTGGCCGGCGTCAAAACCGCCAGCGGTCGTGCTCGCGGTGAAGCTGCCGCCAATGCTGTCCAGCGAGTTATTGGGACCACTGTCAATCAGGTTGATATCGTTGACGGCCTTGATTTGCAGGTTGCCCGGCACCGTAATACCGGCGTCGGCATTGACGGCGCCACCTGCCGAACTGAGTTGCACCAGAGGTTGACCCGTGCCGGTGTCCAGCAGGCCGTAATAAAGATTGACATCACCCCCGGAGTCCGACGTACCGGTACTGCTGATGGTCACGCCACCGTTGACCGTGGTACTGCCCAGCGAGATACCGGTCAATGCAGTTGCGGTCAGGGCACCGGCTGACGCAGTGCTGCCTTCGACATTGATGTTGCCGTTGCTGGCGGCCAGGGTGATGTCACCACCGTGGCTGGTCAGGCTGCCGAGGTTGCCGCCACCGTCGTTATACACGGTCAGCGTGTTGTTGTCGGTGGTCAGGCTGAGGCTGCTGGCCGCGCTCAGCGCTTGATCGATGGTGATACCCGTATTGGAATGTACCTGCACGAAGCCGGTATTGGTGCTGATCTGGCCGGCATCAAAAGCACCAGCAGTCGTGGTGGCGGTGAGGTTGCCGGCTACCGTGACCACATTATTGGTGGGGCCGTCATAAATCAGGTTGATGTCATCAAGGGCGGTCAGGATCAGATCGCCCCCGGTGGTGATATTGGACTGGGCATCAATCGCCCCGGCCAGGGCCTGGATAGTGATGCCACCCGTGCCGCTGCTGTCGAGCGCGCCACTGAGTTGCACATCGCTATTGGTGGAACTGAGGCTGACTGCGCCCGGCGTGCTCAGGCTGCCGATATTGATGGCGTTGGCCGCACTCTCGGTAACGGCACTGGTGGCGGTGGCCGCCGCCATATTGATGGCATCGCCAGCTGTGACCAGCAACTGGCCGGCCGAAGAGGTGCTGCCACCCACATTGACGGAGCCGGTACCGGCGATAAGCGTAATGTCACCGCCGTGACTGGTCAGGCTACCAAGGTTGCCGCCACCATCGTTGTACACGGTCAGGGCGTTGTTGTCGGTGTTCAGGCTGAGGCTGGCGGCCGCGTTCAGCGCCTGGTCGATAGTGATGCCCGTATTGGAGTGCACCTGCACGAAGCCGGTACCGGTAGTGATCTGGCCGGCATCAAAAGCACCCGCTGTTGTGTTGGCGGCGAGGTTGCCAGCCACCGTGACCACATTATTGGTGGGGCCGTCATAAATCAGGTTGATGTCATCAAGGGCGGTCAGGATCAGATCACCGCCGGTGGTGATATTGGACTGGGCATCAATCGCGCCGGCCGGGGCCTGGATATCAATACCGCCGGTGCCACTGCTGTCGAGGGCCCCATTGAGTTCTACATAGCTGCTGGTGGAGCCGAGGCTGACCGCGCCCGGCGTACTCAGGCTGCCGATGGTGATGGCGTTGGCTGCACTCTCGGTAACGGCACCGGTGGCGGTGGCCGCCGCCATATTGATGGCATTGCCAGCCGTGACCAGCAACTGGCCGGCGGAGGTGGTGCTGCCATCAACATTGACGGAGCCGGTGCTGGCGGTCAACGTGATGTCACTGCCGGCCTGCGACTGCAGGCTGCCGAGATTGCCACCACCATCGTTGTACACCGTAAGGTCGCCCGTGTCGGTCACCAGGTCAATGCTGGTGGCCGACAGCAGGGGCTGGTCGATACGGATACCGGTATTGGCGTGCACGTTTACAAGGCCGCTAGCCGTCGTAATCTGGCCGGCATCGAAGCCGCCGCCGGTTGTGGTGGCGGTCAAGTTGCCGGCTACCGTGTCCACATTGTTGGTAGCGCTGTTGTAAATCAGATTGATGTCATCAAGGGCGGTGAGGCCCAGATCACCGCCGCTGGTAATATTGGACTCGGCATAAATGCCATTGGCCAGGGCCTGAATGGTGACGCCGCCACTGCCACTGCTGTCGAGGGCACCGTTGAGTTGCACGTAGCTACTGGTCGAACCGAGGCTGACGGAGCCCGGCGTGCTCAGGCTGCCGATGTTGATGGCATTGACCGCCGTTTCGCTAACCGTGCCGGTGGCGGTGGCCGCCGCCATGTTGATCTGGTTGCCGGCAGTAACCAGCAACTGGCCGGCCGAGGTGGTGCTGCCACCGACATTGACGGAGCCGGTGGTGGCGGTCAGGGTGATATCGCCGCCGGCCTGCGATTGCAGGCTGCCGAGATTGCCGCCGCCGTCATTGTATACGGTGAGGTCGTTGTTATCGGTCAGCAGGGTGATGCTGGTAGCCGATAGCACCGGCTGGTCGATCCGGATACCGGTATTGGCGTGCACGCTCACAGCGCCGGTGCCCGTCGTAATCTGGCCGGCGTCAAAACCGCCCGCCGTCGTGCTGGCGGTGAAGCTACCGCCAATGCTGTCCAGCGAGTTGTCGACACCACTGGCAATCAGGTTGATGTCGTTGACGGCCGTGATTTGCAGGTCACCAGGCACCGAAATACCGGCGTCGGCGTTGACGGCGCCACCTGCGGAGCTGAGCTGCACCAGGGGCAGGCCCTTGCCCGTATCCAGCAGGCCGCCATCAAGATTGATATCGCCCCCGGAGTCCGGTGCACCGGTACTGCCGAGATTGACGGCACCATTCACTGTCGTGCCGTTCAGGGTGATGCTCGTCTGCGCCGTTGCCGTCAAGCCAGCAGCAGAGTTGGTGCTGCCATCGACCGTGATGGAACCGGTGGTGGCGGTCAGGGTGATATCACCCGCTTGCGACTGCAGGCTGCCGAGATTGCCGCCATTGTCGTTATAGATCAGGACATTGTTGTTATCGGTCAGCAGATTGATCGCGGTGGCCGACAGCAGGGGCTGATCGATCTGAATGCCGGTATTGGCGTGCACACTTACCGGGCCGGCGTCAGTAGTGATCTGGCCAGCATAGAAGGCACCGCCGCTGCTGGTGGCCGTCAGGCTGCCACCCACGTTGACGGTATTGGTCGTGGCGCTGTAGTAGATCAGGTTGATGTCGTCGGCAGCGTTCAGGACCAGATCACCGCCCGTGCTGATACTGGACTGGGCTTCAATCGCTCCGGCCGGGGTCTGGATGTTGACGCCGCCCGTACCGCTGCTATCCAGAGCCCCGGTAAGTTCCACACTGCTGTTGGTAGAGCCGAGGCTGACCGGGCCCGGCGTGCTCAAACTGCCGATGTTGACCGCATTGAGCGCGGCTTCAGTCACCGTGCTGGTGGCGGTGGCCGCCGCCATATTGATCTGGTTGCCAGCGGTGACCAGCAACTGGCCTGCCGAGGTGGTGCTGCCGTCAACGTTGACGGAGCCCGTGGTGGCCGTGAGGGTGATATCGCCACCGGCCTGCGATTGCAGGCTGCCCAGATTTCCGCTGCCGTCGTTGTACACGGTGAGGTCATCGTTGTCGGTCAGCAGGGTGATGCTGGCGGCGGACAGCAATGGCTGGTAGATGGTAATACCCGTGTTGGCGTGCACATTTACAGAGCCAGTGCCCGTAGTAATCTGGCCGGCATCAAAGGCGCCGCCGGTCGTGGTGGCGGTGAGCTGGCCACCCACGTTGACGGTATTGGTCGTGGGGCTGAAGTAAATCAGGTTGATGTCGTCAGCAGCGTTCAGGACCAGGTCGCCGCCGGTGCTGATATTGGACTCGGCATAGATGGCGCCGGTCGGGGCCTGGATGTTGATGCCGCCCGCTCCGGTGCTGTCGAGGGCCCCGTTGATTTCTACGTAGCTGCTGCTGGAACTGAGACTGACCGCACCTGGGGTGCCCAGACTGCCAATGTTGATGGCGTTGACGGCGCTTTCAGTGGCGGCGCCAGTGGCCGTGGCGGCGGCCATACTGATGGCGCCGCCAGCGGTTACCAGCAGTTGACCAGCGGAGTTGGTGTTGCCCTGCACAGTGATCGAACCGCTGGTTGCCGTCAGCGTGATATCGCCGGCATTGCCCGAGGCCAATGTGCCAAAGTTGCTGCTGCCATCGTTGAAAACATAGATGTCGCCGCCCGAGGTCTGCAGGCTGAGCGCACCGTCTGCCACCACCGGGTCGCCAAAGGCGATGCCGTTGGCCGCCTGAACCGTGATGGCGCCACCACTGGAGGTCAGGCCATAGGCGTCAAAAGACCCCGCACCCGTGGTAGCAGTTACCCCGCCGTTGGCGCTGTCATTATTATTGTTGCTGTTGTAGTCGAGGCTGATGCCGTCAAGGCCCGTCAGTGTCAGGCTGCCATCAACATTGACCGGCGCCTGCAGGTAAAGATTGCCGGCGGGCGCCAGCAATTGCACTGCCGAGGTGCTGGTATCGGTCAGCGCCCCGGTCAAATAGATATAGCCCGCATCAGCGCTCACCGTGATGGCGCCATCGGCTGCCACGCCGTTGAGCAGCACGTTGCCCCCGGTGTCGCTGACCGTCACGCCCAGGCCGGCGGTGATAGCCGCCAGGTTGACGCCATTTTGGGAGCTGCTGCTGACATTGCCACCCGCCGTGGTGGCGGACTGCACGGTAATGCCACCCAGCAAGGCATTCAGCTGAACATCGCCAGTGGTCGTCGTCAGGCTGCCAAAGTTGACGTCACCGTCATAGTTGACGTTGATATTGCCGGTGTCGGACGTCAGATAGAGATTGCCCGCCGCGCTCACTGCGCCCGATATGCTCAGGTTATTGACGGCGTCGGCAATGATGTCACCCGCACTGGAACTCAGCGTGCCGGCTTCATCAATATCGCCCCCAAAGTCCTGGATATCAATGACGCCCGTGGCCCTAATGGTGTTGGAGGGCCGCGAGGTATTGAGGTTGGTACCGCCGGTGCCTTCGATGGTCAGGGCGCCGCCGATGGTCAGCGACGATTCGATATCGACCGTGCTGTTATCCGACAGGATCTGCGCGCCCACCGCCGTAGTAGTCAGGCTGGTATCGGTCAGGGTCAGGGCGCCGTTTTCCGTGCTGATCGTGGCGTCATTGGCAGAACTGATGCTGCCACCCGTCGATTCAAAGGTGGTGTTGGCGGTCATGCTCAGCTGGTTGGCCGAGCTCACGCTCACCCGGTTGCCCAGCAGGCTGATGGAGCCGGTGGGGGCCGCTACAGAGAGGTTGCCGTTGTTCAGACTGGTCAGGGCACCCGTCGTTGAATCGCCATCGTCATTGATGGTCAGGTTGCCGCCGCTGGTATTGCCAGCGGGTGTGCCCAGCGAGGTTTCACCGGCGATCAGTTGCAGGCCGGTGCCCCCGGTAAGGGGAGCATTGACGGTCATGCTGCCGCCGGACTCCAGGTCGAGAGTACCGCCCGTGGTGACACCGGCGTTGACTTCGAGAGTGCCGCCTGCCAGCAGGCTGAGGGCGCCGCCAACATTCACGGCGCTGTTGACCTGGATGTCTTCGGTGGCCTGCAGGGTGAGCGAGCTGTCGGCACCATCGGCCAGCGACAGTTCGCTCGGGGTGATGATGCCCATATTGGCAATGCCGGTGCTCAACAGCGCGGCGCTGTTTTCAGGAGCAGCGACCAGCCAGACCGCCCCGGACACATTGCCGTTGGAGGTGCCGGTGGAAAGATTGGGGCTGATGACGATGTAGTTGCTGTCAGACAGCGCGGTGATACCGCCAGAGCCCAGCATGTCGGCATTGCCCGTCAGGCCGCCCACAAGACTGTTGCTGGAGGAAACGACCCCGGTGGTGGTGCCGCCGCTGCCATCGCCCCAGGTGACGGAGCCCGCGTTGGCAGTAGCAGTAGCCGTGTTGGTCCAGTTCGGATCAGCCACCACGTAGTCGCCGTTGGCCAGCCCGGTGATGCCGGTGTAGGTTGTGTAATTAATATTGACGCTGCCACCGCCGAGATTGTCAGTCGTGGTGCTGCCCACCAGGCTGTTGGTGGAACTGACAGTGCCTATGGTGCCGCCATCGACGCCATTGCCCCAGGTCACGGCGCCCATGCCACCGTTCCAGCTGGGACTGGCGACAACATAATTGCCATTGCTGAGCGGAACAACACCGCCCTCACCCAATGCGGGTGCAGAGCCGCCGACAAAATCGCCGGCGGTAGCGCCGGCAGTGGCGCCAACAAGGCTGTTGGTGGTGCCCGAGATCACGCCACTCACGCCGGTACTGCCGCTACCCCAAGTGACGGCCCCGGTATTGTTGTTCCAGTAGGGGCTGGCGACGACATAATTGCCGGTGCCGCCTTCCAGCTCGATAGCGCCGATGCCACTGCCATTGAAGCCTACCTGGTCGCCGCCGGTATAAGAACCACCGTCGTTAAGGGTGCCGGCGGTACTGCCCACCAGACTGTTGCTGGCGGAGATGACTCCGAAGCTATTGTTGTCGCCGCCACCAATCGCGCCACTGCTGCCGTCGACGAAAGTCACGGCTCCCCTGTTGCCGCTCCAGCCGGAGCTGACCACCAGATAATTGCCGTTGCTCAGCGCAAGCACGCCATTGGTATAGCCAAAATTGATATTGAGCAGACCCACATAGTCGCCGCCGGTAGTGTCGCCGTTGGACGTGCTGCCGGTCAGGCTGTTGGTCTTGTTGGACACCACGCCGCTGACGCCATCGGAGGCACTGCCCCAGGTGACGGCGCCGGTGCCGTTGCTCCACAGCGGACTGCTGACGACATAGTTACCGTTATTGAGTACAGTAATAGCGTCGGTGCTGCTGTCGTTGTAGTTGAGCCCGCCGACATTGTCGCCGGAGAAGCTGCCGGTGAGGCTATTGCTGGACGATACGGTGCCAACGGTGCCTCCGCTGACCTCGCCGTCGCCCCAGGTGACGGCACCAACATGATTCCCGAAAATCGGGCTGACCACCACGTAGTTGCCACCGGGCAAGGCCACCACGCCGCCGCTGCCGACCTCGTCGCCTTCGGTGGCGCCGGTAAGGCTATTGCCGGCGACGACATTGCCGATAGTAGCAGCAGTGCCGCTGGCCCAGGTAACGGCGCCCACACCGCCATTCCAGTTCGGGCTGTCGACAACATAGTCGCCAAAGCCAAGCACAGTGATGCCCTTGGAGCCGATCTGGTCACCCGAGGCCACACCGATCAGGCTGTTGCTGTCGTCGGTGCCGTTGATGCTGCCGAGCGTACCGTTGGTGCCATCGCCCCAGGTCACGGCGCCGGCCGAACTGATAAGGGAGGCGTTGACGTTCAGGTAGCTGAAGTTCGGGCTGTTCACCACGTAATTGCCGTTGTTCAGCGACACCACACCGCCGACACCGTCGTTATTGACGCCACCACCGATATGGGTAATGACGCCACCGGAGTTGATGCCAACCAGGCTGTTGGCGGCAGATATAAAGCCTGCCAGCTGGCCCGTGCCGCTGCCATTGCCCCAGGTCACCGCGCCAGCCTGACCGTCCCACAGGTAGTTGTCCACCACGAAGTTATAGCCAGGGCCGACCTCGGTGACGGCCGACGCGCCATTACCGAGGCGTGCGCCCAACTCGTCACCGACAATACTTTGCGCGACATTGGTCTGCGTGCTGCCGACCACGCTGTTATTGCTGCTGATCGCACCCACCGTGGCGGAGCCGATAACGCCGCTGGACATCGTGATCGCGCCCGCCTGCCCGTTCCAGTTCGGGCTGGTGACGACAAATTCACCAGTGCCATAGCTGTTACCAAGGGCGGTAACACCGATGGCCTCAGGCGCCGAGGTGACGGAGTCATAGCCGACCATGTCGCCCGCCGTGCTACCCACCAGGCTGTTGCTGGTGCTTGCCACACCGACAACGGTGCCGGCGCTGCCGTCGCCTACGGTGACCGCGCCCATGCCGCCGCCCCACATCGGGCTGGCAATGGCGTAATTGCCGTTTTCCAGCGCCACGATGCTGGCTGAATAGTCAGACTGGCTGCCCACCTGATCGCCAGGATTGGCACCCACGATACTGTTGCTGGCGCTGACCACGCCGCTGACGCCGCTGGTGCCACTACCCCAGGTGACGGCACCGGTGCTGCTGCTCCACCAGGGACTATCGACCACGTAATTGCCATTGTTCAGCAGTACAATGCCGCTCCCGGTCTCGCTCTCGGTGGTACCGCCGACATGGTCGCCGGTAGTGCCATCGCTGGTGGACACGCTGCCCACGAGGCTGTTGGCAGCGGAGACAAAGCCACTGGAACCCGTGGTGCCGCTGACAAAACTGACCGCCCCGGCCCCGCTGTTCCAGTTGGGGCTGTCCACCACGAAGTTGCCGTTATACAGGTTGATGATGCCGCTGCCGCCGTTGACCGCACCCAGCTGGTCACCGGCATGGCTGCCATACAGCGCCGACACCAGGGCGCCGGTGCTGTGGTCGTAGACATAAACCGCACCCGCCTGGCTACCGCCAAAATTGTCGTCTGGCGAAGACACGACGATATTGCCGGTGACATAGAAATCGCCGCCTTGATGACTCAGGTCAAGAACGCCGCCGGAGCCGTCATTGCCGGAGGTGATGTTGTCGGGCGGGGCCAGATCAAGGTAAAGCGAAGCCGGGGCGGTGGCGTCGATGATGATATCGGTGGGGTCAAACAGCACGGCGCTGTCGTTGCCGGTCTTGATGCTGCCACCGAGGCTGAGTGTGCCCTTGGAAGAGACTTCAACATCGGCATTGGCGCCAGTACTCAGGCTGCCGAAAAAGCCGGTGCTGCTTTGCGACCAGATGGCGAGCTGGGCGCCGCTGCCAGCAAGGTTGATCTGGCTGCTGGGGTTGATGGCGACCGTGTCGGCATTGCTGATGCTGGCGTTTTTGCCGTGGTAGCCGCCGCCAATCCAGATACTGCCTGCTGTGCTGGAGCCGGAGGCGCTGACGCTGGCATCGGCGAGGGTGATGCTCTGGCCAGTGATGGTGACGTTACCGCCGCTACTGCTGCCGCTGGCATCGACACTGCCGGAGAGGAAGGTGTTGGAGCCGCCATCGAGGGTGATGCTGCCGCCGCTGGACGTGACTGTGCCGCTGGCGGTCTGCAACAGGGCGAGACCTGCCGACAAGTCAATGCTGCCACCGCTGATGCTGCCGCTCTGCAAGATGCCGTGGGCACTGGCATCGACCGTGCTGGCGCTGAGGCTGCCGGCATTGGTGATGACACCGTTGCTGCTGTCGCCGACGAGGCTGATGACGCCATTCTGGTTTTGTATGCTGGTGGCATCAACCATACCTGCATTGTTCACGACCGCCGTCGCGAGGCTGTTGGCGGCCCTGGCCGTCATCAGCACCTGCCCGCCCTGGGCCTCGATCAGTTGCCTGTTTTCAGCCAGGGCATTTACCGCGCCCTGATTGACCTGCAGGCTGAGCAGGCCGTCGCCGGCAAAGTCGATGGTGACATCAGTACCCGCGGCGAGATCAACGCTGCCCAGCCTGGCGCTGATGCTGCCCTCGTTGCTGACCTGCCCGCCGAGCAGGGCGACATAGCCGCCGTCGCTGACGCTGATGCTGCCTTCGTTGGTGACGCTACCCGCCGTGCCACTGAAATGGTAATTGCCGGCGGCAAAATCCTTGTCGGTAATATTCAGTGTGGAGGCGACAAGGCCACCGACATTGACCTGCGCGGTCTGCCCAAAGAGTACGCCATTGGGATTGATGAGGAAGACTTGCCCGTTGGCATTGAGGTGGCCGTAAATCTGGCTGGGGTCGCTGCCGAGTATGCGGTTGAGCGCTACGGCGCTGCTGCTGGGCTGGTTGAAATTGACGGTTTCGCTGCTGCCGATATTGAAGCTGTTCCAGTTGATGGACAGGTTCTGGCTTTGCTGGCTGACGCTGAGGGTCGTGCTTCCTGTCTGGCTGATACTGCCCTGGCCGAGGCTGACCTGACCGCCCGTGGGCAAGGCAAAGGCGCCGCCGGAGATGAGGGCCATGGCCGCGATCAGGGTGCGGGCGCCACCACTTTTGCCCTTGGAACGGGCATATTCCGGCGCCGGGACCCAGGCTTGCTGGCTTTCGTTCCATACCAGTCGGTAAGCACGGTTCATTTTCTCATCCTCCCTGGACGGCTGCACTAAACGGCAGCAGCGGTCTTGATATCAAAAAAAGTAAGCAGTCAACTGCACACCAACACGGGCTCGCCCATTGGCACCGGTGGTCGGTGCATCACCGTCGCGCCATGCCACGAATGCTTGCGCGGCAAGGGTGGAGCGACTCCAGTAAAGACTGACGCCCTCACCAGCAAGATTCCGGCCATTGGCAGGATCTGTGGCAAGGGGGTGTTTGTTCAGCAGGGCGCGAGCACCGTCAGCAAAGGCTCCGGCCTGCCACTCTTCAGTAACAGCATAGCGAAGCTCCAGCCGCGCGAGCAGCGCTTCGTCGGAGGACGACTCACCGGGCGCATAGGCGCGCACCGCGCTGGCACCACCGAGGCTCATTTTCTCGGTGGAGTCGAGACCTTTGTCGGCCCACTGCCCCGAAAGCTGGCCATTCAGGGTCAGACGGCTGGCGAGAATTTGCTGACGTGAAAGCTGGAAATCCAGCTTGTCGTAGTGGCCGCTGACCGGGGCGGGCTGGCCCGGTGTGGCCAGGGCGGTGTCGAGATTGATGTGGCCATCGGTCAGGGTCAGGCTGTCGGTGGTCTGGCCGCCACTGTCGTTCTGCTGGCCGCTGAGCGTGACAGCGGCGGCATTGATGTTCTTGAGAGGAAAGGCGTCGATGACATCGTCCAGCCGTTTGTGGTCAAGCGTGGCCTCCACATCAAGGCTGCCCTCACGGCTGCGCAGCAGGGGTTGAAGCCCAAGCAGGCTGAAGTCACTGGCCGAGCCATGCGCCTGCAAGGCCGCGAAATCACCACCCAGCTTGTAGTCGAGCACCGAGGCGCCGCCGCCCACCTGGGTGCCGTAGTCACCTACCGGAATCTGGTAGCCGAGCCGTGCATAGTCGATGCCTCGCGCGAGCAGGGTTTGCAGGTTGAGCGCGTCGCCCTCCCCGGTAGGGCTGCTGACGCGGACGACACCCGTGAGCTGGTTGCTGCCGGTGTAGCGGTTGCCGTCGTTGTTATAGATCAGGCTGCCGCCAACACGGGACGAGGCGCCCACAGCCACGTCGAGGTCGGTACTGCCAACCGCATCGCCGGGCTTGAGGGTGGAGCGCACAACGGCGCCGGGCAGTTCGTTGAGCAGCATCAGGTCGCGGTTGAGCGCGGCAGCCTGCACCGGCTGGCCCTCGGGCAACTGCTGCAACTGGCGGCGGACGGCAGCGTCTGACAGCAGCGACTGGTTGCGCAGGTTGATGTGGCCAAGCTGGCCCTCCAGCACGCGCACCTCCACACTGCCGTCTTTTATTTGCTGCGGCGGCAGCCAGGCACGTGCCAGCAAATAGCCGTGGCGGTGATAGTAGTCGGTGATCTGCTCGAGCTTGTCCTTGATGTCGGCCATGGTCAGCGGCTTGCCGAGAGCATCGGCGAGCAGCGCCTGCAGCGTGGCTTCAGGAAAAGCGGTAGCGCCGCTGATATGGAAAGCAGTGACGGTGACGGTGGCGCCACCGGGCGCTGTGGGCGTGGCGAGGGGCGCAGGCGCGGGCAGCGCCGAGGCTGGCGAGGCGGGTGCCAGCGGCTGCACGGGCTTTATATTTTGCAGGATCACACCGGCATCGGGCGTGGGGGTAGCGGCCAACGCACACAGAGGCAGACTGCCGACAACAAGCAACAGCGCCACAGCAATGCTGCCAGGACGAACCAAAACTATTGCCCTGCGCGGGCTTGTTCCATCAAACAACAGCATGCATCCCTACCCCTTCACTCCTGAAAACCAGACTCCCTGCTGCCTGTTGCTGCAGTGAAGCCGCAATATGTCTCTGGCGGCATGCCTCTTTCGAAGGCCGCTTCTGCCCGCTTGATGGCACGGGTCATATTATTATGGTGTGGTATGTCGGGCAGCCATTACCCTGCGGCTTTGCCACTGTGGGCCGAAGTATAGCGGCAGGTCAGCGTAAAACCACGGCAGCCCATCGGAGAGGCGCTGGTCTGACGGAATTGCATCACAACTTGCCACAATCGATATAGCTACCCGTAGCAATGAAGCAAGGAAACCATAGCCCAAGGGCATAAAAAAGCAAATGAGATGAGTGAAAAAAGAGCTGTTTCGGGTGCAAAGAATGGCATTGTCAGGTCTTTGCTCGCGCAGCCCCTGTGGCGGTCATCAAACTGTTTCCCCTGCCGGATCAGCACCCGAAGCTGCTGGACGACGTCAAGTCGGCCTGAACAGGCCTCGGGGATGCGGGTCAAAGTCCCGGATTGGTAGCTGTCGTTGCCTGGCGCGCATATGCTCGCCACGCCCCTGGAGCAGGCAACTCGACCCAGACAGCCCGGAGTTCCATCTACAGTTCCGACTCGGCTCAGACTGTGTACCTATGGCGTCCCCACAGGGATTCGAACCCCGGTTGCCGCCATGAAAGGGCGGTGTCCTAGGCCTCTAGACGATGGGGACTATTCGCTCTGGCGGTGGCACGGCGCCAGTGGTCAGCACCAATATGACGCAATAACCAATAAAATCAACACGCTACAACGTGATCTCGAAGCCGTTTTACCAGAAGAAACTCTTGAAAACAAACCCGGACGAGCTTGCCTGCCCTGCTGGGCACCGCCAGTACCGGGTGCACAGGATGACGCTTTTGATGACGCTGAAATGGGTGGAGCCAAATACGGTGAAGCTTGAATTGGTGGAGCTAAGCGGGATCGAACCGCTGACCTCTACAATGCCATTGTAGCGCTCTCCCAGCTGAGCTATAGCCCCCTATGATGGCCGAGGGCACACCATGAAGAGGCGCGCATTTTAGGGGCGCGGGCAAGCGGGAGTCAAGCGCGATGCGCGGGCGCCAGGCAGCAAACCCGGCCCAACCCACCCTCCCCCTTTGTGTTTGCTTTTATCTTTTGAGATTCAGGCAATTACCCGGATGCTTGTGCATGGTGACAGGCAGGCCGGCCCCAAAGCGGATATACGACTCGCCCGGCACCATGGGGAGGTGCCCAAAACTCGGGTCGAGGCGGGCGTCGGCCCCTTCCCTCAGGGCCGCCTCCCCGATCACATACGCACAGAACGACTGCTCCCGTAGCGCCTTCTCTGCCCGCGCACGCCGACCGCATGCACTGAAAGCAGAGAAGGCGCGCTGCAAGAGATTGCAACGCACGCACACCTGCAGAATATTGCGGCCGGGCTTACTGCCCTGGCGCCTTCGCCGGCACACTGAAGCCCTTGCCATCCCAACCGGCAAACTGGTAACCGTCGGCCAGCAGGTGGTCGATGATGGTGGGCAGCGCCTTCACGGCGCGGTCGTGGATGTCGTGAAACAGGATGATGCCATGGTTCACCTGGTCAACCTGGCGCAGCACACGGTCGGCTACCGAATTGGGGATGGGGTCGGCCCAGTCCAGCGAATCGACATTCCACAGCACCGACTGCAAATGGTATTGCGCCAGTATGCCCATGGCCTCGGGATTATGAGCGCCATAGGGGAAGCGGAAAATCGGGTCGCGATTCTTGTCGATGGCCTTGAGCAGCCGGTCGGTATTGTCGATCTCGGCCAGCAGGGGCGCGCCGCTCTCTTTCGACATCACCGGGTGGGTGTAGCTGTGGTTGCCCACCGCGTAGCCGTCGGCAATAAGCATACGGGTGATGTCGGCGTTCTTGTTCAGCACCGGCTGGCCCTGGGCGTTGATGGTGCCCAGGTTGCGGCCGATTTCGAAGAAAGTGCCCGGCAGGTGGTAGTGCTGGAGGATGGCAACGATCTGCGCGGTGTACTTCGGGTGGGGGCCGTCGTCAAAGGTCAGGGCGATGGTCTTGGGCGGGAACTTGTTGCCGTAGATATGCGCCTCCTGCCCGGTCTCCTCCAGGGTCATCGGCGCCGGCAGGGCGGGCACTGCGGCCGTTGCGCCGGCCGAAGAGGCCACCACCGCAGGCGGCGTAGCCGGCGCCACGGTGACACCACGATCCTTGAGTATCTGCTCGCGCTGGTACAGGGCCTGCAGGTGTGCCACGTAGTCATTCCACTGGGTGCGGGTGGGCGGGGCCACATGATTTTCGCTGCGGCTGAAGAGCTGCTCGAATTCGCCGTTGAACTGCTGCTCGATGCCGTCCAGGGCGTGCAGGTCATGGGTCACGCGGCGGTTTACATGACGGGCCTCCAGGCTCCCGTCCTGTGTCAGTGCGCCTTGCAGCGACAGCAGCGGCTCGCGGAAGGCCAACTGGTCGCCGTCAAAGAGCTTGTCGTCCTGCTCGATATAGTCGAGCACCGCCCCGATGCGGCGAAAGCGCCCCTTCACGCCCGAGGCCTCCATGTCCCACAGTTCGTTGCCCATCAGTTCCTGCTGCTCGTGGTTGGCGCGGAACAGCGCCTGCCCTTCGATGATAACCTGCTGGCGCTGGGCGCCGTTCAGGCTGTCGACGTCGGCCAGCAGCACGATCACCTTGCGGTAGCTTTCCACCATGGTTTGCAGATTGACCACCATGGGGTCTACCGGACCACTGGTGACCGCCTCAGGCGGCGTGCGCAAAAACCAGAAAGCGGCACCGACGGCAGCACCGGCGATGAGAAGCATGAGCACAATGACAGCAAGACGACGAGACAGCATGGTGTATCCTGACAATACGGGGATGGTTGAACGGGCGTATGCTACGTTTTAGCGGGCCGGCGGGATAGCCCCCTTGGAGGCCAGAATAGGTTTCACTAGCCCCTTGCCCCTGAGCAGGGTGCGCTGTGCGCACGCGGGCACATCCGGTTTATTCCATGCCCACGCACGACTGGCCCGTGAATGTGCCCGCTGGTTAAAATGGCGTATTTGCTGCCGCTGGGGCGGGCTGGCTTCCGATTAAAGTTGTCTCTTGGGCGCCCTCATGCCAGGCGGGCATTCAAGAGGGTGCTGGCAGATGGCGCTCCCGGCGCCATTCTGCACTCCCCACATCCCTGTGGGTCGCGCGCGCCCCTTGAAAATCCCCACGCGCCCCGGGCCAGTCGCCCCGCTTCGCGGGGTTCCCTGCGCTACTCGAAAAATCCGTTTTTTTGACAGGAGACTTTCGCCTCCAGCCACGCGCCTGCATGCGCGTGTCGTTCCGGCCGGTCAAAGTTGCGCTTTGCCTTTATCGGCCTCCACCCCTGTCCAGTCAAAAAAATGAGTGACGTCCCTGCCGCTCACCCTGCGGGCTATTCCGTATTTTTCTCCGTTCCGACCCACAGGGATGTGGGGGGTGCAGAGCGGCGCCGAGAGCGCTGCGAGCCTCGGCGTCCTCTACGGGGTCTCGGGAGTTTCTTTTCGCGCTCAGCCAACCCACGGAGAAATTAGCTGAACATCAAAAGACAAAACCAGACCATAAAAGAGACTCCGTCATCCCCGCGAACGCGGGGCCCAGCGCCTTTGCTTCTAATGGAATGAATTGATGGCTTGAATAAAGCATGGGCCAGTCGTGCGCGGGCATGGCCCGCCCTACTTCGCACCAATCTCCCGCAAAACCTGCCCCAAGGCCGCCGCCCAGGTGGTGAGGGAAAATCCCTGCGGGTCGTCATGCCCGTCGCTGATGCCCTCGTCCAGCGTGGCGTGAAAGCTCGGCACCAGCCATCTCCCGTGCCTGATACTGGCCGCCACATAGATAATCGCCAGCCTGCGGTACTGCCCGGCGGTAAAGGCCGGCACCGGGCTCAGGGCATCGTTGCCTTTCGCGCTTTTGGGGTCGCTGCGCCGGGGCTCGATCAGCTCGACATGCAGGAACAGGCCTTTCGCCCGGCAGTCATGCAGCTTTTCAAACTGCGTGGCGCGCCAGGGAATCGCAAAGTCCACCGGCGCCACCGACTCCCCCAGGCGATTGACAAAGGCATGGGCCACCGGCTGGTCCTCGGGATGGGTGCTCTTGAAGCAGCCCGGCAGTTGCTCGGGTTTGCCCCGGACGTAGCGCCCCAGCGAATTCAGGGACCAGCTCTTGTCGTTCATGGTGGCGGGGAAGTCCGCCGTGCCCATATTGGGCGTGCTGGTATCGTGAATGACAAAGTAGCCCGCCTCCGGCGCATCAGGCGCGTTGGAATTGCCCCGCGAGAGCTGGTCGTCCAGCGAGCCGCCAATATCCCGCTCGGCTATGCCCTGCGCCATGAGAAAAGCCCGGTAGCGCGCTACCGGAATTTCGATCTTTTCCCCCACCAGTGTTGTGAGCGGCACCGGGATCGATGTCGGCTTGCGGTCCAGCAACCCGTGCTCGTGCAGGCCACGCACCAGACAGGCGGCCTGCTGCAAGGGTGTGCCGGCAAACTGCATCGCCTTGGCGTCAAAGGCTGCGCAGGAAGGGTCGGCAAAACAGGTTTGCTGCAGAGCAAGCAGGCCTGCCAACAGCAGGGATTTGAGACAGTTTTGCATTAACGTTTCCAAAGAGCACCTATGTTTCAGGAGCGTGGTTCAGGCACCATTGCCCGCCTGTGTACAGCGTACCCTCACCCGTGCAGGGTGTGCTCGTCAGTAGCCACGCTACCGGCTTCCCCGTTACCAGACGGCGCAGGGGTCGGTCAGATCCGGGGCTGCAGGCACACCGTGCCGCCATGACCCCTGTCGCAACACCACCACCCTGCACTGGAACCCCGCACAGGCAGCGCATATAGTGGCGATATGGTGCCACAGGCACCACAGATTTGACTCAATGACCGAGGTTGTCCCCATTTTCACGCCACGAGCCGACGGCATCGCCACCAGCGAAGAGCGCCAGCGCTTTCAATACCTGCTGCTGGCCACCATCAGCGCCTGGGTTTTCTACGGCCTTTTTTACGGTGTACTGCTGGGCCACGTGCGCTGCGGGATTATCTGCGCTCTTGCCGCCGTGGCGCAGGTCGGCATTGTCCGCTGGGGACTGCACGGCCCCTTGCGCCATCGCCTGCTGACCGGCACCCATCTGGCGGTCGCGGTGGCCTTTATCAGCATGTGTTCCCTGCACCTCATCACCGGCCAGGGTGACACCCTGGCCCGCCGCTTCCTGTGTGTGCTGCCGCTCTTTGCCACCTATCTCGCCGGCTTTCGCGCCGGGCTGCTGTGGGCGCTGGCCTGCGTAGTAGCCATGCTGGTGCTGGGCCTGTTCGACGCACAGGTGCACCTGACCCCGGAGGTGCAGGATACACCCCTGTTGCTTACGGTGGGTTGCATGGTGCTGGTGGCGCTTACCACGGGCATCGCCCTCGCCGCCCGCCACGCCGGCGACCGCTATATCCACGAGCTGTACCAGCAAAAGGAATTGGTCAGCCAGCAGGCGGCGGCGCTACAGCACAGCCTGCGGGCCGAGCAGGAGGCCAAGCTTGCCGCCGAGGCAGCCAACCTCGCCAAGTCCGACTTCCTCGCCACCATGAGCCACGAAATCCGCACCCCGCTCAATGGCGTGATCGGCCTCAACGGCCTGCTACTCGACACCCCGCTGGCCGAAGAGCAACGACGCTTTGCCGAGCTGGCACGGCTCTCGGGCGAGTCCCTGCTGCACCTGCTCAACGACATCCTCGACTTCTCCAAGATCGAAGCCGGGCGACTTGAGCTGGAGCCGCTGGCCTTCAACCCGTCCCTGCTCACGGTGGAGGCCGGCAGCCTGTTGCAGGAAAAGGCCAGTGCCAAGGGCCTCATCCTGCAAACCGAGATCATCGGCCACCTGCCCGAGCACCTGCGTGGCGACCCTTCACGCCTGCGCCAGATCCTCGTCAACCTGCTCAGCAATGCCGTAAAGTTCACCGAAGCCGGGCAGGTTCACCTGCGCTGCCGCCCCGGCCAGCATGGCAGCGTCGGGCAGGTGTGGTTGCGTTTTGAAGTCAGCGACACCGGGGTGGGCATCAGCGCTGCAACGCTGGGCAAGCTGTTCCAGCCCTTTGTGCAGGCCGACGTGTCCACCACCCGTCGCTACGGCGGCAGCGGGCTTGGTCTGTCCATCGCCCGCCGGCTTGCCGAACTGATGGGTGGGCGTATCGGCGTCGAGAGCATCATCGGGGTTGGCAGCACCTTCTGGGTCGAGCTCCCCTTCGAGCCGATCGCCGCCGGCGACGCCCCTCCCGCCAGCCACGCTGAGGAGCCCGTCGCGGGTGTCATGCCCCTGCGCGCCCGCGTGCTGGTGGCCGAGGACAACCCCGTCAACCAGATTGTCGCCACCGAAATGCTGCGCCGCCTCGGCTGCCGCGCTGATGTGGTGGGCAATGGCAGGGAGGCCGTGGAGGCCATGAGCCGCCTGCCCTACGACCTCGTTTTCCTCGACTGCCACATGCCGGAAATGGACGGCTTTGATGCCTGCCGCGCCATCCGCGAGGCCGAGCCACCCGGTCAGCACACCCCCGTGATCGCCATGACCGCCAGCGCGCTCAAGGGCGACCGCGAACGCTGCCTGGCGGCGGGCATGGATGACTATTTGCCGAAGCCGGTGCGGCTGGCCGATTTGAGCAATGCCATACAGCAGTGGTTGCCGTCGTAGAATGGGTGGAGCGCAGCGATACCCATCACACAGACCCTCGACCACTCACGCCATGCCCATCCATTCGATGGGTATCGCTATCGCTCCACCCATCCTACAAAGACAGCCACGCCGGCCCCACCGGCTCCTTGGGCAAGACAAACTCCTCCGGGTAATGCACATCCACAAAATACAGCCCGTCGGGAGGAGCGGTGACGCCTCCCAGGGTGCGATCCTGCGCCTGCAAGACTTCACCGGCCCAGTCGGGCTCGGCCTTGCCCTGCCCTATTGCCAGCAGCACGCCGACGATATTGCGCACCATGTGGTGCAGAAAGCCGTCGGCCTGGATATCGAGCACGATTAGCGGCCCGCGCTGGGTCAGCTCAAGAAAGTGCACGTTACGCACCGGGTTGTTGGACTGGCAGCCGATGGCACGGTAGGACTGGAAGTTGTGCACACCCACGAGGTGCCGGGCCGCCGCCTGCATACGCACCAGATCAAGCTTGTGATAGTGCCAGGTGGCCATGCCAGCGAGCAGGCTGGAGCGCTGCGGATGGTTGTAGATGACGTAGCGGTAGCGCCGTGCCACGGCCTTGAAACGGGCGTGGAAGGTATCGGGCATGGGCTGCACCCAGCGCACGGCAATATCGTCCGGCAGGTGGGTACCCGTACCAAGCAGCCAGCTGCGGTCGGCGCGCCGGGCCGTGGTCTCGAAATGCGCCACCATGCCCGAAGCATGCACCCCGGCGTCGGTACGCCCCGCCGCGTGCAGGATGACGGGGTGGTCGGCCACGCGGGCAATAGCCGCCTCCAGCGTGGCCTGCACGCTCCTGATGCCAGGTTGCTGGGTTTGCCAGCCCCGGTAGGCGCGGCCGTTGAAATCGAGGCCAAGGGCTATCTTCATGAGGTCACAAGCCTGATGTTCGAAACAAAATGGGCAGGACTTTAGCCCGGATGAAACGCAGCGGAATCCGGGGCATTTACCCCCGAAAAAGCCGTGGCTCAGGATTCCGCGACCCACAGGGATGTGGGGAGCGCATGAAACCGCCGGGAGCGGTGTCAGCCTTCGCCACATCCAGGCTAGCAGCAGAAATACCGCCTCCCAAATGCAAAAGGCAGCCGATACGGCTGCCCTTGCACACGCGCGATGGCGTAGGGTAGTGCGTTACTCAACCTACCTGCGTCAACAGGCCTTTGGCCTCTTCCTGCTGGGCGGTGTTACCCTCGGTCACGACTTCGTTGAGGATGTCCTTGGCGCCTTCCAGATCACCCATGTCGATATAGGCGCGGGCCAGATCAAGCTTGGTCGCGTTTTCATCGGCATCAGCCAGGAAGTCGAACTCATCGTCGATGCCAAAACCACCGTCGTCGGCCGGGGCCGGTGCCAAAACCTCTGGCAGCGGCGCCAGATCGGCACGGGAGGCGTGTTCGGCCAGGTCCATGTCAAAGTCGGCAGCCCGGTCATTCAGGTCCGACTCAGCCATGACATGATCAAGCTTGACTTCGTCGGCGTCGGCGGTGGTGAGCGCTGCTTCGTCGAGGCTGAAATCACCTTCCAAGGCATCATGCGCATCGTGGTCGAAGCTGAGGTCTTCATGCGCCGGGGCAGGCACCGGCTCTTCATAGCTCAGGTCATCCAGGCCGAAATCATCCGGCGGCAATACCTCGGCCACCGGCTGCGGCGCGGTGGCAGCAGGCGCGGGCGAATCTACATCCAGATCATCGAGGCTGAAGCTAAGGTCGTCTTCAACGGGCTTGGGCGCCGCCGGAGCGGCCACTTCCGGAGTCAGCTCCAGGTCAGCCAGATCACTGGCATCACCGAGGCTCAGGCCACCACCCAGGCCATGATCACCATGGGCAGGCCGCTGTTGGGTAAGGTCGGCCTCATCCAGGCTGAAGTTCAGGTCGTCCAATGCTGCGGGTGCAGCCTTGACGGTTTCTTCATGTGCCAGTTCAAAGTCGAGATCGTCACCCAGTGCGGACTCACCCAGGCTGAAATCGAGCTCTTCGTGCGTGGTGGCAGCCGGCGTGGCGGGCACAACTGGCGCCTTGGGGGCCAACTGGGAGTCGTCGAGCGCCTTCAGGTTGGGGTGGCTGGCCGATACCGTGGCATTGAAATCCATCTCCAGCTCTTCGAGGGAGGGCATTTCATTGTCGGCATCAAGCGGCTTTGCCTTGGACGGATGGTAGTCAATGCCATCTTCCTTACTGGCCTCACGCGGACGCGGCGGTAGCTGGGTGCGCAGCTCTTCTATACGGGCCAGTACGCCGAGGTCGGTAGAGTCGACCAGAGCCGCTTCCTGCTCGTCAAAGCCGTTGTTGTCTTTCAGCTTGACGTAAACTTCCATCAGCTTCAAACGCAGATCGGCACGATCCGGCGTACCGGCAATAGCCTTGACCAGAAAGCCAACAGCCTGCGGATAGCGCTCGAAAGCCAGGTATTGTTCGACTTCTTCCAGCGGATCAGCCGCCGCCGGGTCCCGGAATATGGGTACTTCGCGGGTGTCGCCGGAGGGCTCCAGGTTACCCAGGCCACCTTGCGACGGCGCAACCGGCACGGGCGGTGCTGGTGGCGCGGTCGGCCGGCCGCCAGCACCGGAGCCGCCGGAAAGCGTCTTGGGAGCCTGGGGGCTCTTCTTGAAGATTTTGTTCCAGAGGAAAGCAATCAGGCCTAGCACAATGAGCCCCGCAATCGCGTAAATAATTTCTAGCATGCCAGAATTGTCGTCAGAAGAGGATGGGGCTGAGGCAGGAGCCTCAGAGATCTTTTCAGGCACAGCCGCCAGCTTGGGCGCAGAATGCGCCGGCTGCATGGCCGTACCGGAAGCCGCGATGCCGCTGGTCGCTGCCACGGCACCCGAAGCTGCCGCCGCCTGCGGCACGGCGGCTTGCACCGCTGCGGCCTTGTCGGCATTGGCTTTCAGTTGCGACTGTAGCTGGGCCAGCTTGGCATTATCAACCGCCAATTGCTTGTCGGTCGACTTTACCTGACTGTCCAGCGCCCCCACCTTGGAGCCTAACTGCGCATTCTCTTCCTTGAAGGTACTGGCCTTGGCCTGATTGGCATTCAGTTTCTGCAAATCAGACTGGCTCAACGGTTTGCTGGTGCTGCCCGCGCCTGCCACCGAGCTCGAGCTTGCGCCCTCGGCTGCCGACAGCTTCATCTCCGCCTTGGTCGAGCCACCGGCCAGCTTGTGGCTGGTGCCGGCCTTGCTGGTGGCATCGAGCTGCTGCCCTTCCAGCTTGCCCTTGCCCTGACTGGACATGCCGCGCCAGGACTGGTTCTGCTCACGCACCGAGGCGATGGCCTGCTCGGCGCTGACATCACGGATTTGCGCTTCGGTCGGTACGTGCAGCACCTCGCCCCGCTTGAGCAGGTTGATATTATGGTCGGCAAATGCGTCAGGATTGTTATGCTGCAAGGCAATCATGGTCTGCGGCACGGTCACGGCGTCGCTGGGGCGAAGCTTCTGGGCCACTTTCCAGAGGGTGTCGGCGCTGCGGATACGGTAGGTCGAAGCGCCCGATGTCGACGCGGTGCTGCCAGACTGGACGTCTTCCGGGGTTCTTGGCCGACGGCCATGATGCGGACGCGGCGAGACCATGGCCGGTGCACTGGATGTCTCGGTGGGCGCTGCGGGCACCGGCGCGGCGGCTGGCAGGGCCGGCGCCGGCGTGGCGCCAGTAGCGCTGGGCGCACTCACGGTCACGGGCGCAGTGGTCTGCGGCGGGTCCAGCAGGGCCACGATGTCATTCAGCTTGTCGTTATTGGGCCAGCTGACGTGCAGGACAAAGTCGAGCACCGGCTCCACCACGGGTCGGGCCGTGGTGACGTCAATATAAGAGTCGCCACCGGGATTGATAACCACATTGAAGTGCAGGTCCTGCAGGAAGTAGACCTTTTCGATCCCCATGCGCTCAAAGTCATTGGGGGTGGCGAGATTGACATGGATGTCATCTACTGCAAGATCGCCGAGGTCGCTGAGCGCAATGCGCCCGTGAAAGGGCTGGCTCAAGGACGACATGACGTCGATACCAGGACCCACCGTCAACGCATGCGACAGTCCCGGGAGCATGACCCCCACGCTCAGCAAGGCAACCGCTAGCTTACGAAGAACCATCTTCAGATTCCTTTATTGGTTATTTTTCGTACCCCGGCAAGCCCTCGGGGTCCCGCTCCGACATCGCGGTGTTACAGTCTTTAATAAGACTATACGATACTATTCTAGATTTTGTATCACAACGTTTTCGTAAGTATCAATATTTAAAGTGATTTTTTGGAAGCACCCAGCATAGTTGCCAGGATATGCAGGCTTTGGCAGGCGGCACCATAACGCACGTTGTCCGCCAGTACCCATGCCTGCAAACCGAGGCCGGGGCTGGCCACTCCGCGCACACGGCTGACATGGATACGGTCAGCCTGATCGGCGCTGCCAACCGGCGTGGCAATCTCCTGCTCGCTCGCCGCCGCCTGCAACTCTACCCCTTCCAGCGCCGTCAGCAAACCCGCCGCATCGCCCACATCAAGGTATTCCAGCGTTTCTACATGCAGGCTGGCAGCGTGGCAATAGAATACCGGTACGGTGACGCAAGTAACATCAATCGCCAGCTCACTTTGCCCAAGTAGTTCACGCAATTCGGCGCCAATGGCAGCCTCGTCGGCGGTAAGCCCGTCGGCATCGGGCTCTCCCAGCAAGGGGAGCAAATTGAATGCCAGCTGCTGCGGATAGGCAGTGGCGTCAATGCCACGGGCATTGAGCAGCTCGCCCGTCTGCCGCGCCAGCTCGCCGAGACCCGCCTTGCCCCGCGCCGAGGCGGCACGCAGGATGGTCAGCTGCACCCGGCTGAGGCCGGCGCGGCGTTCGATGGCGGCCAGGATGGGAGCCAGGGTGGCCGCGCTGGCATCGGCACAGGCGACCAGCTGCTGGTCATCAGCCAGGGTATCAATATTGACGCCGGCCGCGACGAGACTGGCATTGCTGGAAAAGCGGAAGGCGGAAGAATGGTCGATCACCCGGCAGCCGGCGGCCAATGCCCTCGGCACGGCCAGCTCGGCCACCTCGGCGGGCACGGCGAACACGGCGACATCAACCACGGCAAAGTCAAACTCGGCCAGATCCTGCACCAGCAGCGGCCGCCCGTGCAGCAGCAGGGTTTCTTCGGTAGAGCCAGCCGAGGCCAGTGCGTGCACCTTGCCCAGCGGCAGTCCGGCATCTTCCAGACCGGCAACGATAGCCTTGCCAACCTCGCCTGTGGCTCCCACTACAGCGATATTCCAAAGCCGACTCATGTATAACCTCATCATCTGTTAAAACGGCAAAGGCCCGCCGGCGCTGATGGCGCCGACAGGCCTGAAAAAACCAATATGGTTCCGGTCTGGCGGGTTGTGCCCCTCCCTTCTTGAAAAGGGGTTCGCAGGGCGGGCCATGCCCGCGCATAACAGGGCCGGAAACTCGATTAGCCACCGCCAGCTGTGCGCGGGCATGGCCCGCCCTGCAAAACCTACTTGTCGAGCAAAATCCGCAACATGCGACGCAAGGGCTCAGCGGCGCCCCACAGGAGCTGATCACCCACGGTAAACGCGCCCAGGTACTGCGGCCCCATGTTCAGCTTGCGCAGGCGACCCACAGCGACGCTCAGGGTACCCGTTACGGCCACCGGTGTCAGGTCTTTCATGGAGGCTTCGCGGGTATTGGGCACCACGCGCACCCAGGGGTTGTGGGCGGCGATCATGGCTTCGATATCGGCCAGTGGCACATCCTTCGTCAGCTTGATGGTCAGCGCCTGCGAATGGCAGCGCATGGCGCCAATACGCACGCAGATGCCGTCAACCGGGATGATATCCGCCCCGCTACGCCCGAGGATCTTGTTGGTCTCCACCTGGCCCTTCCACTCTTCCTTGCTCTGGCCGCTATCGAGTTGCTTGTCGATATAGGGAATGAGCGAGCCGGCCAGCGGCGCACCAAAGTTGGCCGTGGGGAAATCGGCGCTACGCTGGCTGGCGGCGATCTTGCGGTCGATCTCCAGGATGGCCGAGGACGGGCTGGCCAGCTCCGCTGCCACCGACTGGTGCAACACGCCCATCTGCTGGATCAACTCGCGCATGTTCTGTGCACCCGCGCCGGAGGCAGCCTGATAGGTCATGGCGCTCATCCACTCCACCAGCCCGGCGTCGTAGAGGGCACCCACGGCCATCAGCATCAGCGATACGGTGCAATTACCACCCACATAGTTCTTTACGCCCCTGGCCAGCGCGTCCTTGATGACCGGCAGGTTGACCGGATCGAGGATGATGACGGCATCGTCATTCATGCGCAGGGCACTGGCGGCGTCTATCCAATAGCCGTTCCAGCCTTCGCCACGCAGTTGGGGGAAAATCTCACTGGTGTAGTCGCCGCCTTGACAGGTGATGATCACGTCCATGGCCTTGAGGTCGGCAACCGATTTCGCGTCCAGCAAGGCCGGGGCCTGCTTGCCGCCAAAAACCGGCGCCGCAGCCCCCACGCTCGATGTTGTGAAATAAAACGGCTCGATATGCGCAAAATCGTTTTCTTCCACCATGCGCTGCATCAGCACCGAACCCACCATGCCCCGCCAACCCACCAGACCGACTTTCATTGCGATTTCCTCGTAAAATTCATTTTCGTGCACCAATCCCGAATCCAGAGCTGTCCCCTCTCCCTCCGGGATGCCCCCCTGGACGGGGGGTAGTCCGGGCCGCGCCGGGAGCGCGGCTGGTAGAGGGGCAGGGGTGAGGGGCCGAGGTAAGCATGAGCACTTGCGGTAGTCGAAGCCCCATTCATTCCACCGGGACGATCGGCACCAGCAACATCACCGCGTGCGCACAGCGCACCCTACGGTTTGCTGTAACCCCCCTCTCCCGGAGAGAGGGAGTAAACTCAGAGCGCCGCCACCACCGCCGCGCCCATGGCCTGTGTACTCACCTTCTCCGTCTCCGCAGAATAAATATCCGGTGTCCGCAGGTTCTGGTCCAGCACCTTACCCACCGCCTGCTCAATGGCGCTGGCAGCGGTCTCCTGCTTGAAGGTGTAGCGCAACATCATGGCTACCGACAGGATGGTGGCCAGCGGATTGGCCAGCCCCTTGCCCGCAATGTCTGGCGCCGAACCATGGCAGGGCTCGTACATGCCCTTCCTGTTCTGGTCCAGCGAGGCCGAGGGCAACATGCCGATGGAGCCGGTGAGCATCGCCGCTTCGTCGGAGAGAATGTCACCAAACAGGTTGCCGGTGACGATCACGTCAAACTGCTTGGGATTTTTCAGCAACTGCATGGCGCAGTTGTCCACGTACATATGCGAGAGCTGCACGTCCGGGTATTCCTGGCCCACCTCGGTGACGACTTCTTTCCACAACTCGGTCACTTCCAGCACATTGGCCTTGTCCACTGACAAGACCTTCTTGTTGCGTTGCTGCGCCAGCTGGAAAGCGACATGGGCAATGCGGCGGATTTCCGACTCGCTGTACACGTCAGTATTGAAGCCCTGGCGCTCGCCGTTTTCCAGCACCCGCACGCCGCGCGGCTGGCCGAAATAAATACCGCCCGTCAGCTCGCGCACAATCAGGATATCCAGCCCCGACACCACTTCCGGCTTGAGTGTGGAAGCACCCGCCAGCTGCGGATAAAGAATGGCGGGACGCAGGTTGGCAAACAGGTTCAACTCGGCGCGGATTTTCAGCAGGCCGCGTTCGGGACGAATGGAGCGCTCGATCTTGTCCCACTTGGGGCCACCGACCGCGCCCAACAAGACCGCATCGGCCTTGCGCGCGGCGTCCAGCGTTACATCGGGCAGCGGCACGCCATGGGCGTCGATAGCGGCGCCACCCAGCAACTGGTGTTCCCAGCTCAGGCCCAGGCCAAATTTTTCATTCACGGCGACCAGAACTTTTTCCGCCTCGGCCATGATTTCCGGGCCAATGCCGTCGCCGGCCAGAATAACGATATGCTTGCTCATACTGTCCTCAATTAAATTTATACGTATGCTGCCATGCAGCCAATCCAGGCCTGACCGCCAAAACAGTGCTCTGTCAGCAGCCTGGATGCAGCGCAGCGGAATCCGGGTGGAACCTGTGCCTGACCCCGGATTCCGCTGCGCTGCATCCATATATGGACTCCCCCCGTATTGCAAGCATTTGAGGTCGTCTGGCGAAGGTGCAACTGCATCCGTATATCCGGCCTCCTGGTGGAGAGTAAAGCTCCCC